>JABAHP010006416.1_pt2 | contig 34694 bp, 34 predicted proteins | sample 7062081 | NCBI WGS metagenome assembly JABAHP01 (sample SAMN14534357, study PRJNA622989) | marine sediment metagenome | biome: marine biome [ENVO:00000428]; feature: marine pelagic biome [ENVO:01000023]; material: deep marine sediment [ENVO:00002113] | place: India: Gulf of Kutch | collected...
CATAATTTTTCACTTAATAAGTATTATTTAATATCAATATCAAAATTTTTATAGGTTTTATTTTGGCTTTATTAAAATTAAAGATCATAACAAGAAAGAAATCTTAATCAAAGACTTCAATAAATCTTTTATGAAAATATTAATTTTTTAAAATATCAAATTAAGAAAAATTGGAAATTATGGGAAGTAAAGATTTAAAGGTAGGGGATAAAGCCCCATTATTTAAATTAGAATCATATAATGCGGGTATTATTGACATAGCAGGATTTTTAGGACAAAAAATTGTTTTAATCTTTTCAAGATATTTCGGATGCAACATATGTCAGTTAGATCTAAAAACTTTGTTAAGTCGTGCTAATGACATTCAAGAGAAAAAGGCAAAAATTATTTATATTACACAATCTGGAGAAAAAGTGGCTAAAGAGTTCATCGAAAGAGAAAATATAGATTTTCCAGTTATTCCTAGTTCTAAAGAGGAATTATATAAGGAATATGGTCTTGGATTAATGACAGTAGGAGCAGTGACTAAAGTAAGGGCAAAAATGAAAGAAGCTACAAAATTAGGCATTGAACATGGAGAATACGAGGGTTGGGAAAAGCAAAGCCCTGGACAGTTTGTGATTGATGGAGAGGGTAATGTAATTCATGCGAAAAAAGGTTGGTTAGATATTGAAAGTATAATTGAGGTTTTATAAAATTACATCCTCTCGATTTTCTTGTTTCTTTTTAATATAAGTTTCTTAATTATATCACCTCCGTATTACACGATATTACACACATATTACTTAGTTTCAAAAGATAAGTCCATATGTTTTTAATATATATGTAGATATCTCTTCGCTATTATAGAGATATTTACACTAATTTGAATGAATCATAAAAAATTTGATAGAGTTATGGAAGGAATGATTTTTTCAAAAGTAGAAGATTCGGAACCAGTTCTGAACCTCAAGGACTTATTCTATGAGCTTGAAGTTTTTAATGAAACCATAACAAAAAAAGTTGATGAAATACCACAAAAATCTAGATATGATAATTTTAAACTTTTAACTGATATCTCGAACGTACTCCAAAAATGTAGGCATTTAACAAGTAAAGATAAACTTCTTTATTGTCAAAGTCAACGTTATTTTATGAAACTATATTTAAGAGAAATTAATAAAGAATTTGTAGATTAATCTATAAATTCATATGCCTCCATTACATAATGACTAGGATTTGAAGTAGGTAAATGACCTACCATCCAACCCTGAGACGTTGTTTCACAAATCCAGTATTCTTTAGTATTTATAGTAAAAGAATGACTAGGAGGGTAACCCAGATGATGTGTCGGTGTAAAATTTAAATATACTCCTATACAAGCATGACCAAACCATTGCTCCTCGACTGTATCATAATAATTTATAACTGCTAGAATTGCTTCAAAACCTAATGAAACAACTAATGAGCCAAATAATACTGAAAGATCTTCACAATCTCCTTGATTGAATAATGTCTCCATGGGATATTTTGTTAAGTCAATGATTTCCGCTCTATAACCAATAGCTTGGGTAAAGCTTAATAAGGCATTTACCACTTCTTCTGGATCATTTTGATCAAGACATTTTGATTGGATTGTTTCTGAGATTTGATTAATTTTTGAGTAATTAGGAGTACAATAGGAAGCGATAACTGAAGCAACATAATCAGGATCCCAGTGTGAATGTGATGGATGCGGTTCATCTTGAAAAAGGTTTAGAATCTCTCGTGAAGTTGAAATTGTGTATGATGTAAGAGTATTACCATGTTCTACATAGAACTGAATGTTTTTTTGCGGGTAGAAATATTGAAACGCTAAAATACTTGCAATCGGGGTTATTATTGAAGCAGTAATTACAATTATACCTATAATTAAAACTTTTTTTTGCTTCTCTGTTAATTTTAGCTTTCCTTCTTTCTCTGTACGAAGAGTTTCTAATTTTTCTGTTTGAAAATTAGCAGATTGATAGGTCACTAAATCTGGATTTTCGACTATTTTCGGAGTAAGATATATTTGATTTGAGCAAGAGGGACAATATTCCCAATTAGGTTTTATAGGATTCCCGCAATTAGTACAAAAATTAGCCATTTCTGTTCTTTTTTTTATTAGAGTCTTTTAATTTAATATAGATAAAATAATTTGGTCTTTTAAATTTAAATATTAATTTTTTAAGGTTATTAGATATTGAATACAATTATTTAAGAATAATAATTATGAACTTCTTTAATGACTAAATTAATTAGATCCTTGGGATTACTAATCCCGTAAAATTTAGCTTTATCTAATAAAGTTCCGAATTTATCTTTGGGAATTTTATTAGAACCTATGAAAAAACCTACTATCTTATGCCCTTTTTGAGCAAGATTGATCATAGTTTTTTTTGCTTTACTCCAATTGTATATCCCAAAATCGGTTATTATAAACACAAGAGCATTTTTTTCTGCCTTTTCACATTGATTTGTGATTTCCTTAATTGGTAGAAATGTTCCTCCCCCCTGATACCTTAATAATATTTTTTCAGCTTTCTTATAATCAGAGGTCCAATTGCATATATCTGCTCTATTGGAAAAATTTATTATCCCAAATTTAGCCCCTTTATTAGCAGCAAAATGTAAAGAAGCGAATGCAGCAACTAAAGCAGTATGATAAGGTCCCCTCCCTCTTGTTGATTTCGATGTATAATCCCATCTCATAGATCCAGAAGAATCCAAAACAATCAATAAATCAGGAATTTGTTTCTCAGTTAGGTATCCTGGTCCTTCTTTATATGCCCATTTTCTTGTAGTGATATTAGGGATTAATATAGGGCTATTTAATAAACTCTGGACTACATCTAATTCTTCTATTCGATCTCCAATCCGCCAAATCTCTGGAAAAATAGGTAGTTGCCCACCATGTTTTTTTTCAAAAATTTTTATTTCAATTAAATTTTTTGCTATACCACGATACCAAGTAGCTAACGGATTTCCATCAATTAGAATTCCAGATTGACGTGCAGGTCCACCAAAATCGGAAAATGGGATATCTTTAGCAAATTCTTCTGATTTAGCTCTTAAATCCTCTTCATTTTCTTCTTTTAATTTGTCATTATTTTTATTTTCCAAAGGATTGTCCATTATTTCGAGTACATCTTTAGGGATTTCAATAAATGCACCTCCCGGACTTTTTCTCTTTTCATTGTTTTTATCTGTTACTCCACCGGTACCTATTAACGTAAAAGTGTTCTGCATCAAATTTTTCAAGGATCTCGCTACTTGAGATACTTTTTTTTCCCAAGTTGATTCATCTTCAAAATCTTTGAGTATTATTTTTGCCACTCTCTCTGCTAAGGAATCCATCTCATTTAGCTTCTCATCATTAATTAGGCTTTTTTTCCACATCTTCTCATAAGCTTTAAATAAAAACTTACTAAAATCACTAATAGGTCCTTTAGAAGTGATATGTTTATAGGTCTCGGTAAGTTCCCATTCAACAAGATTTGAATATTTCTGGTATAATTTTGTATCAATAATTAAATCTGCAAAAATATTTACAACAATTGGAGCATAATTTTGATTTACATGAGTCATAGCTGCTCTTAATAATTTAGCGTGTGTAAGACCATCATAAGGAATGATTTGATAATGGGATACTTCATGAAGAGAAATTATGTAAAAATAGTTAATATACTCTTGATCATCTTTGAAAATTGGTGTATTAGCTAGATTCATAGTTATCTGCCATCGGTGTTCAGGATCGATATAAAATCCCTCTAAATGTGTGTAATCAAATACATAATTAGGATCATTTAAAGGAGGATAATAAAATTCTTTTAAAGTCTTATTCCATGCAATATTAGCTAATTCTATTGTTTTTTTTTCCTTCTCTGAAAGTAGCTTTTTAATGCCTTTACCCTTTTTTTTTCTTATCTGAAACATCTTAAAATTAAATCCTTTTATTCTTCCTTTTGTATATAATCAAAATTATCCAGAATTGTTCTCAATTTTAATGCTTCAGAACCTCCAGAAATTTGGATGTTTACTAATGATTCATCTTTGGTTCCAGTAACATTAATTTCGATTAAAATATCTTCAGTTCGGATTTGTTTAGTTTGTCTTTTACTAAAGGCTTCCTTCAACGGTTGGTCTAAGTTAGAGAATTCAGTCGCGATATCTGCCCAAACTTCCTTCCAGTCAGAATATTTAAAAACATAATCGGTAACTGTTTGTCTAAAAAGTTCTCGATTACACCATTCAATTAAGTCACCTCTATTAGGGAAATCTATCTCTTCTAAAAGATTATTGCGAATTTCAGCTAATTTGGTAATATCCCCGTTTTTAGCTGCATCTTTTATTTCTCGAGCAACTGGAGAATATTCCTTATTATTAATAGAATTTACAAACGGAATTAGATCATATTTCACAATTAAATCGTTTTTTTCAAATTTTTTTAATTCTGTTAAATCATTTTCTTTGGAATTTCCTCCTCGAAACCTATTTGCGATTTTATAGCAGGTTTCACGATTCTTAAATCTCTTCTGTATTTTTGTCAAAATATTCTTGGAAAATTCATATCTATTTCCAAAATAAGGTGATTTATCAAGTTCTCTCTTTACATACAATACTCTATGTGAAATTACATATGGTGCAATAGTATTAACAATGTTGACATCAATTTTTTCTATTCCTAATAACCATGCCAAAGCTTTAGAATATCTCAGTAGATCTTTAGCAACTCTTACACTTAGAATTGAATCGATTTTATTACAAATATTTTGAGCTGTATTGAAATGGCAACCAGAGCATAAGCCTGTACTTGGTTTTAAATCTTCAGTATTACCTTTATCTACTCTTGAACATAGTGTAAATTCTCTAATTATTGCATGTATATAATTGTTAACTTCAGGAGTAAAAGTAATTCTATTCACAAAATACCAGATTTCCATTAATTCATCAATAGATAGAATTTTAGGAACCTGAATTAATTCATCCATTCCTGAGTATTTTTCATCTTTACCTGTTAAGATTAATTGTAAATCATGGCTTCCAGGCATTGAAATTGGGACAGAAATTCCAAATCTGTCTAAAAATGGTTGAGATAGTTCAAAAGTCCCAATATCATGAGGATTTATAGTTGCATATAAACAAAATTTGTTAATATTTGCTATTGAATCGTAATATTTAACTGTACCCTCAGCAAGCAATGATAAGAGGATGTCTTGTGCATAAGGTGTTAATCGATTCACTTCATCAATAATTTTCCAAAAATTTGTAACAAATTGCCTCCATACAACCTCTTCCTCACCCTCTTTCATCAATTTTCCTAACTTTAAAGTGCCAATTAGTTTCTCTTCAGTTAGTTGAGGATGTCCTCTAATAATAGAATTTTCGATATCATTCAGTGAGTTTGCTGTAAACATCCTTCCTAATAGCTTTACAAGAGTAGTTTTACCCCCTCCATGACCGCCAATTAATAACATAGCGGAATTAGGAACTATTGCATTCAAAACACATAAAGATAATATTTCGGGTAATTTTTTTGTACTGACTTTGTTACTTTTTCCACCTAAATACTTAATGCTCAAATCTTTATAATGGACAAATAATTGATTAGCTTGAATTAGATTGATGATTTTCCACACTTTTTTTCTGAAAATCTCTTCTTCTCCTAATTTTGTCGACATTTAGATTAATCTCATAAGCTTTTCGATATTAAATATTAAGCCGTTTGATTATTTAATTTTTATCTTTAAAAAATTATTAATTCCAATAGCATAAATCGTTGTATCAAAACATCTAGTTGAAAAACTTGTTAAGTGTAATATTCGCTTTCAATACAGCAAAAATTGTGGAAAAAATATTCTTTGGGTTAAAAACAAATTTAATCCCTCTAGCTTTAATAATTCTTGATGCAAATCCCCTTACATTTCTATGATAAGGATGCTTTTTAAATGCATATTGTAGAAGTTCTTGTAATTTTGCTGAACTTAATTTAGGTGTTCGATATACAGATTTAAACGGAGTATAATTTGTCCAATCTTTTGTTACAATAAGACCCTGCTCATCTAATTCCTTATAGATTGGAGTACCAGGATATGGTGTCAATAAATTCAGTACTAGAATATCCACATCAATTTTTTTCATATAATTGATTTCCTTTATTATGTCTTCCTCTGATGCGTTAAAATCGAAACCGATAATAACACTTCCAAATACACTTATATTATATTGATGAAGTATTCGAATGGCTTTTAATACCTCATTAAATGTAAGTTTTTTGTTCATATCTTTCAAAGTGTCATCATTAACAGACTCAATACCTATTAAAACTGACCAAAAGCCTGCTTCACTCATCTTCTTTATCATTTGAGGCGATTTAAGAATTGAATCTACTCGAATTTGGGCATAAAATTTAAAATCATTTAAAACGCCCCTCTTTTTTCCTTCAACGATCTTAGTACATAATTCTTCAATTCTTCTCGTGTTTGCAGTAAAGTTGTCATCAAGAATTATTATATCGGTAATTTTCCTATTTCTTGAAATCATCTTTAATTCTGTGATTATACTGTCAACAGGTCTGGGTCTCCATGAGCCATTATTAGAAATTGGAGTTGTGCAAAATGTGCACCTATGGGGACAACCCCTTGAGGTTTGGATGGTATCAATTTTCATTCCTAATAATGTGTAACTATTTTTATCTACTAAATTCCTAGCAGGGAGTCTTAAATTATTTAAATTTTTCATCAATCCCCTCTCAGGATTATGAATTATATTACCATTTTTTTTGTAGGAAACGCCTTTTATGCCTTCAGGGGAACCTTTAATTATTAGTTCTCTGAATGTTATTTCTCCTTCTCCTCTAACAACTATATCAACCTCTTCTATTTTTAATGCTTTTTCTGGCATCATTGATGGTTGCCGTCCTCCGAAAACAACAATACTATTCTTATTTATATTTTTAACCATTTTTGCGATACCATTACAAATTTTAATAGATGAGCAAACTAGAACTGAAACACCTACAAGATCTGGATTGAAATCCTTAATCCTATTCTTTAATTCTTTATTATTTAGATTTTCAATTTTTGCATCAATAATTTTTACTTCCATATTTAGATCATTCAGATAACTTGCGATATACATAAGACCTATTGGAGGATAAATTCTCTGAACAAAACGATTAGCATCTCTCATTCGATAATTGGGCATAATTAACAATACTTTTTTCCATCTTAGATTTGATTCACTCATAATATTTTACCTTTTTTTTTCTTAAGTTAAGATCAGTAAATATTCTATTTTTAGTTTAGTTCCGAGAACTCTCTGCGAAGTTCGTACAAAACAAAAAGTAGATTAACTAACAAAAAATATTATATCATATAGTCTTAAATCAAGTGAGAAAAAGGATTTAGATTATAAATCAATCAGCTCTCGTAGATGCTCTATGACGTAATCTGGTTGTATAATCCACTTTTTATATCTCTCAATTTCATTATTTTTCCAGTGGTTAATTAAACATGAAGTGATATTTGCTGCTTTAGCTGCTTTAATATCATGGATAGAATCACCAATCATTACTGCCTTATGTTTTTGAGGATTGAATCCTAATTTCTCCAAAATTATGAGAATTCCGTTAGGAGATGGTTTAGCAAATTCTTGATTATCATCTCCCATACTATATATTTCATGAAAATATTGAGAAATATTGAAATGGTTTAAAAAAAAATCTACAATATACCCTGCTGTATTTGTGCAAATTGCTAGCTTCTTGCTCTCTTTATGATTGTAGATTATGTTTATAATTGTTTTTACATCATCAAATAAGGATATTTTTTCTTCCATAAGGAGGATTTTTCTTTTCTCAAAGTCAGTTTCATCATAGCATTTCCAAAAATTTAAAGATTCAGAAATACCCCATTTGTTCAAAATTTGTTGAAAATCTGCTCCAGAGAACCATAATTCCCTCCTTTCATCTATGCTGGGAATTTTTTGAACTCCTAGCTTTTTTAATGTCTCAACTAATATTTCATTAGCATACACTCCTATATTTCCAAGATCTAATAGTGTTCCATCTAAATCAAATATGTAGCAATCAAATTTCATTTCAGAAATACCCTATATGTCCAAGATTTTTTTCATTTTCGTCAAGTGCGTAAATTAATCCGATTGATAAAGGCTTTTCTTCTTTATCTTTAGTCGATTTTGCTACGTAATTTATAGTTTCAAATTTTAGAATGAAAATACGATTACATTTTTTACATTTAATATGAATTTTCTCAACTGTTTTCTTTTCATCCTTAACAACTTCCTTTTTAAAAGGTTCTATAAGATTTGGATCTTCATTATCACAGTTTTTGAGAAAGCATTGATCTAAAGAAATTTTTTCCATTCCACGTCGTGCTAGTGCAATAAACGCATAGCTAGGATAATTTAAATCTTCTTTTTCATCCATATTTAAAATAAAATTAGGTATCAATTAATCTTTATTATTAATTTATATAATACTGCTTTACTCTGGTCAAGCTTAATTATTATCTATACCTATATTTTATTGAATTAAGTTATGACAGAGAAAAAAGAATTCTCGAAGAAAACTATTGATCATATTTCAAAATTAGCTTTAATAGATTTATCCGAAGAAGAAAAAGAGAAATTATCAAAAGAATTAGGTGACATTTTAAATTATTTTAACAAATTAGATGAACTTGACACTAATAATGTGAAACCAACCACTCATCCCATTGACGGATTGAAAAATGTCTTCAGGGAAGATGAGCCTTGGGAATCTCTTTCTAATGAAGAAGCATTAAGAAATGCAAAACATAAAAAAGATGGTTATTTTAAAGCTCCTAGAATTCTAAAAGAAAAATAATAACTTACTTTTTATACTCATCCGTTAATGTTCTGATAGCTTCAGCCATATCTCTAAGCGCTTTTCTCCTTTCTGCAGGGCTCATATTAGAAAAATCCTCTTCAAAATCAGTGCCTATTCTTTCTGTGGATGCCATATCGCGATATTTTTTATATACTAAACTGGTTATATATTTATCATAACGTTCTAGTGCTTTCCTTAATTTAGAATGATCTTTAATATTATCCCAAAGTTCCAAAGTTCCTAATGATCTAATTCCAAGATCTATTCTGAACCAACTAATTGGAAATAACAATTCCCTTTGGATACCCATCTCAATTATCGCCAAGTTTTCTTCATCAATATAGAGATCTGGTATTTCATCTTCTTGAAAAACGATATTATCACTCATAATATAAAGATTAGCTGCTCCACGAGAACTACACACAATTCCTGTAGCAAAACCTTTAGCCATTCTTAATATATTAGCTATATCTTCTAATTTTGATCCAGTTATGTGTAGATTTTTTTTTTTACTTCCTTGAAATTCTACTCTTATTCTATGTGCTCCTTTTGCATCAGATACTAATTTTGGAAATAAATCTTTATCTCTTGTTTTTTTATGAGCTTCTAATAATTTGTTTATAATTTCATAGTCTAATTTGAGCCCAGGAATGACAGTATTCCTATTAAGAAAAGCATCTACTTCAAAATCTGCTATACCATAAAAGAGTTTTTCATTGTTAATAATGTTATATATGCTTTCAACTATGGTTTTAGCTAACGCTTCTGGATCTTCTCGAACAGAATCATACTCCTTTGTTTCGAAGGTATCAATTTGATCTTCTAAACCTTCTTCTTGATAGAAAGCACCCCAGCTGAACTCACTAAAGATTATTCCTTCTGAATATAAATTATGAAAAGCATCGATGCTTAAAATGCTTTTACTGCCTCCAAGTTCAACCCCTAATTTAGATCCGGAAGCTATTATCGCTGAAGGGGGATTAATAAATTCTATAGGCATTATTAAACCAAAAATTAAGTAATTTGTATAATTAAAATCTAAATCTTTAATATTACTTAGTGAAGTATTCTAATAATTATAGATAGAATTTATATATATAATTAGTGAAATATATTGAAAAATACCTTCCCTACATTTCAATCTTTAGCTTCAACATTCTTTTTTTTACGAAATTCAGAATATTTTGCTAAAACTGAGAAACACTTTACTGGCATATCCCACAAATCAAAAATTGGTATATTTGAATTCAGGAATTCTCGAACCCATGGATTATTATATCCTTGAGGACCAATATAGAAAACGGGGACCATCTTCTTCTTTACTAACCTCTGAATAGGTTTTAGGTAAAGTCCCTTCATCATATCATTTGAGATTTCAAATTCATCATATCTTTTGCCTCCCGAAGTTTTTATTATATCTAAAATTTCCTCAAAACCGAATGCCGCATAGATAATAATTCCATCAATTTCACCAGAATTAATCATAGTTTTTGGGATTTTAATATAGAGATTGTATTGATTGAATTGAAAAGTTAAATCTAACGGATTATCTATATTTGCCACGGGGGGGACATATTTCTTTAAATTTCCCTTTAATTCTTCTGAAAATTCGGGTACTACTAAACCTAATTTCTCAGATACTTTTGCCATCATAGCACCACAACCTCCTGAATCTGTAATAATTCCTAACCTATTACCTTTAGGAATAATTTTATTAGAAAATGTTCTTAAATAATAAAGGAACTCTTTAATTGAATCTGTAGAAATTATCCCTGTTTCTTTAAACACTGTTTCGAATATTTTATTATCTCCGGCTATCGATCCTGTATGTCCCATTATTGAACGTGAGGCAGCTTCAGTTCCCCCTGCATATATTGCCACAACTGGTTTTATAGGAGTAATTTGCTTTATTTTTTCTATAAAATCTTTGCCCCTCTTAATTTCTTCTATATAGAGCCCAATTACATCTGTTTGGGGATCATCCTTAAGATAATCTAAAAAATCAACTAAATCTATATTCTCTTCATTTCCAATTGAGAAAGTTTTACCGATTTTAACTCCAGCATTTTTACAGAACCAAAATATATGAGAGGCAAGAGTACCTGAATGGGCTATAATGGAAATATTCCCTCGATCAGGAGTCTTGTAAATCCACATTGTGTTAAAACACTTATTATCGAATTCAGGATATTTATAAAATGCGTTATAAACTCCCAAACAGTTTGGTCCGATAAATCTTATATTATATTTTTCAGCGATATCACGGATTTTTTGAGACAAGTCAATCCCTTCTGAACCAAATTCCCGAAATCCTCCAGATACAATAATAACACATTTGACTCCCTTTTTCCCGCATTCTTCCAATACATTTGGCACCTTATTAGGTCTTAAAATGATAAAAGCTAATTCTGGAACCTCGGGAAGTTCTAATATTGATTTATAAGCCTTCAATCCTTGAATATTCTCTAATCTAGGATGTATAGGATAGATTTTTTGTTTGGGTAATCCCCCAACGATAATATTTCGAAGCATCATAGCACCCATATTGTCCAAAAAGGAATTTGAAGCCCCAAATACTGCAATACTCTCCGGATTGAGAAATTTGTATACAAGATGATTCTCCAGTTTTTCTAAATTAATTTCAGACATAATAGTTTTAGAATCAAGTTAGTATAAAAGAAAATTAAAAAAATAATTTGAGTTTTATTGTTAGTTATTATTTGCTCCTAAGTTTCTCTTATTAACTCAATTTCAGCAGAAAATCCAGGTATCATTCCTTCATAATCAACAATTCCTTTTTCTTTCAATTTTTTAAGAATTAACCTTACCCCCTCGAATTCATCTTCGCAAAGGATNNTTAAGTTTTTCAATTATGAATTTTTCTTCTTCAGATACTTCTGACATAATATATCTTTTCTCTCAAAAATATTAATATTTATTTGTAATTCAATTCTTACCTGTACTCCCAAATCCCCCTTTTCCACGTTCAGATTCAGGTAATTCATTCGTTTCAATAAATTTATAATTAAACATTTTTGATAAAATAATCTGACAGATACGTTCACCTTTTTTTAAAACAACTTCTTTATTTGAAAGATTTACAACAATTGCCATCCATTCATTTCTGTAACCAGCATCTATTGTACCTGGAGAGTTCACAATAGATAAACCATCCCATAAAGCTAATCCGCTTCTAGGAACAACTTTAAAGTAGTAACCTTCTGGGATAGCTGTTGAAAAACCTAATGGACAACCAACTCGCTCAAGAGGTTTTAATGTGTATCTATCCGAATCAATATCAATTAATTCTTTTTTATTATTTTCATGAATTATCTTCTTAAATCCAATTATTCGTGCGTCAGCACCCGCATCTCCTGGTTTTGATGGGTTTGGGACAATTGTATCTTCTTTTAATTTCTTTAAAGGAATTTTTATAGTTTTGTTAGTATTATTCTGGCTCATTTTATTTCATTTTAAATTATTTTTAGTTTTAAAAAACAATTTTTATTAAAGAATAGATATTTTGTTAAATATCTATTTCCTACGGTGAAGATTTTGATTATTATTGATAGATATGATCCTAGAGTTGATAAAGAAGCATTGAAGGAATTATTCAAAAATTTTATTTCGGTTAAGTCTTATTTTTTCTCTCATTGGGAGAAATTCGAGAAAGAATTAAATCGGAGGACATTAGACCTTCAATATAGGAATTCTATGGTCGTAGCTAAAGAAGATGGAAAAATCGTAGGCTTTGGGACATATACATTGTTTAGGGATTATTTAGGAAATGATTGGGTATTACTTCATCAGGTATTAACTAATAAAGAAGACTCTTTCAAGAAAGGGATAGAAGAAAAAGTTATTCGAGAGCTCCAATTATATATTAAAAGATCACTAAAAATTGATAAAGTCTATTTTATTTGTCCTGACTCAGATGGTGCTACAAGAAGTCTTTTCCTAAAACTAGGGATAAAAAAGTCTCCCAACTTCTGGTATGAAAATGAGATCTGATAAGGTTAATAAATTTTTCTGAAATTAAGAGTAATCCATATGAGTAATTCAAAGAACATAACTGAACTTTTAGATAAAGCTAAAAATTTCAAGGACCAAGAAAATTTTGAGGCTGCTTTAGATATACTTTATAAATTGTACGATAAGTATCCTGAATCTGAAGATGTTAAAGATAAACTAACTAAAACATTATTCGAATATGGAGGATATCTCAATGATTACTATACTCAAGGATATGAAAAAGCTAAAAACTGTTTTGAGAAAATTACCAAAATAAGTCCCAATAATTATAGAGCTTTTTATAACCTAGGTATTGCTTGCTTCAATTTAGGTCGATTGGATGAAGCTATTATCTTCCTCCAAAAATCACTAAAAATAAAACCGGATTATAAGTATTGTTTATATAACCTAGGTTTAATCTATGAGGATATGGAAAAATATGAGGATGCTTTAAAATTCTATGAAAAAGCCCTAGAAATTGATCCAAAATTTGGATATGCATTGACCGCAAGATCCGAAATGAGACGAAAATTAGATGAATTAAAACAAAAAAATGCAAAGTAATCAATTTTAATTTTGATACACTGCTTAATCTGAGGTGAATTTCTTATGGAGAGCACAACAAATAATGATTATTACTATTGCTATTATTCCCCCAATAATGTATCGAAATACTACAGGATCCAACAAAAAATCTAAAATTCCACTTGAAAACTGAAACATAATTACCCCTTACTGAAAAGTATTAATTTCAAAATATAATTCGTCATATTAAAATTTGATTGTAAAATTTAAAATGATCTAAATTATCTAAAAAAATCCAAACATAATTGAAACCTCAAGAGATATACTTAAAAAGGAAAAAAATAAAAAAATGTTTTAGAATTTATCTTTCTAATTGAAAATTTACTTGGACTCGAACCCTGTAAATTAGTTTGTCAATATCTTCCTTTACTTTCACATCAGATTCAACAATTTGTATATTTCGTATGCCTCGAAGGCTTTTCTTTGCTTCCTCGTAAGCATTTCTCACAGCATCCGCCCAGTTCTTCTCGCTCGTTGCCACAAGCTGAATTGATTTATATACGGTCATTTTGATTTCACATTCATTTTAATTTCTTTGTAAGATAATTTGTTATTGGGTAGTATTTAAATATTTCTAAGAGAAGGATTAAATTCAATGTTCTGCTATGGTTCAAAAAACTAAAAAGAAAATAAGAAAAAAAATATGAAAAATATAAAGTTTAAAAAATATTCATTATGCACTTAAATTTTCTAATAAAACTGCTACTCCCTGTCCACCACCAACGCAAGCGTTAGCAATTCCGTATTTTCCATTTTTGTGTTTTAAAATCCGACTAAGAGTACCAATTAAACGGCACATTGTAGCACCTAATGGATGACCAATTGCTGTGGAACCTCCCATTACATTTACTTTTTCCTCAGGAATACCAAGTTTATCCATGCAATTCAACGCTACAATAGTAAATGCTTCATTAATTTCCCAGAAATCTATTTGATCTGCTGTTAACCCCGCATGTTTTAATGCCATTTTAGAGGCGGGAACAGGACCACGTCCCATTACGGTGGGATCCACTCCAGCAAATCCAATTGATACAACTTTTGCTAAAGGTTTAATATTCCTCTTTTCAGCTTCTTTAGCTTGCATTAACACACATGCCGTAGCACCCGCATTCAAAGGAGAGGCATTTCCTGCGGTAATTACTCCATTCTTATGACCTACAAATTCTTCGTAGCCCTTGCGACCAAGATCTTGTCCGCTAGCTGTTTTTTTTACAAAAGATGGTTTAGAAACAGGTCTTAATCCTGCCACAGATTCTAGAGTTGATTTTCTGGCAGCCATATCTCTATCAACCATTAGCGGTTCCTCTACATTACCTTCTACATGTCCTTCAATTGGAACAATTTCTCCTCCATTTACACCGGAAGTAAACCATTTTTCTTCTTGGCTTTGAATAGTAAGATTATGTGCTCTAACCCCAAACTTATCCATGTCTTCTTTTGTGAATTTTGGGATTTCCTCCTCAAACAATTTTTGAGCTGTTTGAAGCATATCTGTTGCTATAAGTACATCATATTTAGCTTTTCGTCCGAATTCAGGAACATAAAAAGGTGAATCTTTACTAGCAATTCCGAGATTTGGTTTAATATGTGGGTTTGCTATTCCCATAACTTCACGGGTTAAATGTTCCATTCCAGTAGATACAACACATTTACTATAGCCAGCTGCTATCTCTAGAAAACCCAAATGAAATCCTGCTGCTGCTGATCCACATTGTTTATCTAGAAATACACAGGAAGTTCTTAGATCCATTCCTGCAAACCAAGTAGGGAATTTCCCTCCGTAAGTCCACTGCTCTCCTACTCCAAAAGCACTTCCAACTGTAAATTCATCAATATCCTTTGTTTCAATACCTTTATCTGCCAATCTATTTGCAAACATATCTTTCAATAAAAGTGTAAGTAGCTCATCTCCTCTAATTTCACCAAAAACATCTCTTTCTGGTTGGCGAGGTCTCGATCGAGAGAATGCGGTACGTGCATAATCTACTAACCATACTTCGTTTAATTCCACCATTATTAAATCACTTTTGATTAATTTTCATAAGTATTATTTTTAATTAGGTTATTGAATTTTTACCAGAAATTAAAATTTGTGATAATCGAAGAGAATCTTGGGTGTATTATTAATATAGATCTACGAGGAAAGGGATTAAATTTTAAATTCTAAAAAAAATATCTTATCTTATTAAACATCATGAGTTTTATTATTACGGAATCTTTTCAGCAATACTCGGTATTGCGTTAATAATAATAGGAATTATTTTAATTATTTTTCATGACAAAGGTTCATTTTCAGTCCCACCCGAAACTATTCTACAGACAGGAATTATTTTCTTTATTGCAGGAATGCTCATTTTAGTAGTTACAAAGAAATCAATTAATTTATATAAAAAAAGAGGGGATCCTGTCTATTAAGGTTTTGATTCAACATTTCTTATAGCTTTTTTGAACTATCTTTCTTAAAAACTCTGAAATGATTAATTCTTGAAATAATCAGAAAGGAGTGACTTTAAACAATATTGAAATGATGATTAATGTTATTAATACAAAATTAATAAAATGCTTAATATTAGGGAAACCTTAAATTAATTATGAGTGAAAAAGTTGATGTAGCTGTTGTAGCTGGAAGTACTTCTGATGAGGATGTCTATAATAAAGCAATTAAAGTTCTAAAAGAAAGCAACATCCCACATGAGTTAAAAATTCTCTCAGCTCACAGAGATCCTGAAAAATTGGATGAATATTTAAAATCATCTACCGCGCTGATCTATATTGCTGTGGCGGGATTATCCGCTGCTTTACCAGGAGTTATTGCTTCAAAGACAGATAAACCTGTTATAGGGGTACCAGTAAGTGCCAAATTAGGGGGGTTAGATGCATTGTTATCAATCGCGCAAATGCCTCCACGAGTACCTGTGGGGTGCGTAGGTATTGATAGGGGTGAAAATGCTGCATATTTGGCAATAAGAATTCTAAATTTGTTTAAAAAATGACGAGTTGGTGTAAGATTGACTGAAGATTTAATAGAAATTGGGAAAAAAAAAGCTGCTATAAAAGCTGTCGAAGAAAATATTAAAGAAAATATGATTGTTGGAATCGGCAGCGGATCAACGATTGTTTATGCAGTAAAAAGATTGGGTGAACTAAACAAAGAAAAAACACTAAATTTAAAATGTATTCCAAGTTCCTTTCAGGCTTATCAATTAATTATAGAAAATGGATTAGATTTAGTATCATTAGAGCAATATCCCGTAATAGATGTTGATTTTGATGGTGCAGATGAGGTAGACGAAGAACTTAATCTTATTAAAGGTGGAGGAGGTTGTCTTGTACAGGAGAAAATTCTTGCTTCTAATTCAAAAAAACTTATTATAATAGTGGATTTTAGGAAAAATTCGGGAAAATTGGGAAAAAATTGGAAAAAAGGAGTTCCTATAGAAATTATTCCCATGGCATATTACCCAATGATGGAGAAATTTAAAAAATTAGGTGGAATTCCAAGACTTCGAATGGCTCAATCAAAGAGTGGGCCGTTAATTACAGATAATGGAAATTTTATTATAGACGTTGATTTTGGAGAATTAAATAAGCCTATGGAACTTGATCTAAAAATTAAGAATATTCCTGGTGTCGTCGATACTGGACTTTTTTATAATATGGCATCCAAAGTGTATGTTGGTACTCGAGAAGGGGATGTAATAATTTTAAATAAATAGAAATGAATACTCAATCTTTAAAAGTTTCCTTTTCTTCGTTATTTTCTTCATTTTGGCGAAATAATTCAAGAGATTCACCACATGAGGGACAAAACTTTTTGGGTGTCTTAAGTGGATGTCCACAAAAAGGGCAATAAAATGAAGCTCCAACTTTAGATATCGAATCTGGTGCTGCATATGAATCTTCTCTTGTTTCATCATGAGAAGGACTGTAGTAAACATCTTTATATATAGGTCGGATCTGAGTTGTTCTAGGATACTTTTTCTTTTTTGCATAATAGACAAATAGACTAACCACTCCAATAAGAGCTAAAATGGAAACTATAATTACTATAAGCAAAGAAATATCAATTGGAGGTGCTGAGATAATCAGAATAATAATAAAATCATCAGTTTCTCCTTCACTATCATACACAGTAATAAAAAATATGCTTAAATATCCTTCACTCGTGTTGACATTAAATCCCGCAGCTGTTGAAATTGGTTTTATTCCTGTAATTGATCTATATAACATTGTATTTGGAATAATAAAAGAGCCTTCATAATTCCCTGATAATAAATCATAATTTAGTTCAGATACTTCAATTGTATAAGGAGGAATTAAAAATATATAGTTATCATCAGATACAGAACACATAAACAAGTTTACAAATACTCGCATTTCGGAGCTTGAATCTTCATAATTTACCGAATCTCTTACATCTACAGCAAAATTGAAGTGATCCCCTTGTGTAGCAGTATATACATAAGAGCCATCATCCGATTCTGTTTCATCAAAGAAAACATCAGCATAACCTTGTAAATTAAAACTAGAACTTTCCTCTATAATTAAAGGAGGGTTATTAACAATTTCAAACGCATATCTAGGTGAAAATGGATTAGTATAATTTGAGTTTACAGGTATAACATAATAGATCCCGAACCCTGAAGGATCTGAGGTAGCAGGATCAAAATTATAACTATAGATGTTCAGAGTCTGATGAGTAAGTAAAATTGTTTGATTAACGGATCTTTCCGAGTTATAAAATGAATGTGAATATATTGAAAGATATCCCGTTATATTTCCATAGGTTGAGGCGTCCATCTCAGCTTCTAAATCAGTTGAAACTCCAGAAGCTCTCGTTATTGATGAATTATCACTAGATAATTCGATAATTTGGGGCATTTCACCCTTGTTGAAATATAGAATTTTAGATGCTTTGTTATAACTATTTATACCGATTGTAAGATTGACTTCAATAATATAAGGGTTATAACTTGGAAAGGGTAAGTCAAAAGTACTATTGAAATAAATTCCCTTATTTGAGATAGAAGTATTTAATTTGATTGACCTCGAGAAAGAAGAATTTCTAATAAGTACTTCTAATGAATCGTAATCTACTTGTGTTATTGGAAATTTGGATGTTTGATTCTTTAAATATAGATATAAACTGATTTTTGAATTTGGGGTATTGTAACTCTTTAAATTGATATTCATAGACACTGGTTCTTCTGGTAAAAAGAAATCTATTATATTGTTTAATAAGTTATAATGATCTTGACTATAATTAGCAGTGTGATAATTATAATACATCCAATGCAAATCTCCAAAAGCTACAATATTTCCTTTTCCTTGAGATGTTCCGTTGTATACTGCAACTACAGTTTTGTTGTTTATTGTAGCTATTGACTCAGCATTACCTGAGACGGTAAAACTATTACCATAACTCCAATAAACATCCTTAACATTATTAAAAAGTTTTGTATTGCTGAAATTTCTTATACTTTGTGCACTCACACTAGTCCCTAGCCCTAACCATTCATCATCCATAACATTTTCTTCATTAATTTGAAGATCGACATCTAATTTTGAGAATAGGTTATTAAGATCATCCAAAGCTAAATCTTGATATCGAGTTCCAAGAAAAAATATATTACCCCCATTTTCAAAGTAACCCTTTAAATTATTTATTTCTAGTTTGCTATATGGTAAAATTGGGCTTTGTAAAAAGATTATATCATACTGAGATAATCTTTCTTCTGTCAAGATCGAATTATTTAAATTTTTATTATAATCTGGAGTCCAGTATTCCATATCATAGTCAATTGATATATTTAATTCAGTAAGATCTACCATAGCTTCATAAAATCCCATTTGGTAGAATTGTGAAATCTCTGGAAACCAGTCATTTAACCCATGATATGACTCCATTAATATTTTATATTCTGGTAAACGAATGTCTAGTACAATATCAACTGTATCATATAGTTCCCCTCCAACAGTCAGATTAATCTGGAAACTTCTTATACCTGGTATTGCATCTTGAGCAAGTTCAATTCCTAATTCTAAAAAGCTTATTCCGACTTCAGAATAAGAGGGGAAGAACGTATCGTATGACAATGACACTCCTTGAATGTTACTTGGAATTTCAATATCATATGTTGTGCTATTCCCAGAAATTACAGTTAAATTAAATTTCTGATGATCACCAGGAAAGTTTATTAAATCAAATGGTTTAATTGGAAGGATATCGGGATAAATTCTTACGATATCATTAATATCGGAAAGTGTTTCATTTATATTATTTAAATAATCAAGAGAAGCACTCACATTTATAATTCCTGCTCCAGATTTAAGATAATCATCAGTAATTTCATTTGTGAGCCTTCTAGCACCTTCAATTAAGGCAATTCTAGCAGTTTCAGGTGTGATGTCAGGATAAGCCTCTAACAAAATCGCTAACGCTCCAGCAACTATAGGACAAGACATACTAGTGCCACTAAGTGGAATATAACTTCCATCACCTACAAACTCGAAAAAATCTCCAATAAGACGCAGTTCCTCTGAAATAATAGAATTTGGTGCTTCAGTAGAAATTATATATACTCCCGGCGCAACTACATCAGGAAATCCCAAATATCTATAAGTAGGACCCCAACTACTAAATGAAGCTAGTTCATCATCTTTATTAGTTGCCCCTACAGCTATAACCTCAGCACCAGAAGCAGGAGTAGATCCGGTAAAATATTCTGGACCAGAATTACCTGCTGAGGACACAAAAATAACGCCATAAAGTTCTCTTGCCGAAGTTATCGCTTGAGTTATTAGATCTGAAAGAACTGGATACCCTCCACCAAAACTCATTGAGATGATATCCGCACCAGCCCCCATAGAACTTGTGGGGGAAGCACTCCATTCAATAGCACTTATTATATCCAAATCGCTTAAGCCACTTGCATTTCCGCCTCTTGCGTTAATTAAAAGAGCTCCAGGAGCGATTCCCCGATATTGTCCAGAAGATGCTCCACCATTACCCGCAATAATACCTCCTACATGAGTGCCATGACCAACATCATCATCATATTCTAATTGACTTTCATCGGTGACAAAATTGCTATTATTTATAATATTCAAATCAGGATGATTGTATATTCCAGTATCAATCACCGCCACTTTCACACCTGATCCATTATAAGGTATATCTTCTGCACCTACCGCAGAAACCCACCAATTCGAATAATCTTCAGAACTTAAAGTACTCGTCTGTAGATTTTCTTCTAGAATATAAGGATTTTGATAAAAATTAGATTTATAGAATTTTTTTATTGATTTAAATCCTTCAATTTTATAATAATTATCAATAAGCTGCTTGGTATTTATTTTTATATACGTCCCAGGAATTATATCATAATGTTTTATAAATTTATAATCATCCAAAGTAGAATCTAAAATTCTAATACGTTCTTCTTTTGTTATATCATTATTAAAAAGAACAACTATTTGTATCTGTTTATACTTCTTATTTTGATTTAGAGTGAGATTTGTTAAATAATCATTTAAACTTGTACCAAACTTGGCATATTTTGATTTAGATTGACTGTCCAAGTGTATATTTATTGGACTAGATTCTGAGTTTAAGGATAAAGATAAAGACTCTGTTGAGATTATCTCATTTTCTATTTGATTGTAACTATTAGAATAATTTAGTTGTATTCCACTTATCGGAATTACAAAATAACTAATAAAAATTAGTGAGATAATTAGTAGATTTGATTTTCCTTTTAGTTTTGCCATGATAGGTTAAACCAATAATAACATTTATTTAATCTTTCTTGTAATATCCTAAAAATTAGATTTTTTAAAAATCTATATATTCTAATTGTATAGAATAATCAATATATTACCTCAAATTAAAATAATAGTATAAAAAACTCCAACAAATTATATATTTCAACTAATCAAAAAAAGTTGACCATAAACTATATTCAAAAGTTGTGAATTATTCTTTTTCACGTTGAATTTCCTAATTAGAGATAATTCTTATGGGTAAATATACTTTTAAAGTACTACTTCTTGGTGCTCCCTCCGTAGGGAAAACTAGTATTTTGTATAAATATGTTAGAAATGAATTCTCTCAAGATTATATTACAACAATAGGTACTAATTTTTTAACTAAAGATATAAAACCTGACGGAAAGAGCACAGTTAAACTTGTTATTTGGGATATCGCTGGACAGAAAAGGTTTAGGTTGTTACGTAAGGAATTTTATGTTGGAACGAATGGAGCTTTAGTAATTTTTGATCTTACCAGATATAGTACATTTGAAGAAATTGAAGAGTGGATATCAGAAATGTTTGAAATATTAGAAAATAACATTCCGTTTGTTCTCATAGGGAATAAATCTGATTTAATAAAGGAAATCGGGCGTAGTTTTGAAATGGAGAACGCTAAAGATTTTGCAGAAAAATATGAAAGTAAATATATAGAAACCTCCGCAAAAACCGGTGAAAATATTGAAAATGCTTTTATACAATTAGCAATGAGTATGATCGCTCTTACAAAAAGAAAATAAAATTCTTCAAAAATCGTCTTTTCTCACTATTTTTGCTAACTTAATAATATGGTGGTTAGAAAAAATAAACGAAAATCTATATTTTATTAATGATTTTGCCCAAAATCAAGAAGTACTAATGGACCCAGCGGGAATTGAACCCGCGGCCTTTCGCATGCCAAGCGAACGATCTTCCACTAATCCATGGGCCCAACAATATATAATAAAAAACACTCCCAAATAATTAAATTTTATTATTTTTGGGAAGAAGATGGATGTTTATTCTAAATTATTAAGAAATACAACTAGATTGTCATTCGAATTTTTTTACTTATAGCATTTGTGGGTTTAAAGATACTCATCAGGAAATATATTATGGGAGTTAGTAAAACCCATTTCATTATGTGTTTGAATCGTGGGTACCTATACATAACTTGAGCTACTTGTGGACTGAATTTATAATAGAGCCATTCAAACCTGTTAACAAAGAGACTTCCTAACGTTGTTCGCTTTAGTCTCTTGTCTCGAACATACCTTAGGAACTTAACTTGTGGAGAGAGGTGTGAACCATAAGCGACAGTAGCGATGAAACACAAACCATCAGCTATTATAGCTGCTTCCAAGGCTCCGCCTGCAAGTGTACTGGCAGCTGAACCTACACCTGATACCTCTTTTCCTCTTTCTTTTGTTTTTGGGGGGAGATCGCTAAATTTTGTCCCGCATGAAAGGCAGAAATCATAACCGGGAGTTAATTTTGCTCCACACTTACTACATTTATCTTTTACTGTGGGAATAACAATTACCTCAATTATTTATTTGGATATAATATGAATTGTAATTAGTAAATAATTAGGTTTATTTTGCTTTTAAATATTCCAATCCACTTTGATAAAAATAAATAAGATAATATGTCTTAACTTTTACTGAAATCTTTTGTAATTAAATGGTATAACCAAATATGATAAGGTTTCCTGCAAGGCAGTAGTCCANNTCCTGTAAGGCAGTAATCCAAAGAATAAATATGGTTAAAGGTTTATTGGCAGTAGTTTACCCTTATTATGAATCATTTCCTCAAGGTTGTTTGGTTGGATTTCTTTTTCATTATACAGCCAACTATAGAGGCGCATTTTTGATTCATAAATTTCGTTTTCAACTTCAATTGCTTCCATGATTATAATCATCTCCACTATATTCAAGGTCAGCTAAATCATCATTTATTTCCCCTAAAGACTTCCTAAGTAAAGATTGTAGCAAACTTGTAGTATGAGTTTTAGGAGCTTTTATTTGATATTTTATTCCTAAAGTTTTTAAAACTGTTTCAGCAATAATTAGCTTCTCTTTAAAATTATGATGCATTTCAATGATATAATTATCTTCTTTTAAAACATTATTTATAGTATGAGTTTTTAGCATAACCTCTACACCAATATTTTTTTTTGTTATCAAAAAAGTATTTTTGTTATAATAACTATTTGTTTGTTATAAAAAAGATATATTACTGATATAAAAATGTTTACATTATGGTAAAAAAGAATATTGAACTATATCAAATAATAAAATCTCATAATTAAATTTAAAATGCTAAATTGTTTAGATTTGTTATATTTCTCCTTGAAATATATGTTTAACTCATTTTTTCATAATGATCATGAAACTATGATATCAGTTATTAAACGTAAATAGTTTGTATCATTCTAGTATCACATGAGTATGTATAATTCTGCTTGAAATCATCGTTTCACGATGAAATTCAAAGTCATGAAATCAATTACTCAAATTTTTTTGTATATTCTTTTATGTGGTCTGGAGGCCATGCTTTTGGGGTATATCCAATTCGAGTGTATCGATGATCACATAAGAAACCTCCATTTGCAAGTGTTTGATTACGCGAGAATTTAAATCCCAGAATATGTGCTTGAGCAAAATCAAGAAGGCAAGCAAATGGCACATATTTCTCTGCTCCTAATTTTTTATATGCCTTAAGGATTCCACATTCAGAAATATTATAGCCAAAATCAAAATCTTCATTAGTGCCATCCACAAATTGCATGACCCAATCATCAGGATATTTCCTTTTCTGTGAAATCTCACAATATTTCTTTTGAGGATTAATATAAGCATCACTGAATATGATATCTAAAAAATTTCCTCCATTTTCTTCGATTTTCTCCATTTCTTTTCTTGTTTTTATCTCTTTATATGTATTACTGAATTCACCAATTTCTCGATAAGTATATCCTTCCTTTTCAAGAATGCGAAATATTGCTAATAAGGATACTTTAGCTGTAAGAGTTGAAATGAATGGATGCTTGCCCCCTCCGATATCAGTCATTTTGGTAAGAATATCTTCATAGCCCCTCCTCATTTGACGGATCAGAACTTCAGATTTTGATTCACTAAATCTCTCTACTAAAATATCTTTTGCAATTTGTAGAGATAATTCAAATTGTTTCATTAACCTTGGTTTATTCTTAATATAATAGTTTTTAACATTTTCAATTGGCATTAGATGTCACCTTCAATTACGAATATTTCATTATTGGATTAATTGAAAAACAAGAACAGGTAATAAATAAATTTAATTTTGATTCTATAACTTTTATTTAAATATAACACACTCAATGCTTCATAAAGGATTGAGTCCTTAAAATTCTCAAGACTTTGGTTTAAAAATAAATACTTGAATTTTTATTATAAACAAGGTTCATAATTATTTCCCTATAAAAGGCAGAGAAGTATAAAATATAGAAAATTAAAGCTAATAAAATGTTTGAGAATTATAAACCAAAATATGTTTTTAAAATTTCAGTAATTGCGGATAATGGTGTTGGTAAAAAGACTCTAGCAAAGAATTTTACCTCTCGTTTTGATAGTAGTTTTTTAACCAATGGAATTGAATTTGCTACATTAGATTTAATGGTCTTTGGAAATTTCATACGGAATTCAATTTGGATTTATTCTAATGAAGATCAATATAGAAAACTATTCCCTTATTATATTAATGGCTCAAATGGAATCATATTGATGTATGAGATTACTAAGATAGAAACGATAAATTTTTTATCTGAAATCCTTCATTTAATTAAAAAACATGTAAAACGGGATGTCCCAATTTTGTTAGTGGGAAATAAATTAGATAGAAAAGAGGATAGAACGATAATAACGGATTATTTGGAAAATTTTAAAAAATTACATGGTATAGCAGCATCAATCGAGATTTCATTAGAAACTGGAGAGAATGTGGAAAAAATGTTTATGGACATATCAAGAATCATGATAAAAAATTTTAATCTGTCCTAATAATTTTGCTTTAAAAAAAGAGAATTAAGATATTTTAAACTTCTTTCTGTATATTAAAATTGAAGTTATGAAAACTGAAGTAATTATCCAAAGAGTACTATATCCTGGAATAGCTGGTGGACCTCCATTTCCAGCACCAATTAGGACTGTCACACTTTCCACATTAGAATCTTTTTGACCATTTTCATTGAACGCTCTAACCATGAAATAATAAGAACCATTTGAAAAGCCCGATAACGTTAATGGGGATGAAGCGTTCTGATCTGCGATTATATCTACACTTTGGTTTATAACAGTTATCAAGCTTGTGTGGCTATACACAGAGTAATTATCAACTCCTGCAGAATCTGTCCAAATTAAGTCAAAAATTCCATTGTCATCGGGGTTATCGGCGCTTGTAGAAAGTGAGAAGTTACCGGGTTTTGCAGTCGGATCAATTACAATTAAGGATCTTGAAATTGTACCACCAATGCTACATTCCGCTGTAGTTTGAATACTAGCCCCATGTCCTGCCGTAATATTATATTGATACATAAATGAGCTTGCTGTAGGTTGGCTTGTATACGTTTCAGATATAGCAATTGACCCATTTACTCTAATTGTGACTGATATGACAAAGTGAGTACCTGGGTTTACTACATTATGAGTGATTGATACATTTAGCTCTTGTTTAGTAAAACTATAATCCAAACTCATACCACTAGGTGCATGAGCTTTTACTGGAAAGATGAATAATGGGAAGGATAATAAGTTAGCTATAATTGCCAAATAAATGATAATTTTCTTTTTCATCTTTTTTATCCCTATAACTATTGAATCACCACCAGGGTGATATTATTAGTTGATCATGATAAATATTTAATAATTTTCATTAAGAATTAAAAATTAAGTGTTTAAATTTGATTAAAAATTGTAATCTAATATGGAGGATCTATTTTTTTATACTTTTTCTACTCTTTTTAATGATATTACTATTGTATGGAAGGGGAAAGATCCTAAATTAAGGCTACATCGCATATTTCTTAGTGATTCGGATGAAAAATCAGAAGAGAAAGCACTTAACCATTTCACTCGAATCAAAACTGGATCATCTCAGTTAATAGAATCTCTAAGAGACAGAATACGAGGATATTTTAAAGGAGAAAATGTTAAGTTTGATTTGGAGTTAATTAATTTTACTATTTGTACTGAAATTCAAGAAAAAGTACTAAGGGCAGAATATCAGATTCCGAGAGGGTGGGTTAGTACTTACAAGCGAATTGCCAATCATATAGGCGTATATAATGGAGCAAGAGCCGTTGGTAATGCCTTAGCTAAAAATCCGTTTCCAATCATTATACCCTGTCATAGAGCAATAAAATCTAATGGTGAACTCGGAAAATTCCAAGGCGGTATTGTTATGAAAAGGAAATTATTAGAGATGGAAGGAATCGAGTTTTCTAGTCGTGGAAAAGTAATAACAGAGAGAATTTTTTATTAAATCTATAATTTACTATTTTTTATAATGTTATAATAATCAAAAATATCTACTTTTGGATAAAAAAGTATAAATTGTTTTTTAAAAAAGGTCTATACAAAAGTATATTCTATGTGAAAATAAGATGAAATCTCAAAATAAAATAACAGTATTTCTTTTCGTACTAATAACTATTTTTCTCGGTACAACTCCATTTGGCAATTTCAGATTAATAAAGGATAATAATGGCATTATTGAAAACTTAGAACTTTCAAAAGTTTCAGATAAAATCAATTTAAATGGAAATTCTGCATGGATTGATTTAAAAAATGCAGGAAATTGTACTGGCTCAGGAAACTCCACCGATCCTTATGTTATAGAAGATCTAATAATTAATGGAAGTGGTGTGGGAAGTTGTATATTGATTCAAAACTCTGATGTCCATTTTATAATTCTAAATTGTACAATATTTAATTCAGGAGGATCAGAAATTTATGATCTTGACGCAGGTATCAAATTATTAAATGCAAGTAATGGAAAAATCATTAATAATACACTGAGTAATACTAATTACGGAATTTATTGTGAATATAGTCCTAATCCTCTTATAATAGGCAATGATATTCAAGGTAAATACGCAATTAAACTATTATATTGTAATAATAGCTTAGCTTACTTTAATAATCTTAAAGGTTCTGAAATATGTTTATTTTACCAAGACATGACACTAAGGTTTTATTCTGAGAAAAAAATGATCTATAAGTATGAGGGAAGAACTTATAAAAAATATATCGGTAATTATTGGAGTAATTATATTGCCAATTGGCGAGGAACTGATGATAATGATGATGGAATTGGAGATATACCTATAACTTCCGGTGATATTGAGGGACTAGTATTAGACGGATTTCCATTGTTTTACCCGATTGAAAATTATGAATTAATTGGTATAAGTTCAGAAGCAATTCCAGGATATAATTTAGTAATTCTAATTGGTATTATATCTGTTGTATCGATATTTACACTAAAAAGAACAAAGAAATAATATCACATAACTAATTTTTTCTTTTTATTTATTATTAATGAAAAAAATCCTTTCCTAAAGATAAAGAAGCATGAAAGGTTATTGAAGTGGATTTTTTTATTTTTATCAAATAATTGTATTATTTGTTTGATTATGTTGTAATAATTTGATTTGCTTCTTTGAGAGTAAAAAAGTATAAATGGTTTTTTTAAAAGAATATCAATCAATGTATTTTAGATCATGAATAAATCCTATAACCTTAATAGAAGTTTATGATTTTAAAATGACTTTTATCTTAAAAAAAATTTACGCGAAAACATTATGAAATCCAAAAACGTAATAAAAACTATATTTTTAATATTCTTTGGTGTAATTCTTCTTAGTTCCGCTATAAATGTAAATATTTTCAATACAATGAGAAATGATAATGATCTTGGTGAAAAATTGAACTTCTCAAAAATATCTGAGAAAATTCATATTAACAATAATTGGTCTGCCGCAGAAGCAGCGGGAATTTGTACAGGTAATGGTACTTCTACTGACCCATATCTGATAGAAGATTTGGAAATTGATGGAGGTGGTGTAGGAAGCTGTATTTTCATTGAAAATGCTAATGATTACTTTATGATTTTAAACTGCACTCTCACAAACGCTTATGATGATTTTCTTATGGAAGAAGCGGGAATCAAATTATATAATTCTAGTAACGGGCAACTCATCAATAATACATTTTCCAACCCTGATGGCACGGGTATCTTTATTCATATTAGCAATGATACAACTCTCATCGGAAACTCACTAAACTCTAATCTTTGGGCAGGATGTAGAGTAGTAGATTGTTATAACATTCATGCATACCTCAATAATTTTAGAGGCCAGTACCTTGGTGTATTTTTTCAGGACTCAATATATAGGTTTTTTTCAGAACGAAGAATAACCTATATCTATAACGAGAGAACCTATACCCGATTTATGGGCAATTATTGGCAGGGGGAACTAGTTGAGGACAATAATGGTGATGGAATTGGAGATGAGCCTGTAATATGGACTGATGGTGATGATGAACATCTTATAGATCAATATCCACTGATAGATCCAATTGAAAATTATCAAATAATCGGTTTTGCAGGAGAAACGATTCCAGGGTATAATTTTTTCTTCCTACTAGGTATTATCTCAATTGTATCGGTTTTAATCATAAAAAAAATAAAGAAGTAATTAAAAATTCTTAATTTTATCTTTTTTTTTTTTGTCTTAAATAACAAAACATAAAAAAGCAAACTAATTTTTTGCTATAATATTGGCTAGGTGTAAAAAATAGGGAAAGTGAGAAAAGTATGGTGAATAAGATTGGAATTCTAGGAGGAATTTCTTATGAGTCTACCATAAAATATTATGATATGATACTAGAGAAATACTATGAGAAATTTCAAAATTATTATTATCCCGAAATAGTGATATATAGTTTGGATTTTCAAAAATTAACAGATTTAGAAAATCAGAATGAAAAAAAGAAATATATTGAGTATTTAATGAGTGGTATAAAATCATTAGAAAATGCAGGAGTAACTTTTATTATAATAGCAGCAAATTCTCCACATGCAGTTTATGAAGATTTGAAAAGATTATCAAAAGTACCAATTTTAAGTATAGTAAAAGCTACGGCAAAAATGGCAAAACAAGAAAAAATGAAAAAACTATTATTATTAGGGATTAAATTTACAATGCAATCCACTTTTTACCAGCAATACTGCAAAAAATTGGGAATTGAAGTAATCACACCCTCTGATGAGGAACAAAATGTAATAGAGAAAATAATATTTAAGGAGCTAGTTATTGGTTTTTTTAAAAAGGAATCTAAAAAAGAATTACTTCACATCATAGATAATTATGATGATGTGGATGGCGTTATTTTAGGATGCACAGAATTACCATTAATTCTGACACAAAGCGACACTAAAAAAGTTCTATTGGATACAATTGAACTTCATGTAGACGCTACTCTCAACTATTTTTTGGAGTTATAAAATTTTTTTAAGTTTAAAGTGCTATTTATTATAATTATATCCTAAAGGTAATAGCTTATTGGACGATTTAAACTTACAACAGTCAAGTTCAAAGATCTCGCACCAATTATATTAGTAATGTTATTACTTTTTGTTTCAACGGCATGTGCAAATATGCTTATCCCTAGTTATGCGGCAATACAAATAGCTTTCAATATACCCGAAGCATTAATTGCTATTCCAGATGCGTTTTTTGTGTTAATAAGTGCTTTTTTTGCTTTACTTTGGGGTTATTATACCGACAGGATTAATAGAAAAAGAGTGATTATGGTTGGCGCTCTATCATGGACTGTGGGGATGATCTTAACAGCCATCTCAACATCCTATATTATGTTAGTATTATCTAGAGTAGCAAGTGGAGCGGGATTAGGATGTGTTTTACCTGTGGGATATTCTATTATTTCAGATGCTATCCCTCCAGAAGAAAGATCTGGATGGTTTGGAACTTTAGCGATCCTTAGTTCAATATCAAATGGAGCAGGTCAAGGATTATCTTCTTTTCTTGGACCGATTCTGACTTGGAGATTCCCCTTTATTCTATTATCTGGAATAAGTATTATAATAGTAATTGTTCTCTTTTTTGTAAGAATCCCACAACGCGGAGCTAGCGAAGATGAACTGCTAGAATTGGTGGAATTAGATTTAGAATATAGTTATCGAATTTCTAAAGAGGATTTAAAGACTATAATAAACAAAAAGACAAATCGATATTTGATAATCCAAGGCTTTTTTTCCATAGTCCCTGGAACTGTATTAGTGTATTTTACAACATCAATGTTAGTACTTCAATATTTCAATCTAATACCTGCTGAAATAAGACTTCAAACTGCCACAATTTTTGCGGGTATGATTGGAATTGGATATATCTTGGGGAACAGTGTCTTTGCTCGCTTAGGAGATGTATTATTTCGAAGAAATAAAAAAAATCGAGTGAGGTTAGCAACGATATGTCTTATTTTATCAATACCTTTTGCGCTTATTTTGTTATTATCTATACGCTCTATTAATCCCTCGGATTTGAATATAGTATATCCTAGCCCAATTCCCACTGATGAACTATTCCTATATATGATAAGGACTATAGGTGAAATATTTGTGGCTTATCCAACATATATTATTTTCTTTATCTTTGCCCTTATGGCCTCAATGTTAGGAGCTGGCCCAGTAGCAAACAGAAGTGCAGTAATGATAGATGTTAATATGCCTGAGCATAAAGGAACTGCAGCCTCCTTTTTTAAACTCTCTGAACAATTAAGTAAAGGAATTACATTATTAGTTTCGTATACTTTAATTTCCCTCCTTGGAGGTACTTTTAACTTGATATTTTTCAGCATCTTTTTTTGGATTCCAGCAGCAGGTTATTGGTTATTAGCCAGTAGAAATGTAAGTAAAGATATGGCTTATAAATCGAGAATTTTATCTGAACGAAAACAACTAAGTTTAATTGATTATATTTTTGAGTTAGAAGTACAAATGGACAGAGCTATTCAAAAAGTTCAGGATTCTAAATATTACATAACAAGCGATATAAAAAAATTTAATAAATTACTTAATGAAGCTATAAACATATACAAATTCTGTGAACGTGAAGGAGTGTCTCGAAGTATTACCAATATTGAAAAAAAAGCTCATATAATGTATTTAAGAATTCTTCTAATTAAGCATGAGGCAAATATTTTCTATAATAATCTAAACCAACCAGAAATAACAGAAGACGAGAGGAAAATTAATACAAGGCATTTAAGACAAGTATATACTAAAATAAGTGAATGGGAGAAGAGTACTTTTGGAGAGATTCAAACTTATTATGAAGACGCATATCTGAAGATCATTGAAGCTAGATTAAATAGAAAGCAACATTTGTTTAAATCTTTAAGGAACATTTCAGAATCAATTAAAATTTATCAGCGTGTTAAATATTTACTTAATGAAAGACTTGAAATTGTTATTGAAAATCCCAATCTATCAGAAGAAGAAACCGTTGTACGTGATAGAGAACAAGAATTATTTGATAAATGCTCGAAATCGTTGAACGCAACAATAAAACTTAAGGGGGAGATAGAAAATACTTTAGATCAACTAAATAAAAAGGGAGTTCAAACCGAAGAGTTAATGAAGATATCTGATCTTGCTTTGGAGTATGATATTGATTTATATAATGTAATTATTGATACGTTTCAGCAAGATAATAAAACAAAGAAAGCATTGATTGAAGCTCTTGATAAAATCGATGACATTTTTAGTCTATATGACGAATGGAAGGAAACTGAACTAAAAGTTTTTTGAAATATTAATTGTTGAATTCACATTTCAACAATTTATGCATTTCAAAAGTTTCTTCTTTTGAAAGCTCACGTGGCGATTTTCCCCGATTATATGAAAAATCGGGAGATTCTGGATTAAAACATAAATTAACTAATAAAATCAAACAATTTCTGACACGTATTGCATTTGAAATTTCTTTATCGAGATCCTTCATTAAATTAATTAGAGCTTTATATCTCTTTACCTCGCTATTCTCATAAATTTCCAGTATTTTGTCGAAACAATCTGCCATTTTACAAATAAAATCTTCAAAAATAATTTCAGTTCTTATTATCCCACAGTGCTTAAGCAATTACATAATGAATCACATATTTAAGAATATCTATATTCTCGTTTCTCATAGGAAAAAAAGTATATTAGAACATTTTGCACAATTATTCATTTGTTATTTCTAAAAATATAATTCCCATTCTCTTCGGGAAAATTCCAATCCGATCTCCATCTGTTACTTGATTTTCAATTCCAGAATATTTGTTATTAATAAAAATGTGACTTATTTCATCAAGTGTTATATTAAATTTACTTAAAATAGCAATAACTGATGTAATTTCTTTAGATTCAATATTTAATGTCACTGGTGCTCCGCCTATACTGTCGATTTGTGGAAATTTTTGTCTTAGATCACCGTAAAGTTTAATCTTTATAGCCATATTATCTTCAGTTTAACTTAGAGATAATTAAATTAATTTAAATTCGATTTAATAAGTCAATTGTTCATAAAAACATGAAATTATACCTACATGGATACAAAAATCCATCTTAAATTTAAAATTTCTCTTTATAGATCAAAAATTAGTATTTTATAAGATAAAGAGTTAATTATGCTACACTTTCTATAAAAATATCTATTGTTTGCTCCAAATCTATAATATCTTCAATATCTTTTATTTCAGTACTAGCAATTTTCTCAAGAAATCCTTTCAAAAGTTTTTCTTTGTTTTTATCTTGAGGAAATATTAAGGAGCTCTTATAATGCTCCCAATCTAAAATATTTGTGAAAATTAAAAACAATACTTCAATATGAGAATAATCTATTAAGTTCTGCAGTTTATCTCGTGTGATCATTTCTTTTGTATGATCCGTATAAAAGTCTGAAAGATCATCATAATAGTCGGTTAATCGAGCTATATTTCCAAGTTGAGTACGTAATGCAGCTTGATTAATAGGACTTTCTTCATCCCTATACATTATAGAAAAGTATTGGTTAATGAAATCTTTTAATCTTTGGAGCTTTTGCTGGAAAATCCTAGTTTTGACAATTCGTTCGAAGAGAGGACTTTCTCGAACGTTGTAAAAGCGCAATTCAAATTTAACAATATCTAATATATCTAAGAAAAGCTCTTTAATATCTATATTTTCCATATTTCTCCTCTTTAATAAAACTTAATAATTTCTATTGCAATACAATTCTAAATAATTTAATATCTATTTATATTTTTATATTTGAAATCTTAAAAAATTTATCTCTAATAAGCAAATTTAATAGTAAAAGTTTAAAATCTTAAAGGAAATGTATGATCAGGGATAATTGGTTCAACTTTTTTAGGCATCTTAGTTAATCTTGCCTTTCTTTTAACTAATTTCTTGAATAAGATAGCTTTGGTATGAATTTTAACAATTCTTATTGGACATCGAATCATAAAATTCACATTATTACGAGGTAATTTTCTTAATTGAAGAAAGTCTGAGAAAAAACGTGAAGCCTTTTTCTGTGATGTTTTCTTTTCAAAAGAGATAAATCGCTCGGTAATTTTATTGAGATTTGGAGAGTCGCGAAAACAATAATAATTCGATGCTTTCAATGCCCATTTTATTGCTTCTAACTGATATTTTGTCGGATTTAAATCCGTTAGAAATGAAATTGTAATAGAGAAAAGTGATATCATCAAATTCATAACTGTGCTTCTAATCATTTCTGGCATAGAAATTTGAATTTTTGGTCGAATATCGTCTCTCAAATCATCTCCATAGAGAATATTACTATTAATCAAGACATTGCCTAAAACAATTTTTCGTGGTGCAAACAAAGAAGAAAATACTTTATTGACTCGAAAGATCTTATGAAAAATAATTTCTTCCCAATATCTTCTTTTAGTTAAAAAATGACTCACAAATATTCCAGTAGTTTGATTTATTACCCCCAAAATCCGTTTTGAAATATTATTATTAAATTCTCTAAAGTTATGCTTAATTTCTAAAGACATGAAATATTTTTCAATTTCCTTAATATGATGATTAGATACTCTATCCTTGAAAATAATTAGGAGATCGCAATCGGAAATTGATGAAGCTTCATTTTTAGATAGTTGACTACCGAATAATAAAATAGATAAGATTTTATTTATCCCAATCTCTTTATTAATTAATGTAATTATATCCTTAATATAATTAGATGATTGTTCATTGATTCCGTATAATGATAATCTATCTTTTATTTTTTTATTGCCTTCAATGAAACTTGTATCCTGCAATTTAAACCATTAAACAATATTTGATATTAATTGGGTTGAATTTTTTTGATAAATTA
>JABAHP010003325.1_pt1 | contig 34627 bp, 23 predicted proteins | sample 7062081 | NCBI WGS metagenome assembly JABAHP01 (sample SAMN14534357, study PRJNA622989) | marine sediment metagenome | biome: marine biome [ENVO:00000428]; feature: marine pelagic biome [ENVO:01000023]; material: deep marine sediment [ENVO:00002113] | place: India: Gulf of Kutch | collected...
GAGCGGAAAAAGACGAAGGTACTCTGTCGTCCTCTGTTTTTGTTTTATATCTTTATAAACTCTATCGACTTGCTCGGCTGTCAGATCAAGCGCTCTGGCAATCTCTTCGGATGGTATCGAATTAACCATTCCATGCCAGACCAGATCGAGAATCTCAAAATCCACACCGAAGAAAAAATCTGTCTGGGTGACCTCGGCGCTGTATGTATCGGTGGTCGGAGCCCGGTGAGTTATGCTCTCGGGCAAATCCAGGAATTGCGCTAATTGATAGACCTGAACCTTATACAGATGAGAAATGGGCTTCAGATCCGCACCGCCGTCACCATATTTTACGAAAAATCCGAGTTCATGCTCATCTTTATTGCCGGTGCCCACAACCGCCCGGTTTAATCTTTCGGCATGATAGTAAAGCATGGACATCCTGGTCCTCTGCTTGAAATTTGAGGCTGCCACAATCTGGAGATACTCCTTGAGCGGCATGCGCTTAGAGATAATGCTGCCATCCGGGGCTTCAACAATGAGTTTAAAAAAATTAATCGAATCCGATTCAAGCGGATTGGAGGCGATCGTGATTTTGGCCTTGTGATCCGGGCCGAATTCCGGAACCAGCCTTCTTATGGCCTCATCCCGCCTGGCATAACATCCAAAACCATCCAGGGCCGGGGTGATATTCTCGACAATGTACTCAATCCCAAGGCTACGGGCCAAATCCTCGGCCAGTTCCTGGCTGGCGGGACTCGAATCGCTTTCGGGCATAATCACACCCAGGATCCTGTCTTTGCCAAGGGAACGCACGCATAACGCCGCTACCAGGGATGAATCCACCCCTCCGCTGATACCAATCACAGCCCCGCTCCTCTTAAGTTTACCCAGAATCTGCTTTTTAATCAGATCTTCCAGCCGGGCGCATTCGGCTTTTGCTTCGAGTTTCAATGAGTCCCTTGTAAATTTCATATCCATTTCAATTGCGAGGATTTTTCTTCAGTTATCAAAAACGGCCTGAAAAATATATCAAAAAATCGCCTGTTGACAAGGAAAAAATGTTGTCTTATTACCGATTATACTTATATATTTAGGCTTTGTATAACCATAGGATATCGGGGAAGAAGTGGAGTATTAAATGACTAAAAATGACATCGCAACCAAAGTCGAGGGCTATATAAAAGAGAATTTCATATTTGATAATTCCAATAATCTCGAAAGAGATCAATCCCTCCTTGACACAGGAATAATCGATTCAACCGGGGTACTGAGCCTGATTATGTTTCTCGAGGAGACTTTCGAGGTCTCTATCGATGACGAGGAACTGGTACCTGCCAATCTCGATTCAATCGATAAAATCGCTGTTTTCATGGAAAAGAAGATATCATAGAAGCGTGAACTATGCTGGTGCATAATTTTCTTCATGATTCCGCCGGAAGACTGCCGGGTAAAACTGCTATAATTTTTCAGGATCGGAGCTTCACCTACAAAGATATTTCCTCCAGAGCTCTGAGCTTGAAAGCCTATCTGTTAGAAGCCGGGATAAGAAAAGGAGACAGGGTTGGCATCTATCTTGAGAACAGCCCGGAAGCCGCCATCTCGATTTTCGGCGTGCTTTCGGCAGGAGGATGTTTCTCAATAATCAATCCAACTATTAAGGCCAAAAAACTAAGCTATATCATTTCCAATTCCAGCCCTGCTTTTTTAATAACAACCAAATCAGGCAAGGCTGTATTTGACGAGGCGGTCAGCGAATTGAAAAATCCGCCGAAGTTAATGCTCGTCGATGATGATCCCATAAAAGACATTTTTGAGGGCAACCTTCAAATAGAAGCCAATATTTCAGATAATCGAATAATAGATGACGATCTGGCGGCGATTATATATACTTCAGGGTCCACGGGAAATCCCAAGGGGGTTACAATGACCCACCGGAACATGTATTCCGCAGCGACATCGATAACCACATATCTCGAAAATGTAGAGGATGATATTATCTTAAATACGCTTCCCTTCTCATTTGACTATGGGCTCTATCAGCTTCTGATGTCATTCAAGATCGGCGGGACTCTGGTCCTGGAGAAGGGCTTCGGGTATCCATTCCAGGTTATAGAACTGATAAAGAAAAAAAAGGTTACGGGGCTTCCCTGCGTGCCCACGATGTTTGCCATCCTGTTGCAGCTGGAAAACCTGGAGGAACAAAAACTAACGTCGGTTCGCTATATCACCAACACTGCCGCCCAATTGCCGAGAAATTATATAGCCCGGCTGAAGGCGGCCTTCCCCAATGCCAGAGTATATTCCATGTATGGACTGACCGAATGCAAGCGGGTATCATATCTGCCTCCGGAACTGATAGACAAAAAGCCTGACTCGGTCGGTATCCCCATGCCAAACCTGGAGTGCTGGATAGAGGATGAAAACGGCCGTGAGCTCGGTGCGGGGGAAATCGGCCAACTTGTTGTGCGCGGAGCCAGCGTTATGCAATGTTACTGGAATGATCCTGAAGCTACCTCGGCAATATTGAAGCAGGGAAAATATTCTTTCGAAAAAAAGTTGTATACAGGCGACCTTTTCAAGAAAGATGATGAGGGATACCTGTATTTTGTCGGGAGACGGGATGATCTGATTAAGAGCCGCGGTGAGCGAATTGCCCCGCGGGAGATTGAGGATGTTATCTATGAGATTCCCCAGGTTCTGGGGGTGAGAGTAATAGGTGTGCCGGATAGGATCTTTGGCCAGGCCATAAAGGCAGAGATTGTATTGAAGGACGGCAGTGAACTGAAGGAAAAAGAAGTAAAATTGCACTGCAAGAAACATCTCGAGGACCTGATGGTCCCGCACCTGATTGAATTTGTAAAGGAACTGCCCATATCCGAATCGGGCAAGATAAAAAGGAAGGACTACTAATGCAATTCAGCAATAAGCTTCCCGCGATTGATCCCCGGGCAGAAAGAGATTTTATAGTCGATTTCATTAATGACCAGGTAAAACATCACTATAAAAGGGACGGCATTGTGGTAGGAATATCTGGGGGAATCGATTCAGCCATAACAGCTGTGGTTTCACAGATGGCAGTCGGCAATGATAAATTCAAGGCTGTCCTGTTGCCGGAAAAGGAATCCAATCCCATCAGTACCGAACTTGGAATCGAACTGGCAGATAAATTTGATATGTCCTACTCCATTGAAGATATAACCCCGGTCCTGGAGGGCTTTGGAGCATATGAAACAAGAGACAATATTGTCAAGAAATATTTCCCGGAATATGATGGTACCCAGAAATGGAAGATAGTGCAGCCGGGAAATCTGCTTGAAAAGGATAACATAAATTTTTACTCTCTCAAACTGGAGTCGCCTTCAGAGACAAAGAGCAAACGCTTGCAGCTCAGGGACTTGAGAACAATCATTGGAGCCACCGACCTCAAACAGCGGACACGCATGGCCAAACTATACCAGGTGGCCGAAACGGAGAATTATATTGTCGCAGGTACAACCAATCTTTCGGAAACCTATCAGGGGTTTTATGTCAAATACGGTGACGGAGGAGTCGATATCGAGCCCCTGGCCTATCTTTATAAGACCTATATATATCAGCTGGCTGACTTCCTGGGAATTCCCGAGGGCATAATAAAAAGACCCCCGAGCCCGGACACATTCAGCTCAGAGGTTTCAGATGATGAGTTTTTCTTCCGCATGCCATATCAGACGCTGGATCTCTTTCTCTGGGCGGTGCGGGACGAAATCCCACCGCAGGAGGTTAGCAAGAAGCTCGATATTGATCAGGAAAAAGTCGTGACTGTTATGAACGACATACGGCGCAAGTATAACGCCAGCAGCCACTTACGGATAATGCCCGCAAGCCCTGATAAAGTCCTGCCATAATAATGATCAGTGCAGCTTGATTTTCCTGTGGAGGCCTACTTTTTCATGAATATGCAGGTGCAGGACTGGTTATTTAGCTAATTGTCGGAAACATCTTTTTTAAGCCTTCAATCTTTGGAACTGTCCCAAGGACCTTTAGCCCAAATTCATTCTCGACCGCCTCCACTTTTTTGATTGTATTATCAAAAAGCTCAACCAGCAGGAGCGCACCGCCCCCCAGGATCAGGCCCAGCATAAAGCCCATCAAAATAATTTTTCTTTTGTCTGGCCATACCGGACTGAGCGGGGTCCTGGCCGGTTCGATCAGGTCGACCCGGGCCTGTCCCAGCACGGCCTGGGAAATCTGAAATCCCTCGAGCTGCCTCTTGAACTGATCACGCAATTCCCGCGCGGCATTGACCTCCCGGGTGATCTGTTCCAGCCGCGCCTGATATTCGGGCAGTAGCGTGGTCTTGTTTTCCAATTCAGATAATGAGAGCGAGAGATAATTCTTCTTGGAATAGAGAGCATCCATGATAATCCTGGAAAAGAACAGCTGTTGGAGCTTGGAGCGTTCATCTTCGGAAACATCGGTAAAATCCGCGGCAACTATATCCCCGATTTCATCCTCAATCTTGTTTTCAAGCTCTATGGCTTTGTCATTCAGGCGCACCATGGGAGGTGAACTCCAGGTCTCCGCCTGGAGCATATCGGCAATAGTATTGTACAAGTTCTTCAATTCGTCAGTATTCTCAACCAGAGCCTGGGTTTCATCAATTGTCAGTTTGTCTTTCGGCAAAGATGCGAGGTCCACCAGAATATCCTTTTCCCTGTTTTTCAATTCCTCTATTCTCAAATCTGTCTGCTTAATTTCCGAATTGAGAGCCCTCCTGCTCTGCTCGGACTCCTCCGGGCTATCCATCTGAAGCCTCATATATTCTTCTTCAATTTCCGTCTTCTGATTGATCTTTTCCTGTAAATCTTCTTCATATTTCTCAAGCTGCTCATATGAGAAATCCAGGGATGAATAAATGGATCGAATTACCTGCTGTTTCTTTTCATTCATGAAAATCGTGCCCAGGGTTTCCGCAAGAGCCCTGGCATTTCCCGGATCAGAGGCGGAGACTGAAATCATGACCTGATTGGTTCCCACCAGCTCAATTTTAATGCGATTTTTTAGGTTATTGACGAGACTGGTTAACATTATCTCCTCGACGGTCATCTCCGGATGCTCTGCCTGGTAAGCGCGTGCATATGCCTCCAGCTGGGGATTATTATCCAGTTCGAGGTTATTGACGAGCTGTGTCAAAAATGGGGTCGAAGTTATCTCATTCTGGAGAGCTTCCTCAATTCTCCTGGTTTCATTATAGGCACGCTGTCCCATGCCCATAAAATCCTCTGAATAACCCGTCATCCTCTTCAACTCGGAGGACAGCATGATCGGATTTCCAATAGAAATCGTGACTGAAGATCGATACACGGGAGTCAGGTATCTGGAGCCAAAATAGGCTGCTATAGTAACCAGGATGACGGGTAGTATCAGAAGCCATTTACGCTTCCAGATAATGATCAGGACTTCCCGCGGATTTAAGTGATATGATTTCTCGTCCGTTTTCATAATTCCTTCATCAAGGCTTAAATGCTATCATCCAAATAGTCAACAATGCTGTTCCAGACCTGCTATCTCCTCTATACGTATGGAATAAATATCAACTGCCATACCGGGGATGCTCTGAAAACAATGAATCCATATATTGCCGTAAAAAAATATCCAAAATTATATTAAAGTCAAACACAATTTGGTCTTAGATTTTATACACTCAGAGGAATCAAAAGTCCTATGCACTTCTTAATTTTGTGCAAAATAGGTACAATTTGATTCTAATATCAGCACTATTTCTCAAAATGAAACCTCGTCTTTATAAAATATTCCGGATAACCTCATTATACGCAGGCGGTACAGCATCAGTTGCTATCCCGGCACTCCGATTGCAGGGATGCATGAGGATATGAAAGATCGGAGGTATGGATGAAACCTGTTTTTGCACTTTTTCATGTTTTTCCCAAACGCATGAGATTGCTTTTAATTGTATTTGCCTTAATAATTGCGGCAACGGCAAATATCTCGGCCCAGGACCTGACATCGGTCACATTAAACTGGACAGCTCCCGGAGATGACGGGAATGTCGGTCAGGCGGCGCAATACGATGTCCGCTATTCCACTGGTCCAATCACGAATCAAAACTGGAATTCCGCCATACAGGCTGACGGGGAACCTGCACCTGCCCCTGCGGGAGATCCTGAGACTTTTACCATTAGCGGACTGGAATCCAACACAACTTATTACTTCGCTATTAAAACCGCGGATGAGGCGGGCAACTGGTCTGGACTTTCGAATGTAGCCATGGTGACAACTAACGATAATGTGCCGCCGGGTGATATAACAGACCTGACAGCATCATCGGATCAATAGCATTTTTCAAACTAAAATGCAAAACTTGAAATCAAGAGAATTTTAAAACTCTGGGAATGTGGGCAAGGCAAATTCCGCCTTGCTCACACAAATTTCAGATCTGAGGCGCATGAATTCCGAAGAATCTCTTAAAAAGTCATAAAAAATGACTCAGGACGTATGTTTTTGTTGACAATTTGGCGTTGAAATATAAATATAGCACAATTTAAAAATTGAGTCAAAGCTTAGCATGGTGTTTAAGAATTAAACATCGTTTCAAAGTTAAGCATAACAGGAAGTTATCTATACAATAAGGATTTTATCCCACAATCTGTTTAAGAAAAGACTGACAGAGTACCCTATCCGGGATATGCGTGTTCTATAACAAAAATAATGTTGGGTCAGCACCAACTTAATAACTTTTTGCAAGACATATTATTACAACAACCTGGGTTACCGCTCCTGTGGGGGCGATCCCCATTAAGGGTGAAATTAAATCTCCGGCACTGGAATTGCGGTATTTCACCTGAATGGACAAAGGCGTAACCACCTTAACAGCGGGGTCGTCATGAGGGCTCGTGTAAGTTTAGACAGAATTCTGTATCTGCTCTTGAGCATAATTATTTTCAGTGCCGTTTCATTGTTTTCGCAGGGATCGGCTTCAATTACTCTTAATTGGACAGCTCCAGGGGACGATGGTGATATCGGAACTGCGGCAGTTTATGATATTCGTTATTCAACTAATCCCATAAATTCCTCGAATTGGGAATCTGCGGTTCAGGTTCAGAATGAACCGGCCCCCTCCCCCGCAGGAAACATGGAGAGCTTTAGGGTTTACAATCTCAGCCAGAATACAACTTATTATTTTGCAATGAAGGCCGCCGATGAAGCCGGAAACTGGTCCGGCCTGTCAAATGTGGCAGTGGTTTCCACGACTGATGAGGAGCCCCCTGATGCAATTGCCGATCTGGATGCAGAACCTGGTGAAGAAGAAGGGGATTTAATACTTAGATGGACAGCCACCGGAGATGATGGTACAGATGGTACCGCGACCTCCTATCAAATCTACTATTCCGAGGATTCAATAACTGAAAGCAACTGGCAATCCATGCCAATCTGGGAAAACCCACCAGAGCCCATAGCTTCTGGTCAAGTCCAGGAATTCACAATGACAGGACTGAAACCGGGGGGGATATACTGGGTGGCTATAACATCTCTGGATAATGTCGGGAATATGTCAGGGCTTTCTAACATTGTCAAAGATACGGCCAAATTTGAGTTTGCTACTGATGTAGATGATGATGATGAGCTTCCACGGGATTTCAAGCTGGAGCAAAATTTCCCGAATCCATTTAATCCGGAGACAATTATTGAATACAGCCTCTCCTCAGATGAATTTGTGAATCTCGCCGTTTACAATGTACTCGGACAGCGCGTTACAACCCTTGTAAATGAAATGCAGTCGGCCGGAAAACATTATGTCAGCTGGGGTAGTACCGATGATACCGGGACCAAGGTTTCCTCTGGACTGTATTTTTATGTCTTAAAAATCCGGGATTATGTGGACAGAAAAAAGATGGTCCTTCTGAAATAGCCCTCCAATTGCTCGCCGTAAAAACGGCCGAAGCCGATGACAGGTATTTTCTTCAATCCAGCATCACTTATTAAGCATCGTTTTAAATATAGAATTTGATATCCAGTATAGGTCATTTTATTTTAGCTAATTATATTGAGAATGATTCAGCACCTATATGCTTAAGAGTTGAGGTAATTCAGAAATTAAAAAAAAATCAAAAAATGATTTTGGGGCGTTATTTTTTTTTATAAATTGGCAACCAGCCGACAATGCATCTGGGGTAAGCCTGAAAAGGCTTCCGCATCTAATTGCAGGGAAAATAAAAAGTGTTGCCATTTATCACGGTTATCATTCCCGTATACAACGAGGAGAAATATATTGCCGATACCCTTCGGCAAATTGCCTCGCAGAACTATCCCCGGAAACGTTATGAAGTACTGGTTGTTGATGGTATGTCCACAGACAACACCCTGCAAATTGCCGGTCTGAATTCATCATTATTCCGAAATTTTTACGTCCTCAAAAACGGCAAGAGGCTTTCCAGCTCGGCCCGCAATATCGGTTTCAAAACAGCCAGGGGCGAGTATGTTATAATAATTGACGGTCATGTTTATATCGAAAATAAGAATCTTTTCAGGGACATGATCACTATATTCGCAGAGACCGGATTAGACGTCTTATCGCGGCCCCAGCCTCTGACTCCGCCCAAAAACCGCTTTTTCCAGAATGCCGTAGCCTATGCACGCGAATCATTCATCGGTCATGGAGTTAATTCAACCATTTACCACAGGCATTACAGCGGTCCTGTCGATCCGTCATCAAGCGGAGCCATGTATAGAAAGAGCATAATTTATGAGGTCGGTCTGTTCGATGAATCGTTTGATGCAGCCGAAGATTATGAGTTTAACTACAGACTCTCTTTAAATAATAAACTATCATATACAAGTCCAAAATTGACTGTATTTTATTATCCGCGTAACAGCCTGTTGAGTCTCTTCAGGCAGATGAAGCGTTATGGCCTGGGAAGAGGAAAAATGCAGAAAAAGTATAATGATGGTTTAAGATCCGGAGCGGTGGCGCCTCCGATGTTCTTCCTGACTTTGTTAACCATGATCATCCTGTCATTGTTCGTTGACCAGCTCTGGACATTGCCATTGTTGATGGGTGGAATTTATTTTTCGGCAATTACTGTCGCGGCCGGATTAGTCGCATCCGAGAAAGGTCTAAAATATTTTCCTCTTTTGCTGCCAATTTATTTTGTCATTCATGCAGGGATGGCTTATGGCGTGATCCGAGGCCTGCTTTCAAGGAATGAATCACAACATCAAAAGGACTCAGGGACGGCAGAAGAGAATATAAATCAGGATGCCCCCGTATGAATCCAGTATTTAAAGCATGCGGGGTCTCCAGCCGGTTTCCCGTCTTCTCACAATAACCGGCTGTGATATTGGCTGCCGGTAGCCTTTTGAACCGCCGGACTGGAGACTGAATCTTTTCAGGGCGCCATAGTCCTCAGGATCTATGCCCCATTCCCTGTAGGCCTTCCAGAATTCATCCCTGGAAGGCAGAAGCTGTCCGGCCAGATGAGTAACCAGTATAAATTTCCGGTAATCTGACACATTCAGATCCCGGTAGGCAATGTAAATCTTGGAAAGCGCCTTTTGGGGATCAAATTTTCCATCCGGGCGGTATTCGCTGACCTGCTGATTAATAAATTGAAAATCTGCCGGAGTATAGCAGAAGTCAAAGGCATCTCCGGACAACTGTCCTTTTTTACCGGACTGGTAGATTTCTCTCCAGAACTTGTTCCCATCGACTATGCCGATACCTACAAATATAAACAGGTTACTGCTGAAGACCGTCATTATCCAGATTGATAGAAGATGATTGTCCAGCATACCGTCCTGAAAAGTCAGAATAACAGCCAGCGACGGTATTAACAGAATTCCGACAGCTACCGATACTGCACCGATTGAACCGCATTTCCCCAGCCGGATAAACAGATGTTTAATTGGAGCAAAGGAAAACAGGAAAGAAGCTGTTAAAAATCCGGCTGCTACGCTGAAGAGAAGTGCAATTAACCAATGAATCATTTACGATCCCCCTTTTTAAAAGTGGACAACTAAAATATGTTTTGCCACAAAACTATCAAATAGGCTTCCATACCAAAAAGCGTTAATGGATATAGATATATTTTTTACAATATATCTATTAATCATTATATGCCCTTCAGCTACCTCGTTTTATTTCTCCCCCAAGGCAAGTAGAAAATCACTAGAGTAATGATATCGCAGACTAATATTTTAGTGAAAAATATAACTAATGCCGCCCTCATGTCAAGGGAAATACTCAAAAATATAGGTAATATTTGGAGATAATTTAGGGGGAAAGCTTACAGCGAGCTTTGTCAGCATATTCGACATTGCAGTTTTTTCCCGTACTTCACACATTCACAACAGATTGTAGAGTTTGGGGAAATTCCGACTATTATTTCATTGTTCAAAATATGAACAAAAGCCCGGTAAACAGGACAGGTTTTATATCATATAAAAGCATTGTTAATTAATTTTGAGATAAGGGCTTACACATCTACTATGAGTATGGTACCGAATTTGCTGCTATTTGCAACTAGAAACTCTAACAATTTACAGGGAGGCTTTATGACCAGAACCAATTTATTATTGGTCGGGGCTGTGTTGGTTTTGGCAACTTTCATACCTGCATCAGCATTCGTTTTTCAGATGAATTCTAATCAATTGCAGTCACTTTACGAAATTGATGAAAATCCTGTTGTTGATCCGGGTACAGATCTTCTTTCAGTCACTCCACTGGACAAGGGCGCCGAATTTTGGGGAAGTTTAAATCTTGGAGGGACAGGCTGGTCACAGATGCAGATTGGAGCCAATTATTTTGGACATCCATACGCGGGTCACGAAGGTGATGGCGCCAGTCTCCTGGAACTCGGGCTTGACAACCTGGAAGGTTACACAATGCTTTCCCAGAGCTTCAGGAACGTAGGCAAACATGGATGGCATTTTAGTCTGTTCGCGGGCATCGGCTATGCACATGACCGCGAGACTTACTATTACCTGCAAAATGAATGGGCGATGATTGATGCCGGAATGAGTGCAAGGCTTTCTCTCGATTTTTCCAATGCTGAAATCTGGTCCTATAATCCAAATACAGGTGAAAGATTGTATTTGGGATGGGGTAATGCCTTCAATCTTGGTCTGGATTGGAGCCATGTTTCCAGTATGGGATTTAATATTGCTGGTGATGTTCCGTTAGACGGTGAGGATCACAATTTTAGAGTTGAGGCTACCCCTGCACCCGAACCGACATCTCTGGTTTTCATTGGATGTGGATTGCTGGGGCTGGCATTACTGAGGAGGAAGCTTAAAAAAAATTCATCGAATGTCAACTAGAGCATGGTGAAGCTTAGAAAAGTATTTGTTGAAGAGAGACATCCGTTCAGATAAATGCTGAATTGCATTGAATTAAATTGTAAAAGGCCTGCGTTAAAAAGCGACAATACAAAATTAAAAAAGCGCCCATTCCAGAAATGGAGTGGGCGCTTTAATCTCCATTATGGTTTAATCCATACTTTCATAGTCGTCGCAATTTCCCGGACCGATATCACCGTTGTTGTATTCATCAAGCATATCTTTCAAATATTCGACCATTTCCTGGTCTTCCTCGCTCAGGCTTTCCCAGTCGGTCCAATCATGCTCTGCCAGGAACATATCTGCATCTCCGACTAAAGTGCCTAGAGCTTCGTTACTTGCTCCATTGGCAAAATTAAGCTTGGTTCCCAAAAGCTGAGCATAAAGCTTAGTTATCATATTTTCATTGGAGCCATATGTCTTCATCTCCAGGATATCCAAAGCTATGGCGGCTGTAGTAACCTCGATACTCTTAGTTTCGCCAGCAGTACCCAGCCAGATTGGCAGATATTGGGTTACCATATCCTGCTGCGGCCCGAAACCGGCGTGGGTTTTCCAGTATCCAATGGTGCGGGTGCAGCCACCATTCCCGGGCTCATATACGAAATCAAACTGTAACAGCGCCTGCTTCTCCATTTGGGTATCCCATGCCCACCCGGTAAACAGAACAGGCCAGGTCCCATATCTGCTCCACGGCCAACTTTCCCGAATAAAAGCATCCTGCAGGACCATATCTGTCTGGCATTCGGTATTACCCTCATAGATGTAGCACACTTCTATATAGGGCTCAAGAGCGAGATTTTCCTTTGCGCGATATCTTGTGGCTGGAGTTGCGAAAACAGATTGATCCAACAGCAAGCCAAAATTCTCATAAGTTCCCATAATCCAATCATATACTAGATCAGTAACATCGACCGAATACCAGCCGCGGGCAGGGGTAACAAAAGAATTCTCAACGGTTGCGTCAAAAGCACCGCCGAAACTTCCCCAACTAACTGTTAGCTCATCCCACTCTGCGGTTATCCTATGCACATTGATTGTATGTCCCCAGGCCTGATCGGCATAGACATACAGGGTTGCCGATACCAGTGTTGCTCCCGTGGGAATCACTATTGTTTGCAACGCCGGGGAAGTCGACTGAGAATCAGACCTAAGTCCGAAGGGCTGGTCCTGACAGCTGAAGACCAGAAGAATCACCAATACAAAGATTGGCATTAAAATTAGATGTTTTTTTAACATCATACCTCCCTGAATTTAAAGGATTACATTCACAAGGGCTTCTTTTACCAATAAAGATTTTTTTGAACTGCTTCACCCCCTAGTTATTAGTTTCCTTTAAGATTTATATTTAGTTTCCTAGTAATCAAGAAAACCGCTTACTTCCCCCCGTGGAGCTGACTTGAAGACAGCATTAATATATTTCGATTTCAATTCATTGTCAACTTTTTTCGGTCTATTTTTTGTATTTTTGGGCAGCCAAATCCTGCCAAAATGGGCATTCCAAGGGGTCATCGATATTTAATCTATTAGAATATAATAGATTAATTTGGACTAGAGATAACCTGAGTTACACTGAATCAAGAGCAGCTGCGGCCAAGAGAATAGGATAACGAGATGACCATATCAATTATCTGATCGCACATTAGAATCATAGACCCAAAATGGGCGCCTGCATTAAATGCATTCCTCTCGCCCACATACTTCCTTTGTTGAATAACTTCTTAAATTCTTATTTTTCCTCTTAATCCATGCCAGACTGCCGCCCTTGATTATCGACATCGCGTACGATACCGAATGCTTCGCCTTAGATGTGCACACCGGATAAACCGGTGGTTTATAGCACAAAAAAAACGGGATTTCCTCCTTGCGGAAGAAATCCCGCTGCTCAATTCAAACGATATGTTACAGCCTTTTTTCGGGCTGGACAATTCCCATGCTCATACTACTGAGGAATCACCACAACGCAATCCTGCTGGCTGGGGACACCGTTAACCGATGTGTAGAAACAGAATTCGGTCCCAGCTTGGCCGGTCGGCGGACGGCAATGCACTTTGGTAAGCAGAGTATTGCCATCAGACATGTTCACATAGGCCTCCGGTACAAAGAACGTTACACAGCAATCGGCGTACGTGATCTGGACACCATCACTGTTACTGATGTTTACGGGAAATCCGTCGACAACGATATACACTTTGGCATTGCTTCCGCAATCGGGAGCCGGCTCTGAAGCAGGATTAACGGAATGTGTCACCTCGATTGTCATATCTCCGGCTCCACTGATCAGGTTATAGTAGAAGAATCCACCTGGAGCTATTTTTCCATTCGGATTGACAGTCATAACGAGGTCCGGGTAGTCTCCCGCCAGTATATCTTCGGGCTCCACACCGGTCGGCGTTAGCAATCCCCCATTGGGTGGAGTATATTCGAAATCAAACTGCAGAAGGGCCTGCTTTTCGAGGTTAGTCGGTGTTTCCCATCCCGTAAAGATGGCAGGCCAATCTCCATAATTGGATCCCGGCCAGAGTTCCCATATAAAAGTATCCTGCTGGGATATGTCTGTCTCACATTCGGTATCACCTTCATATGTGTAACAGACTTCAATGTAAGGCTTATTAGTCTCACTCTCTTTACTGCGATACCGGGTCATGGGATAAACCTCGACCCCCTGATCCAGTAAGAGCCCATAATTAGGATAAGTTTCCAGCATCCATCCAAGAACCAAATCGGATACATCAACTGCATACCAACCGACAGTAGGGGTAGCAAAAGAATTCTCTACGGTCGCATCATATGCTCCGCCGAAGCTCGACCAGGTTACGGTCATTTCATCCCATTCGGCTGTAATTCTGTGGATATTAATAGTATGCCCATAAGCCTGATCAGCGTACACATAGAGGGTGGCCGATTCAAAAGTCGCACCCTCGGGAATTATAATCTGCTGTAAAGTCGGAGAAGTCGACTGAGAATCAGACCTGAGGCCGAAGGGCTGGTCCTGACAACTGAAGATTAGAACTACTGACAATACTAGGATTGGCAGCAAAATTAAGTGCTTTTTCGACATAATTCCTTCCTCACTTAAAGAGTTTGCGCCCATCGCGGGCTAAAATTACAGAATTAGAATTGTTTTGAACTGCTTCACCCCCAGGTTATTAGTTTCCTTTAATATCTATATTTAGTTTTCCAGTCATCAAGAAAACAACCTACTTCCCCCGTGGAGCTGACTTGGAGACAATAATAATATATTTTGATTTGAATTTTTGTCAACTCTTTTTCAGGGCATATTTGCATTTTGGGGTAGCCAAATCCTATAAAAATTCGCATTCCAAAAGGTTATAGATATTTAAGCCATTAAGAAATAATAGATTAGTTCTGGTCAGGTTAATCAAGGTCTCATTAAGCCAGCCGCAGCCACATTAACAATGATGGAGAAAATGATGGCATAACAACGTATTGTTAGCCGATCAAAGTTAATGACCAAAATGAGTGCCTTTTTTGATGAATTCATATTAATGAATCGAGCCGTTATCAAAATATTGTGATTGAGGGAAAAAACAAAAAATCTCTTAGGAATAACTTGACATTAGATTGCCAGTGGGTATATTAATTTCATTATTCGCCCACTTTAGACAGGCTTCATGATACTTTTACCAGCGGGGGTTATTTGACTAGTTAGTCTTTATATAGGAATTCTGAATTTTAATTGCTTATGTGGGGGCAGTTACACGATTTTTTGCTGGTCCAATCATATATATTAAGGGTAATTTCAAAAAATCCGTTTATGAGATCAAATTGGATCCATTTGTTTTACGGACTTATTAAAGGAGGGAAAATATGCTGGAACTTAAAAATGAATTGCGGTCACCAGGCTTTTTCAAGAATTGCAGAGAAATCTGCCGCTGTTCAATGTCTCCGGTCGATTATTACCCAACCGGAAATCTGTATTCTTACAGCGACTCCGAGCATGACATCCCGCCACTTTTGATTTATGTCGGAGATGATCTTTTAATAATCGCCGCATGCGGCGAATGCGATTCAGATAAGATAGTTTTCAAGAAGATCGTAAATTGGCTCTGCTGCATCAAAAGCGGAGATTTTGGATCTCTTCATCACGATGATCGACCATATTATGCTGCGCGACTTGATAAAAATACCAAAAGACTCAAGGTCTTTTGCCTTGAGCCAGGCTCATGGATTAACCTCATAAAATTCAATGCATTAGAGAATCAGGCGGCTAAGACTATGAACTCGCATAATAATCGAAATGGATCAGATCTCGATTTTAGCCGGCCAGGCGATAGCCCTGATTTGTGAAAAGCCAGCGCTGAAGCCCTTATTTATTGGCTGCCTTTAACTTAGGCCAACGAGCCACAAACAAATACTATCTACTCAAGTTCCCGGTATACATAAATATCAGATGAAATATATTATATATAAACATTTTTGTGGACTTATGTAGAGCTTTTGAATACATACCGATAATATAGTCAGGACCAAAAGATACAGTCGATTCGGGGGGCAAAACGACAACTTATCAAGGAGGCTATTTTGAGTTCGGGAAATACGACCCGGGTTGCATGGGGATTTTTAATCTTGATTTTTTGCGCATTGATTCCATCAGCTCTTCATTCACAACCAATAATTGCCGATCACAGCGGCGTTTTAGCATTCGATGAGGTACCGTTATCAGTAATTCAGACAATTCAAGACGATGCCCGCATCTATTATGCCAGAACATCGCATGGTTACCAGCTTATTAAAGGTCTTTATTTGATTCTTGATGAGAATCCGAATTATCAATTACCTTCCATCTATGAGTATACAGACGATTTAGGTGAAGGGGGGGATACCTCATGGGTTCCTCCGACCAGATCATATTTGAATAGCCATCCAGAATGCAACATGGCTATGTTTTCCTGGTGTGGTGGGGTTTCTCTTAGTACAGATGCGGATATATACCTATATTTGGCGAAAATGACAGAACTTGAACAGGACTATCCAGACGTTACTTTTGTTTATATGACAGGACACCTGGATGGTGGTGGAATTGATGGAGATCTTTTTGCTCGTAACAATATAATCAGGTCTTACTGTTTGGATAACAACAAAGTATTATATGATTTTGCAGACATAGAAAGCTATGATCCAGATGGGAATTTTTATCCAGATGATAACGATGCCTGTAATTGGTGTTATGATTGGTGTACTACGCATACTTGTCCGACTCCCTGTGGCAACGATTGTTATCACACACACTGTCTTAACTGTTACCTTAAAGGTAAAGGGCTTTGGTGGATGATGGCTAAAATCTACGGTTGGGATAGCGGTGGGCTTTCTGCGCCCTCAAACTGCAGCGCAAGCACAGATATAAGCGATCATATTCATATAAACTGGACTGACAATGCCGATAACGAAAGCGGCTACTGGATTGAACGAGATGGCTCCTTTCTGATCGATCTGCCGGTTAATTCAACAAGCTATGATGACTATGGGGTTAATCAGGGGCAGCAATATAACTACACAATAAAAGTGTACAACGAAGCCGATACAACTTTCTGCGATGCTGGTACAGGCATGCTCCCCGGTGAGATTGCGTCTCCCTCAGATTGCGCTGCGAGTGCCATCTATTGTGAATGTGTAAGAATCACATGGACCGACAATGCCAACAACGAGAGTGGTTATCGATTACTCAGGGATGGGTCAGTTCTCACCAGTCTGCCTGCTAATACCGAGGCAATCAACGATTATTCAGCCATTCCCGGCCAGGAGCACCTATACGAAGTCGAAGCATATAATGATCACGGTACGGGCTTCTGCAGCGCCGGCACAGGCATTCGTCTGGCGCCGCCGGACCAGCCGACATTAGTCAGCCCGGCTGATAATGCAGACGACTTAGCATTGCCTGTTACACTCAGCTGGAGTGCAGATGGCACGTGGTATTTATGCCAGGTGGATAACGACGCGAATTTTGTAGAACCGTTGATTACAAGCGCAGAATATCTGAATTCACCACAAATGCAACTGACAGATAATATGGAAAGAGGCAAGACATATTACTGGCGGGTCAGGGCTTACAATAGCTGCGGCGTAAGCGAATGGAGCGACGCTTTTGAATTCTCCACTGAATATCTCAGAATGATGGGAACCATATTCAGCCAGACGGATAAAGATACAATCATTCATGAAACAGTCGAATTATATAAATACGGTGAATTGGACCCGTTTAAAATAACCGAAACCTACTGCATTGCCACAGGTGAAAAAGATGCCGGTGATTCAATAACCATGTACAGATTCGACAGCCTGCTTCAAGAGACCTATTCGGTCAAATTCATGGATTTCTGGGTATACGACAGCATCGATCTGGAAGACAATTATAAATGCGATTCATTGAATATCGAATGGACTGGCATGGGCTGGACTAATGTAGAGGATATTGAATCGGAAGTCCTGCCTGAATCCTATACGCTTTTCCAGAATTATCCTAATCCATTTAATCCTGTAACAAGGATTGAATTTACGCTCCCGATAGAATCCTATGTTATAATTGATGTTCTCAATATAAAAGGTGAATTGGTCAAGACTCTGGTGAACCAGCATCTTTCCGCGGGCCATAAAGCAGTAACCTGGAACGGGCTGAATGAGTCAGGCAGTCCTGTGTCATCAGGCATATACTTCTATAGACTTGTCGCTGGCGGAGTTGTCTCCACAAAGAAGATGGTATTGCTGAAATAACGCTGGATTATTACATAGAATCGAAATCAGAAAACCAAAAAAATAATGACTATAGTATTTCCGGCCCGTCTCAGATGGGCCGGAAAAAATATATCTCCACCATTTATCCAAGACCACTGCAAGAAAAAAACCTCCCCTTCAACATTATTAAAAAAGGATTGAGCTTCCAGATAAATCCCATTGACCCCGGGTCTTTGTTTGATTCAATCCATGACCGTAAAACTGTGTTTAATCCAGCCTTGCGCGGGAGGAAATATGTCTGCAAGAATCAGCGCTATATTTTCTGGAATCCTGTTATTTTTGGCCGCCTCTTTATTCGCCGACAATTATCTCAGCGGCCCGGAATGTGTTTCATTCGACTATGACCATAACCGCTACCTGGTGTCCTGCTGGCAGAACGGCCGTATTGTGGCAATAGATACGAGTGGTGTACAGTCTCCCTTCAAGGGAGGACTTGGCACCGCCATGGGCAATGTTATCTACAACAACACGATTTATGTATCATCATTTACTACTGTGTGGGGTTTCGATCTGGAAACTGCTCTGCCTGTGTTCAATGTTCCAATTTCCGGGGCTCGTCAGCTGGATGGTATGGCAGTCGACTCCTCCGGGAATTTGTATGTGGGGGATTTTGCTATCAATGACCCTACTCCCGCACAGCTTTTCAAAATCAATTTGAGTACCGAGAATATATCGCTATTTGCCTCCACTGCAAGCGGGCTTGCACCCAATCCCCAGGATATGCTTTATGATCATGCCAATGGCCGTTTGATAGTTGTAGGATATTCGGAAAACGGCCCAATCCAGGCGGTCAGCATTTCCGACAGCATTGTCACCAATATCGTTGACAGCGGTACGGGAAACTATGATGGTATCGCAGTCGATAATGAGGGTTACTATTATGTCACAAATTTCCAGAACGGATGTGTTTACAGATACGATAGTGATTTCAGCGATCCTCCGATTGAATTTTCCAGCGGGCATAATGGCCCGGCCAATATCTGCTATAACAAAAGGGATTCTATCCTGGCAATCCCCTGGGCCAATTCCGATACTGTAATATTCATAAAAGACCTTTACAAATTCGATTCGGATGATGATGGAATTTCTGACATCAGTGATAATTGCCTGAATATTCCGAATCCGGATCAGCTGGATGATGATTTTGACGGCTGGGGTAATCTTTGTGACAATTGTCCTTATAACTATAATCCTGGCCAGGAAGACGCTGACCTTGATGGAATCGGAGATGTTTGTGAATACACCTGTGGCGACGCCAATGCTGATGAAATGGTCAATGTCAGTGACGCGGTAATGATCATTAATTATGTCTTTGTCGGCGGCGAGGCCCCTGATCCCATTGAGGCGGGTGATGCTGACTGCAGTGGGTCAGTCAACGTATCCGACGCTGTCCTTATAATAAACTTCGTTTTCATAGGCGGAAACAATCCCTGTGATACGAGCGGAGATGGTCAGCCCGATTGCTGACTGGCAAATCTACGGCTGAGTGATGCGAAGCTGAGCTTATTGCCAAAAAATATAAATCGGATACTGTAATTCCAGTATTCGGAACCAGGCGTTCATACTCCCATGCTTTTTCAGCATGCGATGACTGAAGGAATGACAAGCCCCGGGTATCGGCAAATCAGATGCCAGGACAAAGATAAAAACTCCGTCAAAATGCTTTGGTCTTGATGCTTTTGAGATATAACCTGGATTTGATTGCCGATGCCCGGACAAATAATCTCACAGCTCCGCATCGACTTCAAAAGCTTTACATTTAAATAAAAGGACAATGATCAGATATCAGGATTGCGGGGGCAGATTATCTAGATATACTTTTGCTTTTTGCAGCTTCGAAAGATTCCGATCAGCATACTTCCAGAGATCGAGAAAGGTCTTATAAGTTACGGCAGCATTCTCAACATCGCCATTTAGATCATAAGATCGGGCCAGATAGTACCAGACTGTCACAGCCAACGGTCCCCAGTAAAGCCGTTCATAATCATATGTCCCCGATAGATTCTTGAATCGATCGGCCGCTTCGGAATAAGCCCCCGTTTCAAGCAGGCTTCGGGCTAACATAAAGCTGCTGATATGGCGCATAAAGTAAGAGGAGTACTTTTTGGCTCGCACCACTTCTCCAAATAATATTGAGGCGGAATCGTAGTTGTGCCTGGCAAACTCGATAGCTCCGAGAGCATATTGATACTCAATCTGCGGTAACTCATTTTTCTCAAGGGTCTGTCGCAACCTCTCAGCTTCGCTCTGCGCCCGGGAGAATTCCCCATTCTCAGCCAGCATTTGTACCAGGATATGATCTGAGTACAGCCTGCTCTCATCTTGATTTGTGTCATTGTAAAGTTTCAGTGCCCGCTCCATCTCAGCGATTGCGCTGTCGAGCTCGCCCATCTCCCAATAGATATTGGATTTCAGATGATAAAATGATGGATAACGGATTTTCTCTTTTTCTAATTCATTGGCAATCACAGCGTCATCTATATACTCCAGTGCTTCGCTCAGTCTTCCCTGATAGACCGGAATATAGGCCTTATACAGCCGGCCCGAAGCCCGCGTCTGAGCCTTTGGAGCAATAATGAGCCGTTGCAGATATGATTCCGCTTCTTCATATTGCTGATAATAAATGAGAAGTAAACCAAGTTGAGAAAGTGAATTATAGAAATCCGGCTTGATTTGGACTGCCTTCTTATATGATGCTATCGCTTCTTTCAGTCTGCCGTGTTTGGCAAAGATTTCACCTTTGCTGTCATGAGGATTGGCCTCGTCCGGAGCAATTTTAATATAATGGTCTAAGGTCTGGATGGCCTCATCAAGCTCCCCGGACTGGCTGTAAGAATAAGCCAGCATATTATATCCATTCCTGTAGAATGGATCGATCTCGAGAGACTGACTGAAATATTCTATCGCTTTTTTGTAATCTGATTCAAGATAATAATATGATCCAAGGCCAAGAAGCGCATCTTTTTCATCTGGGTATCTTTCCAATAGCTTTTCAAGATATTCAGCGTATTTTTCACTATCACCCTCTATCGAGGCCTTCCTGGCGAGAATATAGGACCTTTCCTTGAAACTGATATTTTCACTGTGCTCTTCGGCCCTGTAGATCAGATCATGATCATCGGTTATCGATAAATAATAATAGGCCATTGCAAAAGTAGAGTCGTATGCAAGCGCCCTTTCAAAACTCTGCGTGGCCTGCTCCCAGTACATTTTCTGATAAAGGTCCACCCCTTCAAGATAATGTCTGTATGCATCGGTTGAACTTGTTGTCAGATCCTTAAGATTTCTGTCGATTTCGGAGGACATCTCGGCAGGAGTCAATATATCTTCTTTTACCGCCTGGCTCAGACGATCCACAATCGAGAAGATATCCTCATCCTCTCCTCCCATAATTCTGCGCGAAGCCATAACCGTACCATTGGTGATATTAAAAAGCTCGTAGCTTAATACGATATTGGGTTCGGTCTGGACAATGTTCCCGGTCAGAACTAGTCCGGCGCGGACCTCTCTGGCGATCTTTAATGCGTTCTGTTTTTGGCTGACATTCTTCTCATCGATTCCCATGCCGGAAATTATATCTTGCACATGACCGGAAGACACAACGCTTATAATATATGACTCCGAAAGATCTGTCATAAGCAGGTTAGCCACCAGCCGTCCAAGCATATCGGGATCAGATTGATCCGCCAGGTTTTCAAACTCCAGCACAAGCAGATGCTGTTCGGAGGCTATTGCCTCTTCAGTAGGCCTGAATTCAATGCTGAACGGTTTTAAAAGCAGGAGCAGGATTATTGCTGCGACGGCAAATGAGGCCGGTACGAGCCTCTGCCAGATTCTGCCGGCGGCCTTGCTCTTTTCCTCAGACTCTTGCTCAATATTCCTGCTGTCCATGCGCGCGATTTCGTCTCTCAAATGCTGGCTGTTTCGCAACTGGTGAGCCGTCTCCTCAAACGATTTCACTTTTTCAAAGCAATGGTCGCATTCATAGAGGTGCAGTTCGAATTCCTGCTTTTCTTCCTCACTGAGCATCCCGAGCTCGTAGAGGTAAATCATCTTTTCAAAGCGCTTTTCCACGCAACCGCTCATCAGCGAACATCTCCCTTTGCAAGGCAGTTTTCAAGCATAGCTCTAGCCCGCGACATCATTGAATATAAATTCGTACGCGATATTTTCAATTTTGCGCATATATCTTCAACGCTATAGCCCTGATAATGGAGATTCAATACACGGGCATGCCGGGTATTAACCTGATGCAATTTCTTCAAACACTTTAACAAGCGCGCCTCCAGATCAGGATTAATATTATGTTCAGGCCCGGGGGACTCATCGGCTATCTGCACGAGCTTTTTCTGATGCAGGGTCTTAGTTTTTACAAAGTCCATTATTTTATTATTCAGAACCCTGTGGGCCCATGCAATGAAGCTGGTCTGGAATTCGATATCCCTGAACTTCTTTAGAATGACCACCAGTGCATCCTGAACTATCTCCTCAGAGTCAGCTCTGTCTCTAACCTTTTGTTGAGCGAAAAGCCGAAATCTTGTAGTCAGGGCATCAAATAATTTTTCCTCGGCCTCCCGGTTGCCCCCTACGGCATTCTTATGAAGAGCGTTTAGACTCACATCCCGTTCCCATTTTCAAATGGCAATCCATATAAGATATATTCCAAGAATATAGAAAGCTATGCATTTATGTTAGATATACTTAAAAACGAGGGATTTGTTTAGCCTTACCTGATAAAAAAATCCTGCAAGATCAACGCGATCTGCTCAACACTTTTTAAACCGTTAAAGGTTGAGGTTAGGAGCCGGGAATGGCTTGCGCAGTTGAAACTGCGGAAACTGTGTAATCCTGCCCGGCTGTATCGCCCGGTTCCATGTGCGGGGCACTCCGGAATTGGGCGGTGATTTTGAAAATAATAAGGGATTGCCCCTTGTTTGGAGCCTTTCCTCTGTATATTCTCCCCGGACCCGCCTGATGTCCCCAGGCGGGATATTTATTCCTGAGAAATCTGCCCCGAGCAATTCACAATTGCCCACAGCTCCAAGCAAGAGATTGCTAAGACAATCAACTTTTAGGTACAGAATTGATCGAGTATCTATTGGGCTGGAAGGTCAATTTCCAAGTGCTGTAAAATTTTCCATCTTTTCATAGGAGGAAGCATGAATATTTTCATCAGAGCGTTATCTGTTGCGATTTTAATCATCCCTATCTCATCATCGGCTGAAAATCATTTGAGTCAGCCTGAAAGCGTGACTTTCGATACGCTGCAAAGCCGCTGGCTTGTTTCCAACATCGGCGATGGTAACATTATTGAAATCGACAGTCAGGGCAATCAGAATATCCTTATAAGCATGCCTGGCAGGGCCTATGGCAACTGTATTGTAAACGATATATTCTATGTTTCCAGGGGAACTCTTCTTTACGGCTACGATCTTGTCGGAGATTCGGAAGTTGTCAGCTTACCACTACCCGCCATAAATAGTCTTGATGGTATGGACGCGGACACATCGGGATTTCTATATATTGTTGACACAGGCGGCAGGATCCTTAAAGTCGACTTGAGTAATTATACTTTTTCGCTTTTCGTGAGTTCTGGAATGGCCAGCTCTACACAGGATTGTATTTTTGACCGCGCTCATAACAGACTCTTGATTGCGGGCTACAGCATGAATGCCCCCGTGCAGGCTGTTAATCTTGAGGATTCAACCATCAGCAATTTAATTTTTACCGCGGAAGGCTATTTTGATGGGATTACGATAGATCAGTATGGTTATGTTTACCTTTCAGCCACGCAGACAGGACAGATTATACGTTACGATTCTGCTTTCCAGGAAAAAATGGTGTTCTCAAGCGGGATTACCTGGCCGGCTGGAATCCACTATAACCAACGGGATCATATCCTTGGAATACCGGATTTTTACGCTGATGATGTTAAGCTTGTGGTTGACGTCTATCATAACGACGATGATGATGATGGAATAGTCGATATTGACGACAACTGCCCTTATGAACCCAATCCTGAGCAGGAAGATTTCGACAATGACAATCATGGTGATGTCTGCGACAATTGCCCTCTGCTGTTTAACGCTAATCAAAGCGATGATGATAATGACGAAGTTGGAAATCTCTGTGATAATTGCCAGGATCATGCAAATCCCTTGCAGGAGGACGCGGATTCGGATCTGGTAGGAGATTCCTGCGACAATTGTATCGATGTCAGCAATCCAGATCAAGCGGATTCGGATGGCGATGGTATTGGGAATGCCTGTGAATACATCTGCGGCGATTCAAATAATGATCTGTTGGTTAATGTGAGCGATGCCGTTCATATTATCAATTTCATTTTCCTGGGCGGCGAGGCGCCCGATCCTTTTAAGGCGGGGGACGTAAACTGCGACAGTATCGTAAATATTTCTGATGCGGTTTGGATAATTAATCATATATTTATAGGCGGGAATCATCCTTGTGACCTGGATGGCGACTCTATTAAGGATTGTTAACAGAAATTCTAAAAATGACATTCCAGGGAGAGTTTACTATGCATGGAATCAGAAGAAATGCGAGGAATCTGATAATCTGGATACCGGGTTTTCTGGCTATTTTATGGCTGATTTTACGGACAGGTTCGAATCCGAAGAGAATCATGTATCCATGCCAGCGCGCGGCTCTGCCAATAGCTTTTAACTGGATACTCGGAGTCGCCGCCGTTATCGCCGGCAGCATAATTTTAAGGCGTTTTGCCAAATTTACTGCTATAGCATCAATCCCGGTCGCAGTTCTTATTTTTATCGGGATTATGCCCGGCTCGGGAATTTCCGGCCAGTTTAGAGCCGGATCATTGCCGACCTGGGAAGTCGAACAGCCAGTATCAATGATATTTGTTATGGACTCACTTCCTCCCACAAGCGGATCACTGGCAGCCGGTAATCCATCTGTTCCCGATGAGCACCTAACTGATCCAGCCATAGATACCATGATCCTGATGCTGGCCGAAAAAGGTATCGATCTATACGAGACCGCTGAAACTCCTGATGGAATTGTGGGCACCGAAGAGATCGTTATCATCAAAGGCAATTATCAATGGAACGGAAGAAATACCACTAATACGGACAGGGTAAAGGGTTTGATATGGAGAGTTCTCAACCATCCTGACGATTTTTCGGGTGAGATCCTTGTTTGTGATAACACGCAGGACATAGGAACCGGCATTAACCAGGCAGATAACAATTCCGAGGACCTGGGTCAGTCAATAATAGACGTGGTGCTGACATTTTATACTAAGGGATATCCGGTCTATTACCTGGATTGGGTTTATATCTGGGATAATGTGGCTTCTGAATATTCAGAGGGAGATTATTCCGATGGTTATGTTTATGAGGAGATTTCCAAGATCACATATCCAAAATTCAAGTCTCCTCTTTCAAATACATATATATCGCTACGGTATGGCGTCTGGGATTCTCTAACAAGCACATACGACTCTTCGGGACTGTGCGTAATTGATTTTCCCGTTTTAAAAGCGCATGGATGGGCTGGTTCGACAATAGCAATCAAGAACTGGATAGGAGTTATGACAACTGCCTATTCAACTGAGAGATTTGGCAGTTTTAATGATATGCACAATATATATTATTTTGGCTCCCATGCACTTGTGGCGCGAACGCTGGCAGTCACGTATCCCGACCTGACCTTCATCGACGCAACTTGGACCACTCGTCAGGGACCTGTAAATCCAACCGATGTTGTAAATACCAACATGATGATGGCCTCTACCGATCCTGCCGCAGCTTCATGGTACGCCGCAAAATACATTCTCACACCGGTAGCGGTATACCCTAATCAGACTGATCCGGATAATCCGGGAGGGACATACAATAATATCCTCACAACATGGACTAATTTTCTCAGCGACTCATGCAATATTCCATGTACGAGGGATTCGTCCGAAATTTCTGTTTATGATCGATGGCTGTTTCCTGATAACATAAATCCTGCTGTCCTGGTGTCGTCTCCCCAATCCGGGGAAACATATACTGTATTACCCGACCTTACAATACATTTTTCTGACGACAGAAATATTGATCGCGGGTATTTTCAATTAGATGGCTGTGAGTCGGGTTGGTCAGAATTCTGGGATTATAATTGTGGCGGCAATGATACATCAATTACCTGGACCATCCCGGATCTGCCAGGCGGAGAATATTCACTTTTTTTTAAGGTCTGCGATGATGCCGGGAATGTAAATGCCGACTCCTGCACTTACACGTGGGAGTTTAATTATCAACCTTATATTTGCGGGGATGCAAATTCCGATGGGACCGCCAATGTCAGTGACGCCGTTCATATTATAAATTACGTTTTCATCGGTGGAGATGCACCTGATCCGATGGAAGCCGGCAATGTGAACTGTGATGGCGCGGTGAATGTCAGCGATGCGGTATGGATTATCAACTATGTGTTTGTCGGCGGCAATGTTCCCTGCGATATAAATGGTGATGAAATTCCGGATTGCTGATTCTAGAGCGTTCATCTCAGCTCATTTAGAAATCGCTTCGACATAGTTGGATTCTTCAGAACGATCATGTTACCACCAGCAAAATGTTCTTTCAGGCATTCATGTATGCTGGGATAATGGTCGCGGCGATAATTCCAGGTCCATTTAATAAATCCGAGGTCAAGTTTTTCACGGCATCTCTCGGCCATGTCAAATCTGACTCGCCCAAAATTGGTGAGAACACGTTTTGCGATTCTCCAGATACACAGGTAACGCGGGTAATCCAGGAAGAATACAGTATCCGCCCGGCTAAGCCTGATGTCCAGTGTGCGGTCATAAGTGCCGTCTATAATCCAGCTGTCGGGCTCGACCAGCTTCTCGACGCGCTGGCGCCATATATCGCGCGGAGTCTCGACCCATCCCGGCTGCCAGAATTCCTTGTCGAGATGAATTACAGGCAGATCGAGTATCTTCCCGAGCCGGGCCGCAAATCTAGATTTTCCTGCGCCAGGACTTCCAATTACTAGGATCCTTTTCATGGCTCTCAGAATAATATATAGCCTTGCTAACCGCAATAGGCTAAATCAAGTCGTCAGGCCTCAGGCCCGCCTAACGAAAGCCCGTCAGAAATAATTGCGACGGGCTTTTTTATTGGTAATTAGATTTATTGATATTTTACAGAGCAGCCGTAAGCTACAGTCGTCTTAACCGGCACTTCCTCGCCGGCCATAGAAGCCGACATAGCCTGCTTGACATAATTGGTAGATTCAGTGATATCGTCGACATTAGCGGAGGGCTTGTCGTCGATAGCTCCGGCATAAATCAGCATCCCCTCGGGATTGATGATATACATATGCGGAGTGGTCTTGGCCTGGTACATCTTCCCAACCTTACCGCTTTCATCTATTAAATAGGCTGTACCATTCCATTTCTCTTTCTCCATCCTGCTCTTCAATGCTTCACCTTCAAAATAACCCTGCTTACCAGGCGCCGAGGAGCAGATAGTCAGCCACACAACTTTCTGGTCCTTATAGGTCTCTTGGAGTTCCTGCATATTGCCGGACTTATAATGCTTCTGCACAAAGGGGCAGTCGAAGTTGATCCATTCCAGGATCACGTACCTGCCCTCAAAATCTTCTAGCGCATGCTTTTTGCCCTCGGTGTCGGTCAGTACAAAATTGGGAGCCATCTCCCCTACTTTTGCCGTGCGCTCCTCCATCACCGGCTTTTTCTCGGCGGCCATTTCGACTCCAGCCTCCTCAGTACGGGTCTCCTCTGTATCCGAGGAACATGCCAGACCGAAAACCAGAAGGGCCACGGCCAAAATTACTGATAAATATGATCTCATTAAGGTTTTCTCCTTTCCACCTGGAATTTATTGAGGATAATTATTTCTGATCAGTGTTTATATTTTCGATAGCCCCAAGTACAATCTGCGGAGTGATTATCTCCGGCAATATTTCGGGATTATCTGAACTTCCGTCATAAAGCACATACAGGGGCACGCTATTACGGCCATACTTTGCCAGGGCACGTGTTATTTCATCGTCACGCGAGGTCCAGTCGGCCTTAAGCGCAACGATGCCTTTCTTCTGAAACTGCTCCTGCACCTTCTCTGATCCAAAAGCTACTCTTTCATTGACCTGACAACTCAGGCACCAGGCCGCGGTAAAGTCTATAAAGACTGGCTTCCCCTCGGCCAGGAGGTTATCCAATCTTTCAGTCGAAAATTTCTCCCATGTAATCAGGCCGTCGGATTGAGATTCAAAGCTGTTGGGTGCGGCGGTAAGATTGACGCCCATCAAACCAAGGCTGAGACCACCAATTATAAAAAGGGCAGTCAGGACATAGGCGACCGCCCGAACCCTGAATCTTGCTCCCAGCTTGCCCCAGCGTCCCAGAATCCAGGCCCCGATGCCCAGGAGAAGAAGTGTTATCATCAGAACAGCAACGGCATTAATTCCTGCCTGAACTCCAAGCACCCAAGAGAGCCAGATCACGGTTGCCAGCAGTAAAAATCCCATAAACTGCTTGAGCGATTCCATCCATCTGCCCGGCTTGGGCAGGAATTTCAGGAGCCCAGGAAATGCCGACAGCACTATATAAGGCGCGGCCATACCGAGCGCCAGTGAAGTGAAAATCATAAATGAAACCGGGATCGACTGCGTCAGTGAAAAACCCAGGGCGGAGCCCATAAAAGGGGCGGTGCAGGGCGTGGCTACGATTGTAGCGGTGATGCCGTTTAGAAATGAGCCCGACCAGCCCCCTGAGGCCGCACTCTTTCCGCCGACAGCGGTCAGCGACGTTCCTATTTCGAAAACGCCCAGAAGATTCAGGCCGAACAGGAACATAAACGATGAGAGTACTACCAAGAAGCCGGGGGATTGCAGCTGAAAGCCCCATCCCAGCTGCTCCCCACCGGCTCGAAGCAAAATCAACACGCCTGCAAGTAACCAGAATGAAATCAAGACGCCTGAGGTGAAAGTCATGCCGTGCATGAAAGCGACTTTCCTGCTCTCACCCGCCTGCCTGACAAACCCAAGGATTTTCAGAGACAAAACGGGCAACACACATGGCATCAGGTTCAGGATTATCCCGCCCAGAAACGCAAAAATAAGCGCTTTTATTATTCCAATATTATCTATACCGGCAAACTGGGTTGCTNNCGCCAGCCCGACTCGGATACAAGAATGCCGGATATACTGTCGGGCGGCTCGATTTGCTGATCGGATCTTTCTACTGCTAATCGATAACCATAATCTGTTTTTTCAAGCTTTTGAGGAAAGGCGTTATCTATCAGTCCTTTCTGGTGCGGGAAGAACGTCACCGTACTGATTTCGCCTTCGAACCATTCCGGTCGGCTGAGATCCAATGTCATAAGCTCGTCATCTATATAAGCAGTAACATTCCATCCGGATGATTTCAGGGGTAGTTTATTGCGAACCTGGCTGAATCGCCCGGCCCATTGCGAATCGATTTTAGATGATTCAGGCGATACAGGTAATTTCAGATTGAATGTCCCCTGACCGGGAATACACACTTCTTTGCAGATCAACCATTCGGCACTGGCGGTCAGTTCAACTATCTCGCTGTCTTGAATGTTTTTCGGCGGCGTAATTTGGACCGGAAGGAGAATATCGCCATAATAGCCGAAGCTGGTCAAAGGGGGAACATCAAAACGCTCGGGATAGGGCCACTGGGTTTCTCCGGCTCTAAAGCCTGCCGGAAGCTCCCATTCGATTCGGGGTGGAAGTCCGGCATCTCCAGGATTTTGCCAGTAAACATGCCAGTGTTCATCCATAATGAAATGTAAGGCAACCCAGAACGGCTCACCAGGTTTAATCGATTCGACTTCGGAAACAAGTTCGGCCCGGAGATGGCCGATTCTGACCGGCTCCGCTTTCAAAACCGGCTGACCAAACAGAATCATCAGAGCGATGATCTGAAAAATGAAAGATTTCAAATTAACAGATTTCATAATAAATTTAATCAGTGATATTTGATGCAATTCCAGCCCAATATCGATGAATATAACATTTTCGCTCCAGAGCGGTTCCCCAAAAGCGGGTTCATGTGTCAATTCTGTGCATGAATATCCGGCTTTGCTTCATATTTATTATGTATCTCAAAATCCCAAAAAAATAAAGGGCGAGAGTTTAATCCCGCCCTGTCAGTGAAGTTTATTAGATCGGGTCAATTACCTGTTGTTATCACCTACAATAACAGGATCTCCGATTAATGAACTGTTGTAAACTTCCATCAATTCAACTATGAAATTCTCATCATCCTTAAATGTACCGTAAGCCACTACTTTTGAACCTTCCTCGATAGCATTGCCGATATTCCTGTCTGAGGAGGATCTGGCATCATTGGCAACGAAATTTAGATTTTCGCCATCGGGAATGCTGATGATTCTGGCATCTCTGACGACCTGGAACAGAAGGCCTTCCTTCTCTGCCAGTTCGAAGCTGCGCTGCTCATAGTCAATCGCTGAGACACGTCCCTCAAACTGAAAATCATAATTACGATCGATATCAGAAGGATCGGATATAACGATACTGTTTGCAATCAATTCTTCGTTGGCGCGAACTTCCCAGACATCCACTCTCTGGGCAATGAAAAGTTCGTCGCTCTTGAAGAATCCATAAAGACCAATCTGAGCGTTTTCCACAAAGATGCCATTTTGATCGGAGGAACGGTCATCTTCGGAACCCTGTGGCTCGAAGGAATAGACCAACCTGCTGGGCATATAAACAACCGGAGCATCCTGCTCAACATAGACCTGCAAATTCATTCTATCGGCCAGAACAATGCTGCGGTTCCTGAAATCGACAGATGCGAGTCTGTCGGTAAAGACTACCTCATAGTCCCTGTCATCATTCGGATCGCCGACTTCAAAGCCATTTGTTACAAGCTCATCACTGCTTCGCGCAGCCTCAACCAATACGATTTTGGCGATAACGGTTTCATCACCTTTAAACTCGCCATAGACAGTAGCAGTTGCTCCCGGTTCCAGCGCGGCCGGTACCGTCAAGGTCTCATAATCAGCGCTTCTTGATCCAAAGGGAATTTCCTCATAATCAGGTAAAGCATAAATCTTGGCATCCCGGTCAACCAGAATGGTCAAGCCGGCCTTGTCATCGAACTCAAAAGAACGATTGGACCTGTCGATCGTGGAGATACGCCCGGTATAGACAAACTCATATTTATCTTCGGGAATACCTGGCCTTGAGTCGGAGGGATCCTCCAGGCTGCTTGACCTTAAAGCGCTCTGAGCCGGTGCGGTTGGATTCTCGGATGAACATCCGATTACTATCAAAGCCGCCAGGGCGACTATGATCAGACCTGCAATTTTCGAATTAACGACTCCCATTTCAACTCTCCTTTAAAGTGTTAATGATTATAAAATAAGACTAATTTTCTCTCCATTGGTTGTCTACAACGAGATTTCGTCAAAAAAGTTTCGATATAGGACAAATTTTATCAAATATTAAGGATTAGATATTCGTATAGATTTTTTTGCTCTTTAGATTTATGCATTTAGGGAGCCTCACCCTTAGTGGAACATCAAATTGCAGCACTTAAGCCTTTCCCGGGTAAATACTTACATTTGCTTCGACACAATTTATACATAGATCTGGCCTAGGGATAAAGCACGAATTGTGTCTAAGACTTTGACATTTCCCTTTTTAAAATCTTGAATTTACAAGCCATCAGGTTTACTTTATATTCTTCGAACACGGGAGTTTTATATATTGTATAATATAAATGACCTGCTTATCAAGGGGACCTTCTCCCGCAAATCAATAAATACGGGGAGCATTCCATGAAAAAGCTTTATCGCGGCTCGTTCTCGCGCAACGGGCGACGTATAACATTTTTTGCGGCCGCATTTATTTTGGCCCTTCTTCTTTTGATCAATATCCTCTCATCCAAACCACAGTCGGAGCCGGATCTCAATGTCGAGGTCAGCAATTTTTCTCCAAGGGGTGAGATGGATCTTCGGACAAATTTTACCATAGAGTTTTCGCGGGATATGGTCCCGGATGACAGCCTGGACCTTCCGGTGCTCAACCCTCCGCTTGAGATAGAGCCGCAGATTTCAGGTCTGGCGCGCTGGATAGACAATGATATCCTCAGGTTTTATCCTGATAACCCCTTAATTCCCGCAACCAGTTACGAGTTCAGGATTAAATCGGATAAAGTGTACTTATACGGCAATCGGATCAATGAAGATGAGGTATTCAAAGTCAATACCGCGCCGTTGCGTGTACTGGAAGTTCAATCGTATACAACAACAGCTCCGGAGTCTCCGGGCCAGGTCAGGATCAACATAAATATGGAGTTCAATTATGCAGTTGATCCGGATGTACTCAAGCCGAAAGTCTCGATTGATGGCGAGCGCGAGGCTGTAAAAGAGCAGCTTGATTTCAAGGTCGGCTCGGTGAATATGGATCCTGAGGCCTCGCCCGACAATCCCGGCGCGGACACTTATATCAAAATCGTAACCGAGCCTGTGAAGTTGAGCGAGAATCGTCAAAGCTACCGTCTCAGGATTGATGAGGGGTTGAAATGTCAAAACTGCGGGGATGTAAAGAGCAGTGAATATGTCACCACAGTATATGTTGAACCGAAAAGGAGGCTCTTTGTCAGGGAACTGAATACATGGTATTCCGATCTGCAGCCGATCATCCAGATACCATTCTCCACGCAGATCATGGTTGAGAAACCGGAAGAATATATCAGCATCGATCCCGAAATTGATTTTAGAACTGAGGTTAGATATAACAGCATAACGCTTTATGGAGACTTCAAAGCCGGTGAAACGTATGAGGTCGCAGTCTCGGAGGGATTGACCTCAAGGGACGGTTCGGTTCTGGAAAAGGATTTTTCCTCGAAAATAGTCATACCGGACATACCTCCGACAGTCAGATTTCTTTCACGCGGGATATATCTTCCCAGAGAGGGATCACATCTCCTGGAACTGGAGACGATCAATATCGATGAGCTGGCGGTGGAGGTGGAGCAGTATTTTGCCAATAATCTAGTCTATGCTTTAGCATCGGGAAATACAATGGGTTATGGTTACAGAAGCAATACTGCGGTACTGGGAAGAACCTTCTATGATACAATTGTGAACCTGGAAAGCGAAACAAATGAGGCCCTCACAACCACAGTTGACCTGGGTGCGATAATAGGCGATACACTTTTCGGAATATTCAAGATATCTGCTCGAAACAAAGAACGCCGCTGGGATAGTGATTCGCGTCTGGTGATGCTGACCGAGATGGGAATCATGGCGCGCATGTCCGACGATTACTTGATGGTCTGGGTTAATTCGCTTGATGATGTCTCCCCCGTAAAGAAAGCGGAGATAACCCTGTGGAGCAAAAACAACCAGCCATTGGTACAGGCTGAAACTGATTCACGCGGAATTTGTATATTCGAAAATATAGCTGATGAAACCGCAGGATTCGATCCATTTCTCATTACTGCCCTGAATGATGGAGACCTATCCTTCCTTAAATTTGACGATGCTTTACTTCCGATAAGCGACTTCGATGTCAAGGGGCGTCCATATATCACCTCGGGCTACGAGGCATACATCTACACCGATAGAGGAATATACAGACCCGGAGATACGCTTCACCTGGCCTCGATAGTGCGTGAGTCCGAAGGCCGGGTTCCCGATGAATTTCCATATATTATCACTATAAACGATCCTTCAGGCAGGGAATTCAAAAGCTTCAGGGTGAAGACAGGCGGGACATCATTCCTTGAAAAAGAAATCCTGCTGCCCGATTTTTCCCGAACCGGAATCTACTCGGTGATAGCACATATCGGTGAAGAGATGGAAATAGGAAGAGCCGAGTTCCAGGTCGAGGAATTTATGCCCGACAGAATCAAGGTGACTGTTAAGACTGATCGGGATTCGTACAGTCTCGGGCAGTTTGTAAATATCGATGTTGATGGGCAGTTCCTGTTCGGTGCGCCTGCAGCAGGTCACAGAGTGTCGGCAGGTGTACGCATAGAGGCTGAATATTTCTCGCCCGATAATTTTGCAAGCTACAGCTTTGCAGATAACGAACGTGATTTCTCGCGGATTACAGAAAATCTTGGTGATGATGTTTTAAATGATTCCGGATATCATAGTTACAGGTACCGAATACCGGTAAACCTGACGCCGCCCTCAGCCCTGAAAGCCCTGGTCTCGGCCACTGTCTCAGAGCAGGGGGGCCGAGCGGTCAACTCCTATGCTCAATTTAACGTAAATCCATATCCCAGGTATATAGGAGTCCGACCGGAATTCGAAGGCTATGCTCGCCCGGGTGAGCCGGCGGAATTCAGCCTGATCGCTCTGGAGCCAGACAAAACAAGAACATCGGTCGATTCACTGCAGGTATATTTCTATCGAGTAATCTATCATTCTATCCTGCGCAAGGACAGAAATGGAAATTACCGGTATGTCTCCGAAAGCACACTGAACCTGATCGATTCCGCATATGTAGATCTCGGTACCGATGGAGGCAAGGTCAGTTTTACTCCGCCCGAATATGGAAAATA
>JABAHP010002835.1_pt1 | contig 34536 bp, 30 predicted proteins | sample 7062081 | NCBI WGS metagenome assembly JABAHP01 (sample SAMN14534357, study PRJNA622989) | marine sediment metagenome | biome: marine biome [ENVO:00000428]; feature: marine pelagic biome [ENVO:01000023]; material: deep marine sediment [ENVO:00002113] | place: India: Gulf of Kutch | collected...
TTTTGCCTGACCGATAAATTCATTGTTGTACAAAAACTTATTGATATGATGAATAGTGTCTTATATATTTCGGCCCGAAAAGTATAAAAGGTTCTGTGAACATAAAGTGAGTACAACATATACCTTCATCAGAAATGTATCTTCCAATTATGCAACCTTCTTCATATCAATATTAATTGCATTCTTCCTTTCCCCATTTATAATTCATTCCCTGGGTAATACAGCGTATGGATTATGGGTTCTTGTCGGTTCCATATGCGGTTATTTTGGAGTATTGAACCTGGGATTTCCTACTACAATCATTAAATATATTTCACATCATCACGCTCTCGGAGAGTATTCAAAAATAAATGAAATTATAAATACAATGCTGCTGTTCTTCTCCTTGATAGGAGTTGTAGTTATCCTTATAGCAGCTGTTTTTGCTCCTTTCGCGCATAATCTATTCAATGTGCAGGCAGATTATATTTCAAAGCTGAGAATTATAATCCTGCTACTGGGTATAAATGTCGCAATTAGTTTTCCCCTTAATGTATTTGACGCTATATTTCGCGGCCTTCAGAGATTCGACGTAGCAAATATAATTCGAATAATCGTTATAATTTTGCGGGCAGGCGCTATCGTTTTATTTCTTAAAGCTGGCGGCGGTCTGATCGCGCTGGCAACCATTACCCTGATTATGGCAGCCCTGGAATGCACCATAAAGGCAACAATGTGCAAGCGAGTATTTCCACAGCAGAAAATCGACTTGAGAATTGCAGATATTAAACTGCTGAAGCAGCTGGTTGGATTTAGCCTATACATGTTCATAATTGCTGTCTCAGTTCAAATATCATTCATGTCTGATTCAATCGTCATCGGCATATTCCTTACCGCCGAGGCCATAACGTTTTTTGCAATCGGGGCGAATCTTGTTTTTTATCTTCGGCAATTTATCACCCAGATCAGCGCGGTGATAACTCCAATTGCCTCCGCCTTTGGTGCTAAGCAGGACAGTGATAGGATGAAAAGACTGCTCTTTACAGGAACGAGATACTGTTTTATGGCAGTACTGCCGATAAGTGTCATATATCTGATTTTGGGAGAAACATTTATTGCATTGTGGATTGGCCCTGAATATGGGCCGAAATCCTCACAAGTATTGAGCATATTAACCTGGTCCTATATTATATTTCTTTCACAATTTGTGGCAGGCAGTATATTTATAGGCCTGGGCAAGGTGAAAGTGTTGGCTTTTCTACATTTGGGGGCAGCAGTTTCCAATATATTGATTAGTATTCTGCTGGTAAATAAATATGGCATTACTGGCGTAGCATTCGGAACCGCAATTCCGCTCCTGATACAGGGAACATTCATTTTGCCTATCTATGTATGTAGAACGCTGAAGGTAAGTATTGTCAAATATTTTCTGGAATCATATATACCGCCTCTGCTCAGCTCAATTCCATTTATTATCGCAGTATTATTAGCAAGGTATTTCATGACGATAAATTCATTAACAGTTTTTATGATTTACGCAGCGACATTAATGATCATATATATAATATTTGAATTTGGATTTGCATTCGAGAATCAACACAGGAAGCAAATACTGGAGAAATTGAGATTTAATATCTGATGATTCTATTATGAAGTCAGCATTAAATTGAGTATGTCGGTATTATCCAGGTATTAATATGTGCAAGAAATCCATGAAAGCACTTTTCATTGCGAGCGAGTTCCCACCGTTGCAACAAAATGTTACCAGGACAACTAAATTTGTAAAATACCTGGACAGGAGCTGCTGCGAGCCACTGGTGCTTACAATCAATAAAAAGTCAATGGAAGCCGTAGATCATACATTTGACAAAGAAATCCCTGACGATCTGAAGATATACAGAGCTTTCTTCCCCAATATCTTCGCGAACACTCGGAAGCAATACAGATTATATAAGAAAGAGCTGGATAATTACCAAAACACAAAGAATGTATTTATTAAGTGTCTATTATGGTTGAAAATCCTTTTGAGAAGGAGAATTCCCGGAGTTATCAAAAATCTTATATGGCAGAATTTTCTAATACCGGATAATAGAATGCCATGGATACCATTTGCTGTGTGCAAAGGAATCAAAATATGCCGAGAGGAAAATATTGATGTCATATATTCCAGCGCTCCCTGTTACAGCAATCATATTGTGGCCTGGATCATCAAGGGTGCACTGAATAAAAAGTGGGTGGCGGATTACAGGGATTTATGGACGACCACATTATACAGACATTATGGCTCCGGGTGGCGCAAGAGGCTCGAGAAAGGAATTGAAAGGCGGCTTGTCGATAAAATGGACGCAATATTGGTTGTGACAGACACTATGAAATCGATTATGCTAAAAAAGTACGCGGGATTGAATGAAAACAGAATTAAAGTTATCACAAACGGATATGATCCGGACGACTTCAAAGACATAACTGAAGGCACATCAGGAAATGAATTTATTATTTCCTACACCGGTGTGATCTATTCCAGTTATAAACTTGACTGTTTTCTGCATGGCATAGGCGATTTGATAAAGGAAAAACCAGATTTGAAACGGGAGATCAAGATTCTATTTATCGGAGATATAAATAGTGATAAAAAAGCAAATATGGTCAATATCATAAAAAACAGGGATTTGATTGAAATAATTAGGCTGGAGGGGAAAATCCCCAGAGCTCAAGCACTGGAAGTCCAGAAAAATTCATCATTATTGCTGTTCCACCTGTCTCCAGAAATGACTGAATCGGGGGCAGTATCATCCAAACTTTATGACTACTGGGCGGCCGAGAAACCGATATTGGCGTTATTGCCATCGGGCAGCCTGGCCGCAGAATATGTAATCAAATCAAATACCGGCTGTGTAGTAGATCCCCATGATTCCGAGGCTATAAAGAACGCTGTTTGGTCATATTATCAAGAGTTTCAATCCGGATCGAAGACCTACCGTCCAAATATGGAATTTATAAGCAAGTTCGACAGACGAGAATTAGCAAGACAACTGAATGGCATTTTCGATAGTCTTTCCGGATCCCAATAAGTACTATTCAAGTATTATCAATTTATAGACTTTTAAGACCTGCAAGCTTTATTAAAATGATTAAAGCTCAGCAGTCCTTGGAGCCGTCACCGTCCATATCGCAAGGCATGTTTCCTCCGACAAAAACATAGTTGACGATCCATACAGCGTCGCTGATATTGCATAAACCATCACAGTTGGCATCACCGACTTCTAACGGTTCCGGAGCAGGACCGCCGACAAAAATATAGTTCACAATCCAGACAGCGTCGCTTATATTTTTTGTGCCATCCTTATTGGCATCCCCGCATCCAGCCGATTCGGTCTCCCATCCGTAAATTTTGGCCAGCATCCACCAGAAGGCCTTGCCTTTCTGATAGCAATTGAAACAATGTGAGTGAGGGCAATCGCCGCAGGTCGGACAGTCATGCGAGGCACACCAGTCATAGCACCAGTTGCAGGCATCGTTATCGTCCGGATAGAAATTACCATCCGGGTCATAGCTTTCTATATCTGCAAAATCAAAAAGGACCTTGTTGTTATCCAAACAGTAAGTTCTGATTACATTGTTCCGGATATAAAGGCCGCCATCTACCCCGCCTCCATCAAGATGACCGGTCATGTAGATGAATGTCACCTCCGGATAATCCTGCTCGAGCTCAGTCATCTTGGCCAGATATACGTATATATCAGCTTCTGTACTTAGGGAAACTCCGCCGCACCAGGAAAACATGGCGACATTACATTCCGGGTGGTTATTCAGGTATGACCTCGTTGCCGGAACCCATGAGGTGTCACCGCCCAAACCTAAATCATCACCCCATTCATAAAAATAAGGACTCTGATAGCTCGAATCTTCGCTGGCAATCATTGTAATGCCGACTATAATCTGGTAACCATGCGATGTTCTGGCATAATAGATATGTGCATCGTTCTGAATTGTCTCAATCACAGATGATGGAATCTGGTCGAATGCTAAAACACTGCTGTGATCGGCCACGATCGGCTGAGCGGTGGATGGCGAGTTTGATGAAAAAAATAAAAGCACAAGAAATAGAAGCAGTCCGCGAATATTGCATTTACTCATCTTCAACACCCTTTTTGAAAGTATAGTAAGTAGCCGGGTCAGTATTAAATTATAATACAAGAAAAGGCCGAAAAAGCAAGAGGATTTTAGCTGATTCACTCCCTTACCATCAATGCCGAACGCTGATTAAACTTGACTTTTTCGCATGCCAGGGGGTTATTGCGACATGTCTCGCAAAGTATCTATAAGAATTCTCCTTCTGATCCTGCTTTTCGCCGCACTCCTTGTATTCCTGTATTTTTACAGGCCTCCGGAAGACAATATTTTATGGAGGTCAATCTCAAATACCGGGCATGTCCCATTCTTTGGATTACTCTCTTTGATTTTTCTCAGCTTGTCCTCAATGCTGTTAAGAAAAAAGTCGAGATTGCACCACTATCTGCTAGCTTTTGCGGGAGCATCTTTGATAGGTCTATTCTCAGAGGCAATTCAGATTCTGGGGCCGCGGGATGCCGACCTTGGAGACTTTTTGAGGGATCTTGCCGGGATATTACTTTTTCTTGGATTCTATGCTACTTTTGACCGCGGATTAAAGTATTTTTGGGAGAGTATGAGCTCGGGTGCATACAAGATCATTTTACGGATCGTAACGCTACTGATTTTCCTGAGCCTGATCTCGCCCCCGGTTATATGGAGCCTGGCGTATTTGGAACGCAATGATAAATTTCCGGTAATATGTGATTTCGAATCTTATTGGGATAGGATGTTTATACGGACACAGCAGGCGGAGATGGAGATTATGCAGGTACCGGATACTATGGATGGCATGGGCGATGACATGGCTGCCAGGATTACATTCAAACCCGGGGAGTATCCCGGGCTGGAAATCATCGAGCCTTACCCTGACTGGAGAGGTTATGGATATTTTCAGTTCGAGGTCTTCTCCGAGCTGGACAGCCTTGTAAATCTGGCGCTGGTGATAAAGGACACACACCATAACAACGAATATTATGACCGCTTTAACCGAAGGCTGGTTATAAAACCCGGCCTGAATAAGATAAAGATTCCTCTGGATGAGGTCAAGAATGCTCCCCGGAATCGACAAACCGATATGAAGAACATCGCATCGGTTTTGATTTTTATGTACAACATCAGCAGGGAATATGTTCTCTACCTCGATGATTTGGAGCTTGAACAATAGTCTGATCGAATATTCAGGAATAAGAACAACCCACCAAATTGGAGGGAGTGAAATTGAAATTATTTGACCCAAAAGAACAACTTTAAATTCACGTTTTCATCGGACCGGCCATCGATATTACTTGACAATCCCATGTTACATATTATCTTATATAAAATTTAAATTGGTTGACGCGATTTCTCTAAAGGGGAATGTGAACCTGCCGACAGAGCATGATGTAGTCGGGGCATATCCGTAATAAATAAATTGATAGTTTAAGTGACTATAGCATTCATTTCTATGGCAGTATTTGAAGTTGTTATGTTGGAGCTGAATTCCAGCTGAATTCACTTGGAATAAATATTATGGCTAAATCTATAAATATACTTGGACTTTCTGCATTCTATCACGATAGTGCTGCGTGTCTGGTGAGAGATGGCAAAATTTTTGCCGCCGCCCAGGAAGAAAGGTTCAGCCGCAAGAAACATGATCACAGCTTCCCTCGAAATGCTATCGACTACTGTCTTGATGAGGGGGGTCTAAAGCCTGAAGATCTTAATTATGTAGCCTTCTATGATAAACCCTGGATCAAATTTGAGCGTCTCCTTGAGACCTATCTTGCCTTTGCGCCGGCTGGAATAAAGTCGTTCTGGAAATCTATGCCATTGTGGCTGAAAGAGAAGCTATGGATGGGTGACAAAATAAAGAAGGAACTTCCCGGCTATGAGGGCCAGATCACCTATCCTGAGCATCATCAATCGCATGCCGCGTCCGCATTTTTTCCGTCTCCTTTTGACCGATCCGCTATAATTACCATTGACGGTGTGGGTGAATGGGCCACCGCCTCATGGGGCACAGGAGCGGCTAATCAAATTGAATTAAAATATGAACTGCAGTTCCCTCATAGCCTGGGATTACTGTATACTGCATTCACTTATTATACAGGTTTCAGAGTCAATTCCGGTGAGTATAAAGTTATGGGCCTGGCCCCCTATGGTGAGCCGAAATATGTGCAACAAATCTATGAAAACATAATTGATCTCAGGGAGGATGGGAGTTTTCGCCTTAACATGAAATACTTCAATTACTGCCAAGGGTTAACTATGACATCAAATGCTTTCCATAGTCTTTTTGGAGGTCCTCCGAGGAAACCCGAAAGCAAGCTGACTCAAAAGGAAATGGATCTTGCCCGCTCAATTCAAGAAATCACCGAGGAAATTATGCTCAGGATGGTCAGACATGTAAAAAAAGAGACCAATGAAAAAAATCTATGTCTGGCGGGCGGAGTTGCCTTAAACTGCGTCAGCAACGGCAAAATCCTGCGTGAGAAGCTGTTCGACAATGTTTGGATTCAGCCTGCAGCGGGTGATGCTGGCGGTGCCCTAGGAGCGGCTCTTTTTACATGGTATCAGAAGCTCAATAATTCACGGCACATGACCAATGAAAACCGCGATTTTCAAATGGGATCATATCTCGGGCCGACATGGACTTCCGACCAGATAGAAAGATGGCTCAAAAAAAAGGGGTATCCATATCAACGTTTTTCAGAAGACGAGATTATAGAAAAGACGGTCGATTCTATGATAGATGAGAAAGTGGTGGGGTGGTTCTGTGGGCGCATGGAATTTGGTCCGCGTGCCCTTGGGGCAAGGAGTATAATTGGTGATGCCCGCAGCCCACGAATGCAATCGAAAATGAATCTAAAGATTAAATATCGTGAGTCATTCCGCCCATTCGCTCCCTCGGTTCTCGTGGAAGATGTCAACGAATATTTCGAGCTGGATCGAGAATCACCATATATGCTTCTGGTGGCTCCGGTCCAAAAAAACCGCCACAAAGAAATGAGCGCATCACAAAAATCCTTGTTTGGAATAGAAAAACTCAATGTACCCCGGAGCGATATCCCGGCGGTGACACATGTCGACTATTCCGCGAGGATCCAGACCATCGACAAGAAAGATCATCCCCAATACCACAAAATGATATCGAAGTTCAAAGAGAAAACCGGATACGGGGTTATAGTAAATACGTCTTTTAATGTGCGCGGCGAGCCAATTGTATGCAGTCCAAAGGATGCCTACCTGTGTTTTATGAGAACGGAGATGGATGTCCTGGTGCTGGAAAATCTGATATTGTACAAAGAGGACCAGCCACCACTGAAAGATGATGAGGACTGGCGTAATCTTTACGAATTGGATTAGATAAGATGGAACAAGACAGGAATAACGATAAAAAGCTGCGGAATTTCGGCCTTGTGATGGCTATCGGCTGCGGGATACTCGGTGGAATTTTTCTACTCAAAGGTTTTTATGCCTGGAGATATCTTTTCGCTGCAGGCGGCTTTTTCCTGATTAGCGGATTGATATTCCCTTTGATACTAATGCCAATTGAATGGATCTGGATGAAAGTCGCCCATGTGCTTGGGATTTTCATGACCTATGTTTTACTGACAATCACATACTACATATTAGTAACACCGCTTGGATTAATTATGCGGCTCTTTGGAAATGATCCCATGAAGAGAAGATTCAAACGCGATGAAGAAAGCTACTGGGTTGAGGTAGATCCTGAAGGGCCGACTTCGAGATACGATAAACCTTATTAAAATATCTACGGCAAATAAAATGAAAAAGACTATTCTGGCTGCCTTCGTTTCGATATTGATCGGGCTGATTCTTACGGAAATCACATTGAACTTATTTTTTCCGATTGGCGATCCATATAAAGAGGATAAAGAAGGCAGGGCGCTCATTAGAGAATACATTGAAACTCAGCATGAACCCAACTTATTCTACAGGTTTTATTCTGAGCCCGGGCTGAGCGGCATGGACGATAGCACCAGATTTACAACAAATAATCTGGGATTCCGTGGTCCATACTTGGAAAGACCTAAAACCTCTAACGAATACAGAGTCTTCATGGTGGGAGGGAGCACAACTGAATGTATTCGCCTGGATGACAGTCTCGCAATAACATATCTTCTGCAAGAATACCTGAATAGCCATATCGATGATTCAATCTCTATTAAAGTTTACAATGCAGGTAAATCGGGAGATAAGACCTATGATCATTTGGCCATGCTGGTGCACAGAATAATGCATCTGGAACCGGATCTTATAATAATATTCTGCGGTTTCAATGATCTGACAGCCGCAGCTTACAACAAAGACTATATTCATCTCCCTGTATATCAAACGGTTCCTCAAATAAAATTTTCAAATTACATCAAGTTTCTTTTGACAGAATTCCAGATTCCGCGCAGGCTTTATTATGGCCTCAGGCCAATCCTGTCAGATGAGTCAACCGAAGAGATTCAAATGAGAATTTCTTTTACCTCCAACTACAAAGAAAAAGCCAGACTGAATAACGAACATCCTATTTCATCAAGTCAGCCGAGAGTTGACCTTGTTCCTTACAAAACTAATCTTATATCGATTATTGGTCTCGCACAGGTCAACGATGCTGACTTGGTATTTATGACTCAAGCTACGAGCTGGAACAGCAAGATCGATCCACAGACCCGGGAATGGCACTGGACTACATACAAAAATGGTGTGCGCTATAAAGAAGCATACTTAGATCAGGCCCTGGAGGAATATAACGATGTTATGAGGAATGTAAGCGGAGAGTTCCGAATACCTTTGTTTGACACTTATAAGCTGGTACCAAAATCACTCGAATACTTTTATGATGACTGCCATTTCAATATAAACGGTTCAATCTATACATCTGACCTGTTGGGTGATTTTATCTTAAGAGAAATCGATTTTCATGATCGGGATAATTCTGATAGTAACAGGCATATTAAACTAACCAAATCTGGGAAAAAAAATTTTTAAGAAAGTAAGAGGATAAAGCAGGATGTCAAAATTATCGATTTTTAAGGATCTGTGGGGGTTTCTAAGAGCCAGGAAGAAGTGGTGGCTCGCTCCTCTCTTAACATTCCTGATCCTGTTGGGTGCAATACTCGTTTTAGCTCAAGGTTCTGCTCTTGCCCCTTTCATTTATACCTTGTTTTAGCTGAAATCTTTTGTTTTTGGTTTCGCGAATCAAGTAAGGAAGTCGTTCACGGCCGTTTACGGCCCGGGAATTGGGTCATATTGATATAGGAGCAATAACATGGAGGTCAAACGTCCACCTCTATATATTGTTTTGGCGGCCTGCATTTTAGTGCTTGCCTGGCTGGGATATGCTTTTTTTGGCAATCAATTCGTTGCAAAAATGCATTTGGGTGATTCCCTCAGGGTATTGAGCGTACAGCCGGATTCAGCAGAGAGTTATGCTGCGCCACACTTTCAGACTTTGCTACTCCAATTTCTGATACTGGTGACTTTGATGAGTATCCTACTAATTCTTTCTTATATTTTTAGAAACAGACTCCTGATAGTACTCAGCTCTGTTTTTAGAGCGGAGACCAGGAAGGAACTTACTCTCGGGATTATCAATTTATGCGTATTGATCGGTTGCACATGGACCTGCTTTCACACCTTGCTGGTCCAGGGGTATCAAGGGGATTGGTATGTAATTGAGAATTTGATGAATTATGAAGCCTCCGCTCCTTTCCAGCAGCGATTTTTATTCATACTCTTTGCAAACGCTATAAAGGCGCTTCTTCCTACTCTTTCTTATATCCAGGCATATTGCCTCTCACAGCTAATCGTTATTTTACCGATGTTCTATCTTATTCGCAAATGGGCGGAAATCTTTGTCCCGCGCTCTTTTTCATTTGTGGCGCAACTTATTTTGCTTGCCATGATAGTTCCATCAATCAGCTATTACACATTTTATGATTTCGGGATTGTCTTCTTTTTTACGCTTTGCCTGTATCTGTTATTTAAGCGAAAATTCCGGGCATATTTTATTGTCTTTACCATAGGAATTTTCAACCATGAGATTATCTTGCTGATGGTTTTTCCATTTGCCTTTATGTTTTACGACGATGAGATATTGAAGAAAAGAGTATGGATCTTAATATTGCTGCATATAGTTCTGTTCGCCATAGCTCGGGTGATTCAGTTCTCGATTCTCCCGTCCTCTAATATGATTCAATACGGAAAATTCTGGATGAACTTGAATTTCATATTCCGCAAACCCCTAATGCTCGCAAACACTTTAATCTCCATATTTGCATGGTATATAATTTCTTTTATGGGGATAACACATGCATCCAAAGCTCTAAAAAGGTGTCTAATACTTCTTCCGGTGCTCCTGATTGTTATACTAATAGTAGGGCAATTGAATGAGCTGAGATTATTTAACTGTTTTATTCCAGTCGCTATTGTCTTGATTTTGTGTTTACTTGACCATCACCTGGATCGGAATTCCCAACGCCGATAGAATACAAAAGGGAACCGTCAAGATCTCCCGTAAGAAAGCCTGAATCTAATATGAGATTTTTAATATCCGTCTAGATCGCCAATACCTGCGGGCGGATTATTATCAATCTTATAAGAGACCGAAACCGTTTGAGGGCTGTTACCTGCACTGCTGCTGGTGATCGTGATAACAGCATCGTATTCGCCAACCGGGAGACTTGTATCATTGATGTATACAGATATGACCTGGCTATTGCTGCTGCCGGAGACAGGGTCGACTGAAAGCCAGCCAGCATTATCAGATATACTCCATTCCAAAACGCCGGCCCCCGTATTCTGCAATGTGAATGATTTGGATTCGGGGGGAGTGCCATTCGGCTGGGCGGAGAAGCCCAGGCTCCCGGGGCTCACAGATATATTGGCTTCGGAAAATGGATTGAACGCTCCCATATATGAGGGCCATTCACCTCCTCGGCCAGAAGTAGCGGCAGGCGATGTTGAACTAATCTTCAGAAAATCCGCACTTGATGGATTGGTGCTAAGAAAGTCCGGAGCGCTCCATAATGAATTGTCATCCATATCATGAGCCGAAATATGTTCTGATAAAGTATAATAGTTCTGGTTCCAATTTACCAGATCAGTCTGGGAACCGGATGTTCCATACCAGAGATTATAATCCCATATATCAAATGTCTGGCCTCTATCAAGAAAAACTACCGGGCCGCCAACGGATCCCATTGAAACGTTTGAAATGATATTATTGAAGAAGCTTGTATGCTGTGAGGGAGCATTAGTAACGGTTCCCCAGTCATTACCCAATCCGAAACTCGCGCCTCGTTTTTGTGACAGGCCATTCCCGTAGATAGTATTATTATAGATTTTATTATAATTACTTGAAGTGGAACCATATGTATAGAAATAAATCGGCCGGCTGATGTTATAAATTACATTGTAACGGAAGATGTTTGAATCACTGGCCGTGGCCACTTCCCAACCTGAATAGCCAGTATGTATAATATTGCTGTCAATTAGATTGCCATCATTACCGAAATTCTTGAATCGAATGGCACCTGCAGAGGTCTGTCCCCATATCGTGTTACGCCTGATTATACTATGCTTAATACCGTAACCGTGTATCCCGTCGGCATTAGTTTGACCCGTTCCGCTTATATCCAGGTGATTATGGAAAATAAGATTATTATAAATATTTAATCCATAACAGGCGTCAGATTCATCCAGGCCTCCATTAATATGAATACCTCCGCCGTTATCACCGCCATTTTCAATGTAATTACTGTCAATTTGACAATTCTGGATAGTAATAGTATCACAATCTACCATTCCAATACCCATATGGAGACTTTGTGTCATCCTCAGCGAGTCAATTACAATGTGGCTGGATCTATACATCATAACGGCACGAATACGCCTTACGCCGTCCGCTGCCGTACCGTCACCATAGATTACAGGGAACGTACCGGGATAATTACGAATGACAATCGGGTTTGAAGCCGTACCGTGCATATCCTCAACATTTAAGCTGGCACGGTTCCAGTATTGATGACTATTGGGATTATATTCGTGCCAGTGACCGCCCATGATATATAATATATCTCCGGGCCCGAGACTGTCCACTATCCCGCCCAAGGTTCGTCGAGGAGTCTGCGGCGTCCATCCATTATTGTTATCCGAGCCGTTATTCGAAACATACCATGAATGATCGTTCTGAGCTAAGGCATTGGTTGGAAGGAAGGCTGCCGCCAGGAATATTCCGACAAAAATAAGATTATATATCGCCATGGAAAAGGGCTCTCTGATCGAGGACATCATTTCTGCTCCTTGCAATAAGTCGAAAAAGACTCTCAAATAACAGATTCAATTTGAAGGCCAAAACGACATCTTTTTTGAATAGTTAAGTCTTTATAAATCTTTACAGTATCAATTGAAGAATCGGCAGAATTCCCTTAATATTTAAAACAAGGTTTTTTTTCACTCAAAATGTTCAATTCTTGAACTTTATCAACCGTTTATTCTTGTACGAAATTAATATGAGTTATACAAGTAAAAAAATAAATAGATCAGAATTTTGGGGGAATTTTTGATATTACAGCCCGGAATTTTCCGGATTTTGTCCTGGGAATGCGGGACACAAACTCCAATTCGATATTCATCTTCTCGCCAAAAACATTTCGCATCTGCTGAAGTAGGGACTTTGAATCCTCTTCCGTATATTCAGGGGTCTTAATAATCTTTATCCGGACCAGATCTCTATCCTCCTGAATAAACTGGTGCTCCTGAATATTGGTAAATCGACGTGTTATACCCACCACAATATAGGGCGAAATGTGACGGCCATCATCGGTCAGCAGGAAATCCTGATCCCTTGCGGTAACATTTTCCATCAGCGGAAAACTCCGGCCACATGGGCATTTCGACGAAGCCATCATCGTTATGTCGGTTGTCTCGTAACGGATTAACGGCATGGCATAATTATGCAATCCTGTCGCGACTATTCTTCCCATCTCTCCTGCTTCTGCCGGCCGCTCACCGTTCACCATAATCTCCGTGATGCCGAAATCCTCATTAAGATGCTTGCCCTGATGATATTCGCATTCCGTCGCAAAAACGTCACGCTCAGCAAGGCCGTAAAAGTCGTATATTTTGCAGTCAAACGCCGCTTCTATGCTCTCCCTTTGATGCTGCATGAGCGTTTCCGATGATGTAAACACAGCTTTGACAGGAATAATTCTTATATTGGACTGCAGGAAACGGGCGATTACATATAATAGCGATGGATACCCTTCTATGGCTTTGGGCTTGAATTCAGCCAATTTGTCCACATAATGCTCCACATTATCCAAAAGGTGGTAGTTCGAGAAATGCAGATGGTTCAAAATCCAGTTATATCTCCAAAATGGCGGTTTTCTTCTATTAAGGGGTACGACAGTACTGGCATAAAGAAAGGCCATCCTGTCGCCGGGTCTGATGCCTGCCACCCCTTTCTGCCTCCAGTCAACCACGTTTTTCACCAGGCATACTCTCTCATCCCACACAAGCTTCATCGGAACACCGATCGTCCCGCTGGTAAATCCGACCACTAATTTCTTTTGATTAATATTTTTGGCCAGAAGCGAGGCCCCCTGCTCTTTTATAGTATCTCTTTTCAGGACAGGAAACTTATGCAGATCATCGACACTTTTGATATCTTCGGGCTTCAATTTTCTGTCATGCATGACCTGATTATAATATGGCACATTTTTATAACAATGACTGATGAGTTTCATGAGTAACCGATTCTGGTACTCCCTGAGCTCATCATGTGAATACCATTGCTGTTTTTCGAAATCTTCCAGCATTGCCCTGAATTTCTTACCATACTCCCGCCGGTAGAGCTTCAGACCGTAGTAACTTACTCCAAGATTTTGAATGAATACGGGTGAATGCTGATATATCTTATTCAAATCGATTTTCATCCCGGAACCTTTTCAATTAGATTTCTTGAATATAGACTTGATTATTACCTCGGAGCGAACAAAATAAAAGACCAAAAATAGAATTATCAAGCCCGGAACGTAAGAAAAACGTCGGACCGAATAACTTTTATAAAGTGCCGTGATAATCGGTATGGATAAGAACAACACAATACCAATAATCGGAAATATCCATCCCCAGACAGCGATCATGAAAAACGATATTATGGTGAAAACAAAGAATAAAATAAACAAGTAAGTCATTAGTAGGGGCTTATCCAAAGTCTTGAATGAAACCGGCCCGGCTACTGCTGAGGCATGCCAGCGTTCCTTCCCGATGAATTCCCGAATTGTCTGCGCATTTCCAAGATGGACTACGCATATCTCCGGATCGTTAAAGATGGAGTAATCCTGATCATTGAGCCTCCTGCATATCTCGGTGTCTTCATCGGTCTGTAAATTCTCATTAAAGCCCCCAATATCGTGAAAGACATTCCTTCTAATAACAAAATTTCCGCTCGGAACAAAGTAGAATTTACTGACTTTTCTCTTTACCTGTTGGCACCAGGCAGCCTCGATCCAGGTTGGATTTTCCCTTACCATATAGGATGATCCTGCGGAATGAACTTCCTCCTCGCTAAATGCCTCTTCAACCGCATTCCTCCAGCCCTTACAGAGAATGCAGTCCGAATCAATGAATGCCAATAAAGGTCCGCCTGCCTGTTCGGCACCGCGGTTCCTCAGTGCCGCAATGGTGATTTCCGGATAAATTAATATCCTCACGCCCTCGTATTCCCGGACGATATCAAGCGTACTGTCGGTTGAACCGTTATCTACCACTATAATCTCGTCCTCGGAATCCATCTCTTCCGCGATATGATCAAGGCACTGCTTTATATATCTTTCACCATTCAAAACTGGAATTATGAAACTTATCTTCATATGTATCTCATTAAAATTATATGCATCAGCCCAAACTTATAAAAAGCCTTATTTTCGAGGATAATCCTCCCTGAATCAAATCGGCTGCCCGGCCTTTAATTGACAATAGAGATTATGCATCTTCTCCTTCTGAGCACTGGAGCTAAAACTGGATTTGATACGCGTTTTCGCCCCCTGACCCAGGCCTTCTCTTAAGTCGCTATCTTCCATGAGCTTCCGGCAGGCCCGGGCGAACTCGAGATGATCTGAGGGAATTACAAAAACCCCCGATTTCCCATCCTCTATCACCTCCAGAATTCCGCCAACCGCGGTGGCCACAACAGGCCTGCCGAGAGCCATAGCCTCCAGCAAAACCACAGGAATTCCTTCATGGTACGAGGTCATTATAAATATATCAAGCGCGCCCAAAAAATCAACCATATCGTCTCTAAAACCAACAAATTTGATATTTTCAGCTAATCCCAGATCTTCAACCATGGTTTCCAATTCCCCCTTTAGCGGGCCGTCCCCTGCCAATAGAAACACGACCCGCGGATTATTCAAGACAATTCTGCCAGCCGCCTTTATGAGCATATCATAGCCTTTTACAGGCACCATCCGTCCGGCAGTCCCCAGCACCATCACACTTTCGTCAATTCCCAACTCTTTCCTTATTTTGGATCTATCGGGATTTGCATCCAGAAGCTCTTCATCGACAACATTGTGAATGACAACTATTATTTTTGCCCCCAATTTTTTCTCGAGGCTGTTTTTGATATCGTTGGAAACAACATGTATACTGTCAAAATATCGGCGCGTATAAGTCTTGTTAAGCGAGGAAGTTATGCCGGCCTTTAACCTCTTCCATCCTTTGAACGGCTCGCCCAGCCCATGAACTGTCTGCACCAGCTTTTTTGTCAAACCTCTCTTCTTTAAGAATCCCGCCAGAACATTCTCCTTTGTCCTGTGAGAGTGGATAATATCAACATCAGCACTTTCGAGCAGATCGAGCAATTTTCTGCGAATAGAGAAGAAGCTGTGCTGAGTTTCATCAATCACATCGACTCTGATACCAAGCTCGCCCAGCTTTCTGGATAGCTTTCCCTCGTTCAGGACAATTGCCCTGATATCGAGGTCAGCGCATTGAGAAAGCGACTTTATCATCGTATGAGCCTGGACCTCGGCCCCGGCCCAGAGGTCGCCGGAAATCAGGTGGCAAACCTTTATCTTTTTGTCGGCTCCCATAGAACATACTCTTTTTTGGCAAGATAATCATAGATAGCCACAAGAATAGCATAATTAAACATTACAAAGAAAAATGGCACTTTCAGCACGGGCAGATTTTGAATTCGTCTGGATATAATCCCCGCCAGTGCTATCATATAAAAAGCAGCCTGCAATATAAAGAATACAAGGTAGAACGTGCCGCTATTGATAAGCAGGAGATTGGCAATAAAAATTACAATTAGATAAATCGGCACCATCCATCGCGAGAGTTTATGGCTGAACATCTGCATTGCAAACATGCCGAATTTAAATGGATTAAGTATCTTCTTAAACCTCAGCAATACCTCCAGGCCATGGACAACAGTTCGGACTTTCCGGGTGAACTCCTTCCCCGGATCGGCCAGAACCTCGTAATAGCATTGGGCCTGGTCCTCTAAAACCGTTCGATAATCTTTCATTCGAGCAAAAATGGGAAGATAGAAATCGCTGGACATATTATCTATCCACCCCTCGCATATTTGCCTGCGAACAGCATAGAAGCAGCCGGAGACTCCAACCAGTGATCCCGAGATGGATTCCAGCTCCCGCAGAGACATTTCATACTGCACATACAGTCCCTCACCCGATCCGGCGGATTTCTCGTTTCTTATGTAATCCATGCCGGATACACATCCGATTGACGGATCCGCGAAGTTGCGGACCATTTTTTTGACCGACTCCCGCCAGAGAAATGTGGTTGCATCAGTAAGAATCAATAATTCATTAGTAGCTTCCCTAACGCCCTGTCCCTGTCCATAATGCTTTCCCTTACGCTCAGGTATTCGAAGCAATTTTATTCCCCTCTCCGCATAGCTCGTCACAATCTCGTCGGTGCGGTCGGTCGAACCGTCGGAGACCACTATTATCTCCATTCTATCTTGAGGATAATCAAGCTCCAGGGTATTGTCCAGCTTATCGGCTATCCGGGATTCCTCGTTGTATGCTGTGATTATGATACTTATAGGCGGAAGATAATCATCGTCTTTCCTAACCTTCTTAGGAAAAATGGCAGCTATGAATTGCAGAAAGAGCATATAGCCGAAATAGGTCCAGAATATGAGTCCGAACGATACCCAAAAAAGAATTATAAATAATATTTCCAAAATCAAATTAAGCATTCCTGATAAAGGTCCTGGTATTTCGATATCATCCTGTCGATGGAAAACATGTCTTCCGCAATTTTTCTGCTGGTCCGGCCCATATCGAGCCTCAAGCGCTCATTACCCAGAANNTCTTTCAGGGTCTCGTGGCGGCACCAGAAAGCCATTTCTGCCGTTCTCGACAAGTTCCGGCAGACCCCCGACATCGGTTGCGACAACCGGCAGTCCTGCGCCCATGGCTTCTACCACGGATAATGGGAGACCTTCGGATATAGACGAAAGCACAAAAACATCAAGTATTTTCAAAAGATCATCCACATCTGTCCTGAATCCAAGAAGCAGTATATGTTCCGTAAGCCCCAGATCATCGATCTGTTTCTCAGCCCTTTCCCTCAGTTCTCCGGTACCCTCTCCTATCAGAAGCAACCTGGCGTTCGGAAATTTTTCTATTACTCGAACAGCCGCTTCGATAAGATAATTGTGTCCTTTCGGAGCCCTGAAATTTGCGACATTTCCGATCAAAAGATCATCATCGCCCAAATCGAGTTTCTGCCTGATAGCGAGCTTTTCTTGGAATGAGGGAGTGTTTTTCATAACTATGCCGTTATAAATCGTCCTCAGTTTATCCGGAGAATAATGGCCTTTCTTAACATAATCCTCTTTCATATAGTCGGCCACCAGCACTATCTTCCTGGACAATTTTCTGATAAGATAATTCTTCAGACCGAGATATCGGACATGGCTTCCCGGCATAACATACTCATTATGCATTGTGGCAATCACAGGCAGGCGCAACACCCGGCCCGTCAGGCTGGCATATAAATTTGCCCCGAACAGATGGGAATGGATCAGCTCGGCCTGGATTTTTTTACAGTGTTTGATCAGATTTCGAATGAATCGGATGTCCCAAGACTTTCGGCTGGGGATAATCTCGACCGGGATGCCATTTTTCTCTAATTGTTCATGAAGCCATCTGGATCGGTGTAATACGACATGAATATTGTATAATTCCCGACCGAGGTTTGTGGCCAGATCCAGCAGAACTTTTTCTGCTCCTCCGATTCCGCTGGTCTCCGTGTACAACAGTATATTATATTTTTTTGAGCCAGGCATTTATTTCACGAATACGTTTTTATTTCATCAAGCGTTCCAACAAGCGCTTTAGAAAGATCGGTCTGCCGACAGAATTTATTACTGCATAACAATTTAAATTAATCCAGATAGATGTCAACAAGAGGAATTTCACGATTCAATATATTTCATCAGTCCCTGTCGAACTAAAAAAACCCTGCCCCTGGCAATCCTGTTTTATGATAGTACATATTTATTGACAATCCATACTAAATGCTTAAAATTATTCAATAATTTAGATTATAAACCTGAAAATGGCGGGATTTGGATGATCGACAAATTGCTGGGAGAAGACCTGAAAATACACCATATTGGAATTGTAGCTCAAAATGAAAGACAGATTGACGATTTTAAAAATATACTGGGGCTGCGGGAAATTGCCCGAGAAAAAATAGATAAGTACAACGTAACCAATATTTTCCTGAAATGTGCAGGGGAAACCAAATTGCATTTTATGATTCCGCACAAGGGCGTCTTGAAAAACTTCAATCAGGGCAGGGGCGGAATTCATCATATCGCCTTCTGCACCAAAGATATTCAAAAGACCCAGAGAGAACTTGAAAAGAAGGGGATCAAATTCATAGCCCCGCAGGAGCAAAAAGGGATCATAAAATTCAAGTTTAACTTTGCCCTGCCCAACATTGCCGGGATAAATATAGAATTAATTGAGGACCCGGATTTCAAATGGGATTGAATCTCTTACACCCAAAGGATTGTAAATGTCGGAAAATAATGATAAGCTCAAGGCGATCTTAGAAGAAATCCTGCTGATCGATGACAATCAGTATAATGATTCTTACGGCCCGGATGAAATCGAAACCTGGGACAGCCTGGCAACGATAAATATAGCCAATGCGGTCGAAAAGGCATTCGGATATTCCATGTCCCCCGAAGAAATAGTCTCACTGGAGACGATCGGAGATATAAAGACCATCTTGATTTCCAAAGGCGTAGAAATTTGAACGAGAATATAGCCAGCTATTTCATTGAAACAGCCTCACGTGTACCGAATAAAACCTTTCTGGTAAGCCCGGGGGGCGAGAAATTCAGCTATGAAGAAATATACCGGAAAGCACGCAAATTCGCCTATCTCCTGAATGACAATGGAATAAAATCCGGGCAAAGGGTTATTCTTACGTTTCCCAATTCTGTGGAGTACATCTGCGCTTATCTGGGACTTTTGCTCCGCGGCTGTACCGGCATCCTGGTGGACTTCAGATCACGGCCGGATCATCTCAAATATGTCTATAATAATTGTGAAGCGTCGATCATGGTGACTCCCAAGGAGCGATCCGGATTCGAGGAGATACCGAATCAGCTCATTTTCCCCTCTAATCTTGATGAGATTCCGGAAATTCCTGAAAATGAGATCGATATGAGCTCCAATCCCCTGGCGCTTATCATGTATACCAGCGGTTCGACCGGCATTCCGAAAGGTGTCATGCTAACACATGCCAATCTCAGTCATACGATAAGGTCCATAACTGAATGGGCCGATATCAATGACAATGACCGTGAACTAACCACGCTTTCATTGACACATCTATTCGGGCTGGCACATATTCACATTTATTGGAAACTGGGGGGCACAGTTTTCATAGAAGAGAAACTGGGAGATATCCCCGGAATTTTGAAAAAGATCGAATCAGAACACATCACCAGTTTTCCGGGTACTCCCGGGGGATTCAAGCTTATACTGGATCAATTCTCAGAACAGTTCAAAAAGTACTGTAGAAATCTGAAATATATCATAGTCAACTCTGCTCCCATGGATGAGGATTATATAAAAAAGATCCTGGAGCTGCTCCCGAATACACGATTTTACATGTACTATGGATTGACCGAGGCCAGCCGCAGCACCAGAATCTGCTACAACGAACATACCGACAAACTCAAATCGGTCGGAACTCCAACCCCGGGCTCCGAAGTCATAGTCGGAACATCGGTTGACCGATTAATCAATGAAATCGGGGAGATTCTCATCAGGGGGCCGCATGTTACCTCAGGCTACTGGGGTATGGACTCTTCTGAATTTTTCAATAATGGCTGGTTCAAAAGTGGTGATCTTGGAATTATGGATGCTGATGGATTCATTACCTGGGAAGGCAGGCTGAAAGAGCAAATTAATATCGATGGCCTAAAACTGGTTCCAGGTGAAGTAGAATTGGTTCTAATGGCACATGAAAGGGTGCTAGATTGTGCCGTGGTGGGCGCCCCTGATGAATTAACCGGAGAATGTGTGGTTGGATTTGCAGTCGTAGAGGGCAGTCCGGATAAAAAGCTGGAAATAGATCTCCGAAAACATTGCCTGAGAAAACTGGAGGTCTACAAAATACCCAAAAAAATTATCTTCGTTGATAAAATCCCCAAGACTGACTCAGGAAAAGTGAAGAGAGTGCTGCTGAAAGAAAGACTGAAACGATGAAGGGCGAAAAACTGCTGATACGGCCGGCAACCGAAGAGGATTATGATGCTATTGCCGACCTTCTCAACCGCATCTTTCCGCCGGTCGAGGTTGAAAAGAGAAAAAAATTATGGCGCTGGAGGCATGATCAGAATCCTGCCGTAAATGATAAAACTCCTCCCTTTTTAATAGCCGAGAAAAGCGGAAAATTAGTCGGTGTTCATGGACTCGTCGCGATGCTCTTCACGGTGCGAGAAGATATTCTGACAGGAGTCTGCAGCTGCGATTATGCGGTCGAGCCCGATGCGCGTTCTGCGGGAATGAAGCTCAAACTGGCCGCATTTTCGAAGGACATTTCACCGCTTCATATATCCACCTCTGCCAATCGAGCGGCCAATAAGATAACCCTTGCCCTTGGCGGCAAAGAGCTTGAAACGGGAAAACTAAGACTTATGAATATTCTCAAATATCATGGTCTGATTCATTCCAGGTTAAAAGACAAAATCAGCTCAGGGCCTGCGAAGGTTATGAGTATATTGGGAGGAACATTCTTTAAAATGCATTCCGCCCTTAGAGGTATTCCGGGAAAAGACAAGATGGCCTCCGGATACGAGATGAATCCTGTATCGATGTTCGGTGAACGGCATGATGATTTCTGGAACGAGATTTCTGCGGATTACGATATTTGTGTTATCAGGAACTCGCGTTATCTGAACTGGCGCTATATACAATATCCTTTCGGCAAGATTCAAACATGGGAGCTGCTTCATGAAAAAAAAGTCAGGGGGTTACTTGCTGTACATCACAGCATAGATGAAGACAGCCTGAAATTTACAGCTGTGCTGGAGACATTGGTAGGTAGAAATGACCAGCAAGCATTAGATATCCTGCTTAATCATGCAGTCAAAAGCGCGATTAAAAACGGATCACATTATATCACCGCTGATCCGCATGATCCCCAAAATCCGGAATACTATAGAAGACTCGGATTCAGAATCAGGACTTCTGAATATTCCCCGTTCACATACAAGAACAACTCCGAGATCGATGACAGCTTTTTTGACGATGAACGCCGTTGGTACTTCTCACTCGGCGACGGCGATATCTGCTATTATTTTGAATAAATGCTCCGGAATATTCGGTATGTTGATTGAGGAACTTCGGTCTTTAATGGGACTAATAGAAATCAAAAATCCTTAGAAAAACCATTCCAGAAGGCAGGCAAATACGGCTTTGGAGAACCTGCCCCCTGGACCCAGAGCAGCACCCTCATTTATGCTCATTCTTCGCAAAGCAAGAATATCCGGATATTCGGTTCCTTTTGTATCAAAATCAGTAGCCATGCCGATTTTATATCCGCATTCTCTTGCTGTTTGTTTTATTGTCTCGTTATAATCCCCATTGGGATAAGCAATTGATATAACTTCAGTATTGAGCATACTTTCGATTGCAGCCTTGGAATCCCTCAGTTCCGCCAGAAGTTCCTCTTGAGACATATCCGGGAATATTTCATGCGACTTGCCATGCGAACCAAAAGTTATATTGGATGCATACATTTCCCGAATCTCGTCTTGATTTAACATCCATCTTTGCCGATACTCTGACTCGGGCTTTCCGATCATGGCCCTCATCTTATCCCGGATTTTTTTCTGAAGATCATGATCCAATCCCATCACGGCCTTAACAAATTCATAGGGATCTTTTCTTATTCCGGGATTATTGGGAATATCATGATATTCATGGCTTCCTGATCCCTCGCTTTCGCTTATGACGGACTCCACTATCTTTACTGCGTTAATCGGCCATAGATCAGCTTCGGAAAGCAGAAGATTGATTTCTATTATAAGAGGAAGGTTACAGGAAGATATGAAATCTGTTGCAAGAAATATGGTCGCGGGACAATTGCATTTCCTCAACACAGGGAAAGCATAATCATAATTATCCCTCCAGCCATCATCGAACGTGATCACGGCAGTACTTTTGTCTGGGGCTCTTTTTTGGGATACCATTTCAAACAATTTCTCGATAGATATTACCTCATATTTCTTTGATAGATAACGTACCTGCTTCTCGAAAGTACTTTGAAGTACGCACATGCCGGGCTGCAGCTCAGCCCTCAGCTTATCGTTATCATTCAGCACGCTGTGATACATTAAGATTTTTAATTTCCGTTCATATGTGCCGTGTGTTTTAAGGCGCGAATACAAATAGAGCATTCCTGAATAATACATAATGATTGATATCAGGAACTTTATTATTCTTTTCAATTTAGCTTTCATTTTCTCTATAGCATAACTGATAATATTTTTTCAATATGGGATTGCTTTAATAGAGGATGAGTTGGAATGGTCAGGAGCCGATTGGTTACAGTCCTTGTACCGGGATAATCATCCATATCTGAAACAAGGTGCTGGATTATGCCGGAAATCTCATGAATACCTGAGGGATACATAGTCGTAGCAATTATCCCTTGTTTCTTTAAGTCACTGATCGCCTGATCCCTCCATTTCTTGTCCGTGCAAATTACAGGAAGACGGATATATGCGGGACAATCATCTTCATCGAAGCCAGGAATTTCATATTTTCCAGTGCCGATCAGAGCCCGGCCTATTCTGATCGCATTTTCTCTGCGCTTCGAATTCAGTCTTGATAACTCGGCAAACATCATAGCCGACATCGCTTGCTGAATACCTGACAATTCGGAAAGATCATAATCCGGATCAAATATAGTCTCTCCCAATTGGAGGAAAGGTAACTTCGCTGGAATCCAGTAAAGGCCCGGCCTCAAAAAAAGGCTGTAAAGGGCCAATCTATTAAATGCTTTGAACTCACTTAACCCGGATGACTTCCTGAGACTATCAATTTCAGATTCAATTTTCTCTGCAATTTGATCGTTATTGCTTACCAGAATACCCCCCTCGTAGGCAGTTATATTCTTTCCTCTGCCAAGACTGAAAATTCCGGCATCCCCGAATGTTCCGGAGTGCTTTGAATTGATTCTCGCTCCCATCGACTGGGCCGCATCGTCAATAAGATACAATTGATTTTTAGCAGCGATGTCTTGCAACTTATTCACATCGCTGGTAATTCCAAATAGATTACAGGCTATTATGGCAAGCCCATTCCTAAAGTCTGCACTCTCGAGACGGCTGTAACTGTAATCCAGCGTCTCGGGATCGATATCGACTAATCTAATCTTCAGTCCTGCTTTCACAATGGCAGACGGAACCGAAAAACATGTATATGCCGGTATAATCACTTCCCGATTATTCTCATTTGCAATGCTCTTCATTGCTTTCAGCAGGAGGAAAAGTGCGGTTCTTCCTGAATTCAAAAGATAGCAACGTCTTACATCGTAATCTTTTCCGATTTTTTCTTTGAGATTGTCACCTACCTTTTTTCGGTTCAACCCGTAAAATAAGGTTTTGATCAGGAAGTTAACCGGAATGGGAGATCCCGCTGGCGCCACCAAGTCAAGCATTTTCTAAATCCAATTAGAGTTTTCTAATAAATATCAAATAAAAATATTAAGGCAACATTTTATTCACCTTGGGTCCCAGATAGTTGGCAATTGGCATCGGCAACCTCTGCCAGATCTTTATAAAGATCTTCAAGGCAGGATTATCAGGATTTATTGACGGGATCTCCTCGCTTTTTCTCAGATAATATTGCCAGACTAATTGTTGAGGAGATGGGACCCAGTGTTTTTTGAACTTGAAAGTGTTGCTGTCCACTGTAGACCTGCCGAAGTCAAAGAATCTGAATCCTCTTTCACTGGTATCCTTGATAACCGTCCAGTAAAGAGCATGATTCGGGCAATATTTGAGCCAATCCCTGTTGGCAGAAGCCCAGGGAACATAAACCCGATCTTTAAAGGACAGAACGACTCCGCCTGCTATTGTATCTGAGTCCTTTGTTACCAATATCAGCCTTGCGTCTCCGTCTAAAGTCGTCAGGACTGCCTCAAAACACTTGCTATCCCATACCGGTGTGCCCAAATCCCGCATATTTCTGGAAAAGACCTTATAGAATCTATCCAAACCCTCAACGCCGGTAAACTCTGTGGTCAGTCCGCTTTTATGAGATTTCCTGATTTGGTTCCGCAATTTGGCGTTGAATTCCTTCCAGATCAGTTCAGGCGTTCTTGTGGTATCTAGTAAAAATGTCACTTTGTCACATCTGTCCCTGAGACTGGTGTCACAAGTTCTTACGGATCTCAACTCAATAAAACGAGCCTTCTCCTGTTCTGCGATCTCTCTGGCTTTCTTGAGCAACATTTCCACACTTGTATCATCACCGGCACACACCCCGCCATAGTCTATCCATGGCATCGATACTAATGCCCTTGCTCCCCAAAAAGTTTTAACAATGACCAGAGGCAATATCCCCTTTATTTTGGCATCATCTGTCGCCAGGAGGTATCTTGTCTTTCGGCCAAAGCTTTTCTCCATTACCTCTTTCCATTCAATGCGATGACCGATATTGGAGTCAGGACTCGTGGCAACAAAATCAGACCATGCTTCCTTAAACTGTTCTGTATATTCTCTGATCATATGCATTATAATTTATTTATCGGCAGCCCCGTTCAACTTCATTTGCTTGTTGGTCACAGACTAATTGATATGAAATTAGAACTCTATGAACTTCCGTGTAATATCTTCTCTTTTATCCAGCGAAATTGAAGATATAATCTCTGTTTAAAGCTGAGTTTATTTCCACCCTCATTTATCTCTCTCAAATAATCCAGAATCTCAGAGGTCGGCGCAAACCAGCCGTTGCGCGAGGCCAGATCCCTGAGTCTCTCCACCGTAGTATCATCTACCATACCATTCTCGCAGAATCCGTAGCCGAAGTGAGTGTAGACAATGCAAACTCCTCCCTCTTTCTCGAGCTTTTCCAGATTCTCTTTGCGCAACAGGTCGTTAAATGCATGAACGTCCTTCCCGTCACTGGTGTGAAACCAGTAGTTCACGTATGGACGTTTAGGATCATGATAGGGAATCTCAGGATTGACTTTTCTAAGATTGATTTCGTGAAAGCTGAAATTGGGAACATACTCAATATGCTCTCTGGCGATATCTCCCCAGAAGAATTCAGATTCCGGTAGATGCCCGACATAAACGATATCATCCCTGGTCAGATTATACAGCATTCTAAAAGGCCAGAAATCAAGTCTATGCACCCCCCAATAGAGGTTTTCCTGATTCCGGGAATGATTGACATAAACGTTTGGATAATAACCAATAAGCGAATCGAAGATCTCCAGGGATCGAATGGTCTCTTCACGCAGGGAGCTCCCGCCTCTAGCCCCATGAGAGGCTATTTCAAATCCTTCATCTCTTAATTCCAGAACAAAATTCAGGTATGCTGAGTCAGACAGGCTCTGGCCTTGATCTGCATATCCCCGGCCTGTTGAAGGGAATACCCATACGGTTTTAGTGGTGATAATTCCCAGGCTGTCTAGCAATCGATAGATTGGCTCCACATTCTCTAAGGTCGAAGCATCAGTGTCATCACATATACTGAAAGCGAATTTCTTTCCGTCGGGAAAAGATATCTTAGTATATCCGGGAGTCAAGTATATTGAGAGTGCAAATGACAGGACAACTAGTATGCCGACCGCGATTCCGGCTGATCTTAGTGTTTTTCTATACTTCATGATATGATATCCCGACTAGTATCCATTTTATAAGGCTGTATTTTATGATCATCTAATTATACAATTCCACAGAGAATCAGATTGTTCATGAAACCGACATTATATATTATAATACATAATACACGCGGCTCCCTTAAATATATAATGGATAGCATTTAATCAATACTATTTTTTGCATTGGATTATTCAATTAGATTTTTATTCGGCTATGCGCGATGTGTCCTTAACATCAGTGGTCGCACTCATTCTTTCTCTGCACACAAAGGTCAGGCAAATGGCAAGTGTATATAAAGTCCAGAGTTGCGGATAATACGCAGTCGAAAGGAAGGCTGAAGTGGCAAAATAACCCAGCATCGCGCCCATGATTGAGTTTGCCAAACTGCTGGGATATTCGTCCCCGGTCTCGGGGCACCTCCTTCCTACCCAAACCATGTACTTGAATGCGAAAAAGACCATTAACAGATACGCGCCCATGCCCAGAGTGCCCAATTCCGCCAGCACCTGGGGCAGGGTACCATGAAAGGTCCGACCCCATTGAGTGGCCGTCTCAAGCCGCCCCTCATAATATTCGGGCATCCGAAATCCTCCATTGGCCGCTCCCACTCCTACTATCGGATTGTCGATATACATCCTGACTGCCGCCATCCAGTAGTCCTTTCTGATCTGAGCAGTGCCTTCACCTGTATTTTTAATCGACTCGACCTCGTCCCAGTACTGCTGAGGTGCAAACAATATTGCAATCAAACCCAGCAGGACCACTATGGCAAAACTACGAAGTTTTTGCTTGGATTTTATCATACAATAAATTACGACAACAACCAATCCCAGCCACCCCCCTCTGGACATGCTGGAAATCACACCCAAGAGGAAAGCGATTAGTAGTATGAAGTAGAATGTTTTTGCGATTCTCGACCTGGCATTTAGAAAAAAGAAAAAGGCAAATGGAATCATAACGTTCAATGCAAGAGCAAAGTCATTTTCATCGCCCATCAGGCTGCCGCCTACGAATCCACCGGTAATGACACCTTTTATCGCAAAATACAGATGAATCAGTAGAAGAATATTAACCAGAGTTCTTATCCGTCTGAATGAATCTGTGACATTGATGGCGATTGTAAAAATAACAAAGGCAGAGAACATCTCCTGGGTATAATCAAGGGCATAACCATAGATCTCTGCATTCATTACCCCGGCTGCCATGACTCCGACGAAGAATAAATATGCCCAGTTGAACTTATCCCACCTAACACTCTTCTTATGAATTATAAGTTGAAATATCCAGGCCAGCAAGGTAACTACCTGAATAATGATCGCGATTCTCAACGGCCGCAAGGATGGAAAGAAATTATCCGGTCTTGCAAACTCATAGATGTAGAAAAAAGATATTCCAATAAAGGGATTCCTCATTATAATTATGCCGACAATTGCCGCCGGAACCGCTAATATCAGGACATACTGGAACTTCTCCCTGAACAACGTTAGGGCCAGTCCCAATACAATTGACAAAACAACCAGTATGGCCAAGATAATATGCTTTTGACCGATATACTGCCTGAAGCCCGGTTTTCTCGATTCAGTCCTTACTGAAAATATATCTCCCCGATCGTATATCATCAGAAACTCTTTAAATAATATTCCACATGTAAACAATTGAGTTTTTTTTCATATAACAAATCTTATCCGATTTTTACGTATTTGCAGATATCTCTGAATGAGCCTGGGCTGATCATCTTGTCCATTTCGGTCGGCCAACACCGGGTAATAGCTTCCTCTTTGCAAACCTGATGAATCTTATGATCTTCTTTGGAACCATAGTCATAATAATATAAGTATATGGTTTTATATGCCACTTATCATATCGCAGGGCCTCCCGGAAGGCTTGTCGCGCCCGAGAATATTCTTCTCGCTCGAAATAACGGTAACCAATTGCAAAATTGCCCTGATAGAATTTTCTTGGTACTAATTTTTTTATCTTACCGGCCAAATGGGAATCATATTTATTGAGAAGCATTTCCACACTGGCCCGAGTGTATATGATATAATTCTGATTAATACGCATGGTGCGAAGCTGGTGATCCCGAATTTTTGCCAAGGGTTCGTCGACGAGCGTGATCGGATAAGACGATGCTATCCTGATCCACATATTGTCATCTTCGGCAATCCTGAGAGACTCCTCAAATAGACCGACCTTATCGAAAACTTCTCTTCGAACCATAACTGTCGGGGTCACTACCCCACTTTTCAGGAAGATGTTTGTCACTAAATCTCCCCGCATAAGATAATTGCCTTTTCCAACTGTAGTCCTGTAAATACCGCCCTCATCAAAGAGGCTGTTCTCTGTTATCACCATACCAAGTTCAGGGTCTTTCTTAAAAGCCGCTACCTGTTTTTCGAGTTTGGTGCTCAACCATACATCATCCGCATCAAGGAATGCAATATACTTCCCTTCCGATTTCCGGATTCCGAGATTCCTGGCCTTTGCGGGACCGCCGTTTTCCTGGTGGAAATATCTTATCTGATGAGGGTAATCGTCTATTTTCTTTTTGGTGTTGTCAGTCGATCCATCATCAATGACTATTACCTCAAAATCCTTGAATGACTGCTCAAATACACTATCGAGTGCTTCCAATATATATTGGGAAGAATTATATGCTGGAATTATTACGCTGACTTCTGGCATAAATTCCTCTTCTTAATTAGCGTTTATTGCTTTCCTGGCTGAAATTCCTATGAATATTTTTAATATACTAATTTTCATCAAACTAGACCAACAATATTCTTTAGCACGATTGCCTCTTCCATAGCTTACAGCAAACAATAAAGTGATGACCAATCTCTCACACAAGAGCCTTTCTTTGCGCTAAGAATAATTGAATAATGATCAACTGGGTTCAATGGGATTACTAGCCCTCAATATCCAGAATGCGATAAATTCTCGGTCGGGCAGCATTTGATATCACTTCATACCCTCTCTCGTTTAAGTGCACCGGATCTTTGGAATATTTGCGTGGAAGAAAGCCTTTATCATCCTGAATAGCTGCAGCGTAATCTATCAACTCAATTTGCTCTCTATCGGTGTACTCCCGCACCCATCTATTAAACTCCTGAATCGAATCCGCGACGCTGTAATCGCCAATATGGGCAGATGGCTTTCCGGCCGGTATTATCGTACAGACAATAGGAGTTATCTGATTTGCCTTCGACAACTGGACCATCATATCGAGCGCATCCTGCAAGACCCGGAGCGGTTGCGATGGCCGCATATTAATTGAACAGAACTTTATAACCACAGCCCTGGGTTTTAAATCAAGTACGTTCTCCTTAAATTTGGTGAGAAGAGAGGGCGCAAGCCCGCCAATCCCTCTATTGACCGGATGAATTTCAGGGAAATATTTTTCCAGATTCCAGGAATGAGTTATGGATGCTCCAAGGAAAACCACCCGCAATGAGTCGTATTTCCCTTGTTCCACTTCCTTTTTCAGGCGCAGGTTTTCCTCATGTAATGGATCTTGGTAATTGCCCCTTGTTGGACTTCCGAGTAACTTGCGCTTTAATTCGCCGAGCGGCGAGCCGCCATAATAAATATAATGGAGCAATCCCCAGACAGCCACTACATTTATTAGAAGGGAGGCAATTAGTATTATTTTTAGAACGCCGGACATATCTTGATCCTATCAGATGTTAACTCTGCGCGCGGGATTACCCAGAACCGTCGTATTATCTGGAACTTCATTCAAAACTACACTTCCGGCTCCCACAGTACAATTCTTGCCGATGTTCGCCATTATGGTCGCATCCTGCCCAATCCAGGTGTTCTCGCCGATATAAATGACCCGGTTTTCTTCAGTAACAATATCACCACCATTTTCAGCCCTTTCATGGGGCCGACCATGCTGATATTTTCCGGAGACTATGGAAACTCTCGCCCCCATCATAACATTTCTTCCGATATTTGCAAATCCTATGAATGTATAAGCCCCAATTGACACACCTGAAGCGATAACGTTTTGCCGGTGCGCCAGCCAGCTCCCAAACAGCATATGGACATCAGGAGAAACATCCTCACAGACAGCCCAATAAAACGCTTTTCTCAAATATACGCCAACAATTGTTGGGCAAATGCTCAATAATTCCTTACACCCGGAAAAAATATAACCGACCTTACCTCTGAAGAGAATCTCTTCCAACCTGGTCAAAACTACAAAAGGCAGTGAAAACAGGAATGCCAGCACGAATATGAACAACTTGATGAATTTTCTAAGCATCGATATGGGAATTCCTGTTTAAGATTAATATTTTAATAAAATCAAAATTGCTGATTTTTAATAGTAAATCCTATTGTATCATGAAGAACCGCTGGATAATTTAATCCATCTGGCAATACTGGCCATATGAAATATCTGTCCGGTCCCATTTAATTCACCGTTCACTATTCGGGTCATACTTTTATCAAAATTGCTGCTGTTGGTAATGTCCCCTTCGTCCATAAAGTGTTTCGCTGCCTTGCGCAGAGACTTACTTGTGATCAGCCATCGTCCCCAACTATTGGCATCTCTTTCTTTGCCTTTGGGATTCCCTGTCAAAAATGGAATATGTATACCTTTCGATATCAACACCTTGCAGAGCTTAGATCTAAACGCTGGGGTGTTTAATGGCATGAGCGTAGAACCATACGGCAATTTACCGTAGTCGCGAAATCTCTTACGATATAAATTGATAACATGACGGTCGTAGGCAGATATGCTTGGCCTGACTTTTATCTGTGTAATGTGATGATCCAGGTCAGCACAAAATGGATAAAGAGCATTTATAAAATATCGGCATTGCACCCCTTGCTGTCCATGCTGATGACAACCCCGATTTGCCGAAATGAATTTTCTCCAGAGAATGGCCAAAGAATCATTTGAAGGAACAAGACGATATATCTCTTTTCGCACATCCTCCAATATTGCGGGCTCCTGCTTGCTGATTTCGTCAATAAAATCTTCACTCAGAAAATCCGTAAGATCCTGATAGCTGTGGTGCGTTCTGTGGACATGGCGATTCATCGTCTCTGCAATCCGATCAAGCCCTATCTTTGAAATACTCTGGTCAATGTATATAGTAAAATATGACGCTATTTTCGACAATCTGGAAAAGTATTTTTCGCAGTCGTAGCCGCCCGGATGAATCTGGACATTGCCCCAGAAACCATCGGTGGTCCAGCCATATCCGTCTTGCGACATCTTCTTTGCGGCAAACCACCGATCGGGCCAGATAATCATTCCGCAGGCATTGAATATATTCTCAAGATTATCAGCAACCTTATCTCCATCAAGCCATACATGTTTCCAAACATTTCCCTTCAAATCAGCTATTGATTTGGAGATTCCGACTTCCAGAGAGTCGGGATCACCATAAGTATAGCAATCCAGTTTGTGCTCATGCGGCCAGGCGGCCAGTATCAAACGCGAATCCTTCCCGGCACTTTGAAAATGAGCCGGTTTAGGGACTATATTGCTTATTCGCTCACAACTCTCGATAAAAGTATCCGCTACTTCATCAATTGAAGGGGTCGAATTCGAGGGAACTATTTCCCAGGGGCTCTCAGGATTCGGGCGGATATTTATTCCGGATGTTTCCTTATCCCAGATAAGGGAATAATATGGCAGTGTATTTTTTATCCCGCGCAGCATATATCTGTCGCCGATGGTGCAGCCGATAAATATCCACTCCGCACAACCGGTTAGATCGACCTCTGCATCTATTATTCCGGTTTTGGCCAGGGCTACAGGATTGGTGGCAATGACGCAGCCTTCGGGAATCTCGCTGTAATAAAGCGGTAGTGATCCTACATGATCATTGCTGACATAACACCGGCTGTTTTGAACATCGGCTGCAACAATATTATACGTTCCACTTATTATTGACTTTAAAGCCGCCTCGTACCCATCCTGAGAAATAGTATTAGCAAACGTCTTCGCATGGGCCTCGAGAGATGAAGCATTCTTTGACCTTTCCGTAATAATAAATCCATCCAAACAGACCAAAACCTTGCGATCATCCGACCAGACAAATCCGGGATCCTGCGTATAAGATTTCGGTGTAAATCTCGCTATCTTTATTTCAGGCAAGGGGGACAGAAAATCGCATGCAGAGTCGGCGGGCCATGACTCTTTGATCTTCTGATCTTCCAATCTTTTGGCTGCTGATCCCAGCGCTATAAACAATCCAAACATATCATACCTTTGTCTTAAGCATTAAAAACAATCAATTATTCCCCCTCAGTCGGCTCTTAAAAGACTCCAATCCGGAAACATATTGCTTAAAATGATATACGTCTCGCGGAATGGGAAATCTCCTGATTCTGAAAAGGTCTATCTCATCCCTGGTATTCTCAAAACCTTCGTATCCCACCACTGCGGCAATATAGCCGAGAGACCTGAGCAATTCAATCGTCTCCTGATCGAAATCACCCGGCTGACCATTGGGATAGCAAAAAATATCAGCGGGCTTATTCAGCTTTTTTTCTATCATTTCCTTTGGCTCAGCCAATTCGACCTTTTTTTCGTCGTACGATATATTCGATAATATCGGATGAGTCTTGGTATGAGGAAAGAACTCGATTCCCTCCCTGCTCATCTCTTCAATTTCGTCCCAGTTGAGGGGTTCATATATTCCCTCGGGCTGTCCGGTTACATCAACTTCAAGACTCTCAATTATATTATCGATTATCTGCATCTTTTTTTGATTATCTATTTTCTTGCAATAACTAATGATTTTCAAGATTACCCCGTCTTTTTGGGCTTTTTCTGAAATTGAAACAACGTCCTGATCCATGAAACCCAGGTCGATTTTGTCATGCCGGGTACTGTTTATGGCGTATTCGATCTTATCCCACCACAGAAACAGCCTGTTTTCAATAAAGTCACCGGTAAGAAAGATTGCTGCCGGATATCTGAATTCACGGAAAACCTCAAAAGCATTCAAATAAAAGTCTCTATAACCATCATCAACAGTAAAAACCACCGTTTTATATGTATCCTCTTTGCTGATAATAGTTTTAACGTACTCTCTTAAGGTCATGACCCTGTATTTATGGCTGTGGAGATAGCTCAGGAATTCGTGCAAGAGCTCCGTAGTCGGCCAGTGCTCGCCCGGTATCGGCCTGCGGGCAAATCTGTGCAGCATAAAAATCGTGGCGGTATTTTTAGTAAAACGGTTGAAGGCTGAAAAGCCGCCGGATTTTTCAATTATTTTCAATGCCAATTGCTTCATTATTTGAAATATACCCCTGTTATTTTAAGAAGTAAAAAGGATATTTTGGAAGTTAATCAAAAACTCACATTTATTTCCTGAACCAGCTTTATAGTTGTAATTATCAGGCCTTCACCTTACCCGTTCATTCTGTCCTGACCAGGCATTCACCATCTTCAGTCATGGCGGTATAGCCTCCGATCATGAAACCTTCGGACGTGTCGAGCTTCTCAATCATCTCGCGCTTTTTTGCGTTGGTAATATATTTTATATCGTATTCCTTGTATGGAAAAAGCGGGCTGGTCTCCATCAGCTTTTTGAGCTTACTCAGATACTCGTCAATCGAGCAGATTACCCTGGCCGGATTTCCCGCAGCGACTGAATCAGGAGGAATATCCTTCGCAACCACCGAATTCGCTCCCACGATTGAACGCGGCCCGATCTCGACCCCCGGCAAAATCAGGGTCCGGGCCCCTATATGGCAGGATTCATGTATCTTGACCCTGCCTATCCTGGTAGCATCAATGTACTCATTGGGCATAGCGTCATGTGCCAGGATCATACACTCATCCCCGAAGCCGCAATTGTCGCCGATCGAAATCAAAAAGCAATGCGAAACATCAATTGCAGTCGAAAATGGCAGGTTCACACCTTTCCCGATCTCCATACCATGCTTACGCAGGTTCTCCCACCATCTTTTCTTGCGGTAGATGTTTATTCTCCTGCGGAGCCTGCCAATAATATTCAGAAGAAATCCAAGCACTGAATTCTCCAATTAGAGGGAGCCTGATATCACAG
>JABAHP010000678.1_pt1 | contig 34428 bp, 44 predicted proteins | sample 7062081 | NCBI WGS metagenome assembly JABAHP01 (sample SAMN14534357, study PRJNA622989) | marine sediment metagenome | biome: marine biome [ENVO:00000428]; feature: marine pelagic biome [ENVO:01000023]; material: deep marine sediment [ENVO:00002113] | place: India: Gulf of Kutch | collected...
TACTGACCCACCTTTGCCAGTCAGCAAAGGGTGTCCAACAGTCTCTCTTGACCACAGTGAATCTCTCATGTGGTGTGGTGATGCCTATGACACAAACAAGCACAGATAGCCTCCCAACCTTTGTGAACCTAATAGCTCAGGCTCAAGGATTCAAGCCAGGACAGGCTTTGAGAGGGTGGGTGGCCTCCTGGTGGGTGTGGAGGCTCCTGGCCTCCCTCAGCCTCTCAGACAGAAACTAGCTCCTCTGCTGCTTTCTCTCCTGTCTCTCTGGCCTCAATGGGAGAACAGAGAACCCTTTTCTCAACAGCAGCAGCCACAGCACCCTTTGGGTCCTTTTCAAACACATCCTCCCTGATGTCTGTCTCTCCCTCCCACTCAGTTGATCCCATGAGGCTGTTGTGACCAACTGAGTGCTCACCAGTCACATCCCTCAACTCAAAGCTCACTTTAACGTGCAACCTTTTCATCTGACCTCTCCTTTCTGTTCTTGTGGTCAACAGTGACCTTGAAATGCACACCACTGGTCAGCCTTGACCAGTCAATCTCAAGTTGGATGGGGATCCCTCTCTGCCTTGCCTGCAACCCCTCAGCAAGCCAGTTGGCAAGCTCAGCCTGCCTCACCCTGCCACTGGTTGGGAGTAGTTTGTTGATCTGTGCTGCTAGCTCATCACTCACTGTCACAGGCAGGCAAGGCATGGTGTCACCCTATCACCTTTCTGAGTCTCTTGGTCCAAATGACCTCTCTCACAATTGGCTTTGGCTTTTTCTTTCCCACTAGGGTTCTCCTCTCATTGGTCACCTCCAACACACCAACCAGTGCAACAGCCTTGACCACCAACTGTCTCTGATCCAGGCATTGCACCTCAGGCACTTGATGGAGATAGTGACTTTCTCTCTTACTGGCCTGGTGCTGATTGCATGCTCCAAAAACTTTCTGCTCTGCTCCTCTGTCAGCTTGCCTCCTGCTGTCAACATCTGCTCAGCACTCCTCTCACTCTCTGCTTTTCGCTTTGAGCAGTCACCCTCAAACAGAGGGTTATAACGCTTTTGGGTGTCCTCACTCATCTCTTGGCTTTGGCTTGGCTGTCATCAGGCCAACAGGGNNCTGTGGCCTCTCAAGGCTCAGGCAAGCTCTCACAGTGGCCTCTGTCATGCTGCCACCCTCAATCATCTCCTTTGGCACCTTGAAAGACTCCCTGATCTCCTTGGCTGTGATGGTCACCTCTGGAAAGTGAGCATAAACCTCATCAGGCAGTCTGATGATCTGCACCTCCTCACCAGTCTCCACATCCACCATCCTGTTGAGCTTGTCCTGTTCCATGGCATGTTTGATCCAAGGATGGGGTGGGCTGATCAGATCAACCATGGCCTTGAGGGTGTCCTTGCTGCTCCCATAGATGACCCTCAATGCCTCCTCTGCTTTCTCAACTAGCTTGCACATCCTCTGTCCTCACCAAGATGCATGAGCCATTGGTCAATTCAACCTGACAGAACCTTGTGGCCTCCTCATCAAGCCTGCCTTGGAGGTCAAGGACCCTCATGAGGCTGTGAAAGTAAAAGGCTGCTCTCTCCACTGTCTCAGCAGTCACCCTCACCTCACACCCTGGATTGGTGAGAGCATGGGTGCAGGCTTTGACCATAGCCATGGTAACTGTCTCTGCTTGGCCTCTTGCTTGCTCCCTGCCTTTGTTGACCAGCCTTTTCCATGCCTCAACAATCTGCTCATTGGTTGCCTCCACCCTTTCTCTGACTGCATCACTCATGACTGACCTCTCAAGTTGAAAAGATGAGGTGGATCAACTGCTCTGCAATGCTGTCTCTGTCCTCTGGCTTGAGCTTTGGTTTGTATCCAAACTCATGCAAGAGATCATGGAGCCTCATTGCTATGTTGGCTCTATATCCCAACCTCAGACCCTCATCATTCCTGAGGTGGTGGTTCATGATCTGCCTGGCAATGGGAAAGGAGTTCTCTTGGTCAACCAAGTCACCAATGTCCTCACCCTCCTCAATCTCATGGGTGCCAAGATAGACATCATCAAGCCATCTGATCACTCTGGCCTGTTGTCCTGATGTGAGCCCAGCAACAGCAAAGGCAGCAGATACCATGGCCAGGAGTTCTCTCCTTGATTGGTCCACAATGCCATGGTCCTTGAGCCATTCAACAGCCTTGTCAGCAAGGTCATTTTGCTCATCAGTCATTTTTGCACCTCTCTGATCTCATGGTTGATCAGGAAACAGAGCTTGGTTGCTCCTGTGGCTCTCATGAGCCTCCTGGCCTGATAGAGTGGGTCAAGGTTCCTTGGTGACACCTCAACCACAAGCTCACCCTCATGACTTAGCTTGCAGTCAACAAAACCATCCTTGAGCAAGCTCTCAACCACCCTCACAACCTCATTGTCCACCCTCTCACACCTTGCTCTGTGGACTGCAAGAGCTTTCTCAATCAGCCTGTGTGGCTTGCTCACTGCCTTGTCATAGAGCCTGTTTGCTTTGACTTGCTTGCTCCATGGTGTCTCTGCTTTCTTCTTTTTGCTCATAGCTTGCCTCTGCTTTGGGTTTGATCTATCACTTCCAAAAGTTCTTTGATGGCCTCTTTGCCTTGCTCACTCAGCTTGTATTGTGTCCTCTTGATCCACTGCTCCCATCTGCCTGGTTTCCTCTTTCTGATGACTCTACTCTCAAGCAACCCCTCCCTCACCAACCTCCCTGCTCTCTGTTTGAACTCATCCTCAAGCATGCTGATGATGGGTGCCACTGAGACTGGTGACCTCCACCCTGCCTTGTAATGCAGCACCAACAGGATTGCTTTGGATAGCTCATCAAGCCCCATACTGCTCTCTCAACAGAGCAGCATCCCTCTCACCAAGGATCTGTGTCCTCTGTTGGATCTTTGGATGCATGATGGAGCTTGGATGCTCATCATGGTCCAGTCCAAGAGCATGGCCTAGCTCATGCTGAATCACCTTGCTCATCTCTGGTGTGTTGATCCCCACAGGGAGGCTCACCTTGGCTGAGAGGATCTTGCCTGAGGCTTTCTCATACCTGTGCTCACAGTGGCCATCACCATCATCAGAGCCAACAATGGTCAGGTGTCCAACAGGAGCAAGAACCTCCCAATCAAGGCCAACAGGAGGGGTGGTCATCATGAACAGTTGCCTCTGACCAACCACCTTTTCTAATTGGGCTCTCACTTCAAAAATGAGCCTGGTGGTGATGGTGTCAATCTCAGGGTGAATGAGCAGAGCAATGGGGAGGTCAGAGGGTGACCACTTGAGAGGATGACCATCCCTGACCATCCACTTTCTATCTTTCCATCCTCCCTTGGTCACCACACCAACAATCACCCCCACAATGGCACCAAGGAGGATCACCCCACCAATGGCAAAGGTCCATGGAGCAGATTTCATGAACTCCCACATCACTCACTCTCCCTCTGTTTGATCATCTCCTCCCTCAGCTTGGCAAGGTCTGCTTTGGCCTGCTCCTCCTCTTGCTCAGCCTGCTTGGCCTCCTCCTCACTCTGTTTCTCTGGTGCCTCTGTGAACTCCTTGTGAGCCTGGTTCATCTCCTCCTTGAGCCTGTTGATGGCTCTCCCCTTTGCATCCTCAAGGCTCACTGCCTCACCTGCAAGCTCAGCCTTGATCCTCTCTTGGAGGGTGGTGCTCCAAACCAACTTGACCAGCCTGCTTGGCAGGATGAATTGATAGGTCCCATCCCTGTTGAAAATGAGCCTGCTTTGGTTGTTGACTATCTTGCAAAGCTCTTTTTTCCACTCCTTGAACTCACTATCTGCTTTTCTTCTTTGCTTTTTGAGATAGTCCTTTGCCTCTTGCCCTTGCAGCACTCTTAGAACTGGTTTCCCATTTGACTTGCTCATTGTAGATTCTCCTGATCCTCTTGGTCCAAGTGGTGTCCTGGTGGTGCTTGCAATGCTGCCTGTAGACATCACAAGCTCTGCAAGTGAAACTCTGCCACCCTCCAACACAGGCAACATTGAGGCAGTCACCATAGCCAGGACACTCACTGAAACGGTAGGTATCAGCCACATCAGCATCAAGAAAGGTTGCATCAAGCTCAACAGGATTTGGCTTGAACCCAAGCACAAGCTCAAGCCTCTGTTTCCTCACCTCAGCCTTGAGTTTGGCCTTGGCTTTCTTTGGGCTGAGCTTGTTCACCACCATGCCTGACTTGCTGTGTGGCCTAGATATCGCTGATATTCGATCCACACCCTCTCTCCTGATGATGGGTCCTTAACCACTCTGCCCCATTGATGATGGCTCCACCAAAAGTGTCCCCTTGGACAGTGTTTGTTGTGGTGCCTCCTCCAAAATGACAAGAGCCTCACCCCAAGCTTGATGTTGAGGGAGGCATTGAACAGCTTTCTCTCTTGACCTCTAAATCTGGAATGGGTGGTTTTGCTCACCCTCAGTTGCATGAGGCCATAGTTCTTGCTGCTGTATGCTCTTGGGTTCCATCTGCTCTCTCTGTGGATGAGAGCAGCAAGCAGGAATGGATCGATCCCTGCTTTGGTCCCCTCCCTCACTAGAGCCTTTGCATACCTCCTTGCTCTTGGGAGTGGGACCTTACCAAGCTCATGGATCGCTTTCTCAAGCAGCCTTGAGCAAGGTTTTGACTCTGGTGAAAAACACAGCAACAGGATTAGGCTTAGGACTGTAGACAACATGATGATGAACCTCTCTCACACCCAACCAGCAGCAGAGTTGTTGATGCAAAGTCTCTGCATCAAACTCCCTGCAACTGACAACATCCAACATGAACACCTCTCTATGAGGCCAGAGGTGCAAGCTGATGTGAGAGGTGGAGATGAGAGCAAGGCATGACAACCCACCCTCATCCTCAAATGCCTCTTTGCCAAGCTTTGCCAAATCCTCCTTGATGTTGCTGACTGTGATGTTGATGATCTGCATATCAGCAAATAGAGCAATCCTCTGAACAATAGAACTGATGTGGCTGGCAAGGTCAGCCTGTGTCTCCTTTCTATTGCTCTTGTATGTCCCATCCAATGCATAGCTCCACCTCTGAGGATTGCTTTTCATGCTGACCTCTCAGTTAAGTGTTTGGGTCCTGAGTGTTGCTCTCAGGCATTGGGTGATCCCTCATCAACACAAGCTCAGTAAAGGGATCATGCATGGCTGTCACATAGATTCCCTTTGCTCTCTGAAACGCAACCAAAGCACCTCTGCTCTCTCTGCCCCAATCACCATCAGCACCATACTTTGGGAGGCAACCAGGATCCCACCTCAACAGAGCCTCTTGCCAATCAAGGTCACTGACAAGATCTTGCTTGGCTGTGTCTCTCCAAGCATCGATCCTCTCCATCAAGGCATAACCAGGACACTGAGCCTTGCCAAAATGAGCATGATAGAAATTGCCAGCAGGACCAAAGCCAGCAAGCTCAGAGAGCCACTGACAGGCTTTGGTGTGTCCTGCCATCTGCTCATATGTGGGGCTGTTCTTGTGTCCCTTGTGGCCTGGTGCTTTGAAATCTCCCATCACAAGAACAGGCACAAGGTGCAAGTTCTCATCACCATCCTTGAGCCCACCATAAGCTTGGCCATAGGTGCGATCCAAGATCTCACCAGTGATCAGAACCATCCCACTCTCAATGACAGCTATTGGATAGATGATTGAGGGGAGTGGCCTCCCTGGTGTGATGTGGTTGCTCTTGCTCGTATGGTAATCAGCAGTGTTCCAAGGCTTGGTGGTGTTCTTTGAGGCATTGTGATGAGTGCACTGACCAAGCACCTCCTTGAGCAATCTCTTTGGCCACTGATAGGAGGTGACACCATACCTCTCATTGGCTGTCTTGATCGTGCCTCTTGCATCCTGCATCCACCCCTCAGCACAAGCCTTGGTGATGGCAGCCTCAACAATCTGCACATCCTCTTTGTGCTGTTCCTTTCTAGTGGCCATTGTTCCTGCTCCTCCTTGTTTTCCTGGCATCAGCAATCTCAAGCATCACTCTGAGCTTATACTTGGCTGCCATTGCCTCTAGGATTGTCCTCAGTGCTTGTGCATTTTTGCCATTCCGACCAATCACCTTGCCAATCTCATCATGAGCAGTCCTCACAGTGAGAATGATGGTCCCTGCACCATCAGAGGTGGTCTGTTTGACAGAGCACTTGTCAGGCTCATCCACAAGCTCACAGACAATGGCAGCCAGGATATCCCTGAGCTTGCCCTTGTCCTTGGCTTTCACTTCCGTTTGACTTGTCATTCTCAAGTCTCCACTTTAGCTATAGCAAACACCCAAAACATCTGATCATATCATGCCTGACCTCTCAACCAGTAAACGCTGATTTGGTTTGCCAAGCACAGGGACAGGAGCAGTTGACTCATTGGGTGTGATGAACTCTCTTTTGAGGATGCTGACAGGCTCACTCTTTGTGGTCCTTTGCATCACTCTCCTCATGTCCCCTGGCATGTCCTTGAGGTTGAGCCTGCCTGCTTTCAACTCAAGCTCTGTGTGCAGCAGGCCAGCGATCAAGGTTGCATCAGCAAGGTTCTCACCTGCTGATCCCTCTTGCCAGAACCCCTCACCATAGAAATGCTCAGAGGCTCTTTGCATGTCATCCTTGGTTGCATGGCCTTTGCCAGTCCAAGCCATCTTGACTGCTGTTGGTGAGTAGATCCTAAAGGGGATGTGCTTTGCCCACAGTCCTTGCTTGATCATCTCAACCAGGCCATGGATCTCATGCAAGCCTTTCCCTCTCTTGCTGAAAGCGTATCCCTCAACAGCAACATATACATCTGACCTCTCAAGCTTAAAGCGATAGTCACCAATTACAGCCAAGGTCCACCCTGCAAGCAACTGAATCCTTGCTTGGCTGTTGGCCTCTGATCTGCCAGGAGGCACCTTGAACCAATTGAGGGTGTGGGGACACTTCTTTTGGAGTGTCACCTTGTCTGTCCACCCCATTGCAAGCTCAAGGTCACCATCACAGAGCACAGAAATGGCATGACCTCTCAATGAGGGATCGATCCCAATGCAAACCTGAGTCAGAGGCAATGGCTCTCTATCAATCCCTAACAGATAGGTTCCATCCTCTGTCATGCTTAGCAGTGGTTTCCTCAACCTCTTTGCATATGTCATTGATGTGCTCCTTGGCCAACAGGCCAACCAGGATCCTCAGCAGCAGTTTTGTCCCTCCCTTGGTCTGCACTAGCTCATTGACCCAAGGAGGTGACATCTCTCCTACGTTGATCCCAACTGTGTTGCTGATCAACATCACCCCTGGTGGAAATGAGGTGACACTGTTAAGCACCACCTCATGACCACCAGGCAGAGTGAGGACAGTCTTGGTCATCAGAGAGCCTTGAGCCTCAGGCTTGCTCTCTTGACAAACTTTTCGATCTTTTCGATCCCAACACAGGCTCTCTTGAGGGTCTTACAGGCAACAGCAGTGGTGCCAACACCCATGAAAGGATCAACAACCAAGTCCTTTCTCTGGCTGTGCCTCTTGAGCAACCTCTCAATGAGCCACAGAGGCTTTTGGGTCTTGTGACCAACCCTCTCATCACCCTGGCAGATAGGACCATCAAAGCAGTTGTGCACAAGCTTGGCTCCCTTGTTCTTGAAAGGCTTGAAAAAGGGTTTGCCCTTGGTGGCAAAAACAATGGCCTCACAACTGGAGAGATAGACACCCTCTCTGTTGAGCACACCAGGGTTGGTCTTGTGCCAGATGAGAGCACCCTTATAGGTGAGCCCAGCAGCCTTGATCATGGCCTCATAGACACCCACTGCCTCAATGGGACAGAAAGCAATGAGGGTGCTGTTCTTGGCCATGAGCTTTGACCAGTCCAACACCCAAGAGGCATCAAGCTTGTCCCAATCAAAGTTGCCACTGTTGATGTCCTCTCTGTCACCACCATACTTGATGGCTGACCTCTCACGATCATAGGGAGGGTCAGTGAGGATGAGATCAATCTTGCCCTTGAGGTGGGTCTTGATCTCCTTGTGCTTGACTTGCTTTTCTTGCTTGCCATGGATGAGGCTGATGGTCTTGGGGGTTTTCTTGCCTTTCTTCTCAGCAGCCTTTCTCTTGGCGTGCTTTTCCTCAGCCTCAGCCTTTTGCCTGGCCTCCTTTTCCTGCCTCCTCACCTCAGAGAGAGCCTTTCTTGCTGCCACATTCCTTTGCTTGGTGGTTGTGGCTGACTCCTCAATCTCCTTTTTCTTCTTTGCAGGGAGATCAGCAATCTTGAGCAAGTCTCTGACTCCCTGCTCACTGATGCTGAGAACCTTGGCAGCCTCAAGGGTGAACCTCTCTGCACCATCCTCACCCTTGCCTCTCCCCTTGCCTGCTCCACCAAGTTTTGTCTCAGGGTGAGCAGCCTCATACTTGGCTCTGTACCTCTTGAGGCCATCAGCAACCTCAAGCTTGTCAAAGCCCTTTCTCTTGATGTTCTCAGCCAACTGCATTGTGAGGTTGTGCAACTCATCAGTTGGCTTGATCACCACTGCTCTGACCTTGATCCCCAACTGCTTGCAAGCCCTTGTCCTCCTCAGGCCAGCAATGATCACATACTTCCCATCCTCCTTGGATGGCTTGACCACCACAGGTTGCATTTGGCCAATGTCACTGATGGACTCTGCAAGCTCTGTGATGTCTCCATAATCCTGCCTTGCTCTCCACCCTTTCTTGATGTCAGATGGATCAAGCTCAAGCACAGTGGGATCCATCTTGACCACCTTGGCTTTCTTCTTTCCCTTGCTCTTGCCTTTCTTCTTTCCCTTGCCCTTGTTCTTGCTCTTGCTCTTGCTCTTGGCTTTCTTCTCTGCTGCCTCACTCATGGTCTTTCTCCTTTAGCTATGACCACTGTGCTGTTGAGCATCCCTGCTCTTTCGATACCACGATCATGTCATCAACTGCATTGATGATGTCCTCATGATGGGACACCACCAGTTGTTGCTTGAGTCCAAACTCATTGCTCAGTTTGTCAATCACCAGGCTCATCAGCTTTTGCCTGTTGGCTGCATCCAAATGAGCAAACACCTCATCCAACATCACCATCCTCAGATCAACACCAAGCATGGAGGCCACAAAGAGTGAGCCTGCAAGTCTCACAGCAAAACTCTGGAGTGTTTGGCCTCCACCACTCTCCAAAGCAAATGGCCTCTCCCTGGTGCCATCCCACACTGTGACTGATGGCTCATCCTTGATCTTGTGTGGCTGCTGCATCCCACAGCCTTTGCAAGTCCTCTCCTTTCTCACCCACTCCTCAGAGCCACAGGCAGGACACACCTTTTCATATCCTGCAAGCTCCTTGAAAGCAGAGAAACGGATCCTCTTGCTGTAATCCAACCTCTCAAGGATCCAATTGCACTTGTCCTCAACCCTTTCAAGCTCAGCCTCCATGATCTGTGTTGGGATGCCTGACTTGCCACACATGAAACTGAGAAACTGTGCTCTCCTCCTCTTGATGTCATTGGTCTTGATCACCTTTTTGATCTGCTTGACCTCTGACTTTGCTTTCTTGATGGCCTCAAGCCTTGCCTCTGCTCTGGCAACAACACCATGAGCAGTCTGCAACTCCCTGTTGGCCTGGTTCAACTCTCTCTGTGCATTGGCAAGATCTGCTTTGAGTTGTGAGCCAGAGTTCTGCTTGGTCTGCTCAACCAACTTTCTGCCTTTGGCTTTCAACTCACTTTGCTTGTCAGTGTTGGCTTGCAACTCCTCTCTCAGATCTGCAAGCTCACCATTGAGAGCTTTCCTCTTTTTGTCACCTGACCTCTCAAGTGGTTTGCACTTGATGTTGAGGATCGGACATTGGCCTTTCTTGATCTGAGAGAACTCCCTTTTGAGAGTGCTGAGCCTGTTGCTGAGCCTGGTGTGTTCTCTTGAGAGGTCACCCAACTGATCCTTGAGGCTGTCAATGGTGGCCTTGGCTCTCTCTGTCCTGTCACTGGCCTTGATCTGTGCTGAGATGTCAGACACAGACTCACCCATTCTCTCAGCCTTGGCCTGAGCATTGGCAAGGTCCCTCTTGGCAACCTTGAGGCTAGTCCTGGCCTCACCCTCTCCCTCTATGCTGAGAGCCAAGGAGGCAGCCTGAGAGGAGAGTTTTGACCCCTCTCTGTCCAGTTGCACCCCCATCTGTCTGAACCTCTCTGAGAGGCTGTGCCACAGGCTCAGTGAGGTGGTCCACCTCCTGAAATAAGCACCCTTGTCACCCAACATGAACTGATGCAGATCACCTTGGACAAAGTATGAGAGGGAGGTGAAATCAGTATAGCTGACCCTGATTGCCTCTTTGATGGCCTCCTGTGCCTCAGCACTCTTGAGAGCCTTGCCATCCACTGAGACAAAGCCTTGGTTGTCCTGTGTCCTGCCTCTCTGGATCGTGAGTTTCTTGTGAGGGAGAACAAGGCCAACCTCAGACACAAGATCAGCATCAGCACCATCATTGATCAACTGCACCTCTCTCACCTTGTGCACATCCTGCTTGAGAGGCACCTTGCCAAAGATGGTGTAACAGATGGCTCTGAGGAGGGTGCTCTTGCCTACCTCATTAGGACCCACGATCCCCACCACCTTTTTACCTGAGAGGTCAAGCACAACCTCTCTCCTGTATGGTCCAAAGTTTCTGAGCATGAGGTGATCAATCAGCATCCTCCACCTCCCTCAGAGCTTGAACAAACATACTGAACAGAGCCATCCTCTCTTTCTTGCTCCTCACTCTCTCCTTGATGAATCCCTTGGCTGCTTTCTCAGGGTCCTTGACTGTCACCCTGCTCTTTCCCTTTGCTCTCTCCTCTGTCACCTGCACAGGAGCAGCAACATGGACATGCAAGGCACCATCAGCATAGAGCCAGTTTTGAACAGCAGACCAATCAACCATGGTGTGCTTGTCCACAAAGGGAGTGAGCTTGACTATGGCTCTGTTGATGTCTGCCTTGGCAATGTCAGAGATCACCTCATCAGTGGAGGGTGCCTCATCTGGCTTGCTCATCCCTGATGCATCAACCTCAAGCTCCACAAGGTTGAGTGCATTGTGCCTGAGGACCCTGCTGATGCTAAAGGATGCATACTCCTCCTTGGTGGTGATCTTGACCAGCCCAAAGAACCTCTGCTGTCCTGTCTCATCAAACCTCAGTCTCTCTGCTGCTCCAACCACCTCCACCTTGTTTCTGATCCTCTGAGGCTTGTGGATGTGACCACAGATGTATTGGTCAACCTCATCCCTCTCAGGGAGGGAGAAATCAGCACCCCTATACACAAACTCTTGGTTGCCTAGCTTGGCACCCTCAATGTTGAGGTGAGCAAAGGCAATGGTCTGATAGTCCTCATCCCTGGATTGCAAGGCTTGCTCTGCATCCTCAAAGAACTCCTCTGACCCATCATAGATCCCTGGTGATGGAAAGGGGAGCATCAGGAGGTTTGCACAAGCTCTCTCATCATCTGTTGGCCTGATGAGTGTTGGCCTGTCTATGATCCAGATGTGCTCTCCTGTGCTGGCCTTGAGGTATTGCAAGGCTGAGGCTGATGAGTGTTTGGCCATGGCATCATGGTTGCCCACCAGGATGAACAAGGGGATCCCTGCTCTGGTGAACTCATTGCACCACTGAGCCACCACCTTTCTCTGTCTCTCAGTTGGTGTTGGCCTGTCAAACACATCACCCAATTGGACAGCAATGCAGGGTGGTCCCTGTTTGCAGAACTCAAAAAAGTCCCACATCACCCTTTGGATGTGAGGTGAGAGGTCAAACCCATAGAGGCTCCTCCCTAGATGGAGGTCACCCAAAACAGCAATGTGCATCATCACCCAAGCTCCTTTTCTGCAAACCAATCCTCAACAACCAGGGTGCCTGAGGTTCCCTCCTCATACACATCACTATCATCATGAATGGCCACTTGAGGGATCCAAAACTTGCCTGTGTCTTTGAACTCCTCTTTCTTCTCTTGACCAGTCAACTCAGGGATCACCACCAAGCAGGCAATGCCTGTGTCATGGATGCACTCACAGTCATCATAGCTATAGCTCATCTGGTGCACCCCACTTGCCTTTGCCCACCATCTTGAGCTTGTGCCTGTATGGCTGCTCCCCATTCATGACCTCATCCACCTCTTGCTGAGTGAGCTTGGCCTTGTCTGCCTCATCAAGCCTGGCAATCTCCTTGGCTGAACACAGAGCACCATTGGGAGCCACCACAACAAAGTCATAGCTCTCAGGGTTGCTGGTCTTGGGGTCAAAGAATGTCTCAACACCTGATTGGTCCACATAGATACTTAGCACCCTCCCCATCTGGACCAACCCTCTGGTGGTGAGCCTCACTTGAAATCCTGGTGTGCTCATGAGCCTCTTGGCAATCACCTCATCATTGAGGAGCCTGGCTTTGCCTTGCTCAAACCGATAGGACCCAACTGTGATGGATCTGCTCTTGCCTGTGTATGTGCACTCAAACAGAGCATCAGTCCCACAGACACCATCTGTGCAACTGTCTTGAGTGCTGTGCTTGTCTGCTCTGACTATCCTGACAGGATCACCAATGGTGATGTCCCAATTCTCTGCTGTCATTTCCACTTGACCTCTCACTTTCGCTTTTTCTTTGGCATGGGGATGAGTCCTTGATCGTAATCAAGGAGCATCATGGCCTCTGTGTATGGCCTGGCTAGTCTGTTCTTGATGACAGTGGCTTTGATCTTCATTCCAGCCACATACTTTTTACCCTGCCTCTGCCTGGTGTACTTTCCAAGAGGCTCAAGCTTGAGCCTGATGCTGCTGTGAAACTTGAGAGCCTTTCCACCAGGAGGTTGCTTGGTGCCAAACATTGAGTCAGGGTTGCTCCTCACTTGGTTGATGCAGAACAGGAGCACATTGGTTCTTGGGATCACTGCTGCAACTTTCCTGATGGCACTGGAGAGCATGAGTGCTCTGATCTGTGCTGATCTGTCTCTCTTGATCTCCCCTGTCTCCTCAAGCTCATCAAGCTCAGCCTGAGTGTTCATGGATGCAATGGAGTCAATCACACCCACCATCAGACCCTTTCTGCCAACCCTGTTCATGGTCTTGGACAGAGAACCAAAGACACCCTCCACTGTGGCACTGTCACCAAGGATGAGCCTTGAGAGGTCCACTCCACATTTCTCAGCCAACCACTCATCATATTCACCCTCACAAGGCCACAGCACTCCATCACCACCCATCTTTTGACACTGAGCTATCAGTGACAAACCAAGAGCAGTCTTGGCTGTGGCCTCATCACCAAACACCTCCACAATCCTGCCAACAGGCCAACCCCTTTCCTCTCTGTCAAGGAGTGGGTCAAAGCCAGGCACACCAGAGGGGATCCAGATCCTTGGAACACCTCTGTCTGTAAAGTCTGCTCTGTGGGTTGCCTCCTTGCCAAGCACCTCAGCCACAGCCTCAGCTATGTCACCAATATGGGAGACTGGTTGAACCTCCCTGATGATCTTTCTCTTGCGTTTCTTCTTTGCCATGGTGCTCCTCCTTAGGTTCACAATGTTTGGGAACCTAATCCTCATCATGAATGGATTTCATCCAATCAGGAGGCTCCATTGTGTAATCCCTCATCAGAACCTCACAAGCCTTGTGCTCTTTCTTGGTGGGAACATAGTTCTCATCTGATTCAAACTTAGCTATCAAACGAGAAACAAACCTCAGTCTGTTTGCTGACTGTCCTTGGATCCACTCATCTCCCTCACCTTTTGCAAGTGTGGACAGAACCCACAGGGTTTCTGTTCTCCTGATTTTTCTTGCTGACTCAACCCTTTCACTCTGAGGTAATCCCTGATCACTGAGGTCAATTCTGAAACTCCTGCCATCCACTGTTCCCTTTTTGGACCCTGACTCAATTGTGCATATAGCTCCTTGAGAGCTTGAGGAGGTGCCTGATACAGCCAGGCCAGGAGGCTCAACCTTTCGTATACGGCAAATGAAACCATCTCTGGTGGCCATTTTCCGTGGATGTTCACCTTGTCTTGGTCTGGATACCTTGGGAGAGGTTTCTTTTCTTGTGTTGCCTCCCTCTCTAGGTGCTTTCTTCTTTCCCTTGCCTCCATCATGCAAGCTTGCCACTGCTCTGAGCCTTTTGGTATACCTGGCACCCTCTTGATCCTTGGTGTCCACTGAACCTCTCTTATCTGCTTTTGCTTTCTCTTGCTCACTGCTGCCACCTCTGCTCATTCTCATTGGTCCAGTCACCTTGCTCTTGCTCATCCTCTCAAACACTCCCTTGAACATGGAGAAACGTCTAATGAAGGATGAGAACCCAAACTCACTCAGCAAGCCATGGAGGCTGTCAGTATCAATCCTCCTGTTGAGCCTACCCATCCTGTATTGATCCAGGATGCTCACCCTCTCATCATGAGTGACTTGAGGGTTGCTGAGGTCCCACAGTTTGAGGTTTCTACTGACCACCTCCTTGACTTGCTTGTGAGTCATCTTGCCAAGGCCATCCTCTTTCTTGCTGTGCTTGAGGATGGCCTTGAGAGTTTTGAACTGACCTATCAGTTTCCTGGCTGTCTTGTCTCCAACCATGTGCACACCAGGCACATTGTCTTTGCCTCCAACCAAGACCCTGTATGTTAAGAACTGAGCAGGCTCCATCTCAAGCTCAACCACACTGTGTTTCTTGGGATCAACAATGTGGTGCTTTGGAGCCTGACTCAGTTGAAAGAGATCACTATCACTGGTGACAATGCCAACCTCCTCCAAGTGGAGAAACTTGGTCAGCACTGCTATCACATCATCTGCCTCAACCCCTGTCTCATAGCACTGGATCAGAGGGAGGCAGTCAAAGAACCTCTTGAGCACTGCAAGCTGTCTCTGCAAGTCCTCAACAAACTCCTCATCCTTTTGCCTGTCACCTTTATAGCCAGGAAAGATCTCCTTTCTCCTCTGGCTGCCACCATCCCAGCAGATCACCACCTCATCAGGCTCAAGCTCCAAGGCAATGCTCTCAACACTCTTGAGCACACCATAGATGATGTTTGTGTTCTGGCCTCTGTGAGTGAGGTTGAGCTTGTATGCTGCTCTATAGGCCAGATTTGAGAGGTCAACCAATAGTCTCACTGTTCACCTCTTTCCTGTATTGCCTTGGTTCATGGGGTTCCTGTTGTTTCTGTGACACCAGGACAGATGACATGACCAACAACAAAACCCTCTCCTCACACCATGGTCTGTCCTGGCAATCACAGAGCCTTGCAATACCTCCCCACACTCACAGCAAGTTGTGGGGAGGTATTGGGTTGACTGCTCACTTTCCTTTCTTCTTTCCCTTTCTGGCTTTCTTAGCCTTTTTGTCCACCTTTCCACTTTTGCTTTTGCCTTTCTTTTTCTTGCCCTGCTTTTTCTTCTTTGGTGGTGGCTCATCCTCCTCCTCCTCCTCCTCCTCCTCCTCCTCCTCCTCCTCCTCCTCCTCCTCCTCCTCCTCCTCATCCTCCTCAAACAACTCCTCATCATCCTCCTCATCCTCCTCATCATCTAGATCATCCTCCTCATCCTCCTCATCATCCTCATCCTCATCTAGATCATCCTCATCCCCATCAGGCTCATCAAAAAGCTCATCCTCCTCAGACTCACCCTCAAACTCCTCACCCTCCTCATCATCAGCATCAGAGGTGAGATCATCATCCTCAAAGTCATCAGCATCATCCTCATCATCTGCATCACCCTTGACAAACTTTCTGATGGCTGTCCTCTGAGCCTTGCTGCTGGCAGGCTGTGCACCCCTCAGGGTGTCAAGGTCAGTCAACTCCTCAAAGATGGCAGAGGTGATCCACTTGCTGATGTCAATAGGCTCAGAGAACTTGACAGAGGGATACTTGGTTCTGAACCCCTTTCCCTTTCTCTTGATGCCAACAATGATTGCAGCCTCAGGATCAGAGATGTTGACCCTCTCATCAGTGACATGATCAACGATCTGCTCAAACACACCACCAGGGATGCCAAGCACCTTGACTGGTCCCTTTTTCTTGATGTGCTCTTTCCTGATGGCATTGAGAAAGCCTCTGCTGGCCAATCTGAAATTGTCAGCAAAGTCTGTGTCACCTTTCTTGAGAGCCTTTTTCCTCTCCTTGCAGATCAAGCAGTCCTTGTCATAGCCAGAGTGCTTGGGGCAAACCAGACCAAGGCCATGCTGTTGAACCTCTTTCCACAGAACCTTGATTGCATCATCCCATGGGGGGCAGATGTAAAAGTAATTCCACCCCTCCTTGAGTTCATGGTAATCACCTGACCCTCTCTCCTCTAACTCCTTTTGCTTTTTCTTGGCCTCACCAAAGTCAATGTCTCTCTTGGCTGACTTTCGCTTTTTGCTCTTGCCCTTGCTCTTGCTGCTCTTGTCCTTGACTTTTGCTTTCTTCTTTTTCTTCTTAGCCATTCTCTCTGCTCCTCTTTCGTTTGGCCTTGGTGGTTTTGTCCTGCATAACCTCTCTCAGAACCTTGTTTGCTCTCTTGGTTTTCTTTCTTAGTGAGAGGTCAGTTTGATCAAGCTCTGCTCTCTTGTCTGCTCCAAGCTGAACAAGCATGTCCTTTCTCTGCTTGAATGACTCAACAGCAATCCTGAGAATGTCCCTGGCAAACTTTGCATCATGCCAGGCTTTGACTGCTCTCCTGTATGCAGGATGCCTGGTGACATACTCCTTGACCTCTGCCTCTTTGGGTGCCTTGTGTTCCCTCCTGTATTTCTTGCCAAGCCTTGCACCCATCACATCCTTGGCCTCCTCTGTTCTCCTGGCCTCTGCCTCTGCTGTTGCATGTTCAAAGCCCCAACTGGCAAAGTAGGATGCTTGTCTTGAGAACTCCTCTGACAAGTCAGAGCTAACTGCTAGCTCATTGAGGATTTCCTGTTGTGTGCTCATGCTGCCTGCCTTTCATCCAAGTAACCTTGGTATTCTTCTTTTTCCTCCTCAGTCTGATACTCCTCACCAAAGCACCTCTGCTCCAAGCACTCCACCTTGAGAGGCATTTCATACTTGAACCTCCCTTGCTTGGGAAGCTTGTCTCTCATGTTGGTGACAATGAGGTGTTGTGCCTCCTCTGAGTGTTTCCTCAGGCAAGAGAACACAAGCTGATCATGGAGGGTGAGGATGATCCTCAAGCCTGGAATCCTCTCCCTCTTGATGGCCTCATAGACTCTCTTGGTGGCTGCTGTCATCTTGTCACCAGCAATGCCTTGAACCTGAAAGTTGTAAGCCTCTCTATGGAGGTGAGACAGATCAAAGTCTCTCTTGTCTGTCCTCAGGCCATACTTGCTGTTGAACCAATCAACACCTTTGAGCCTCCTCTTTCTCCCATAGAGAGCACTCCTGATGAACCCCTGTGACTCTGCAAGCTCAACCTGCTGCTCTCTGAACTCAGAGATCATCTGATACTTGGAGAAATAGGCATCAATGACCCTCTGCACCTTTTGGGTCCTGTCTTTCATTGGCATGTTGAGAGGGAACACCTCAGGGTTGGCCTCAGCTATTGCATAGGCTCCTCTCCCATAGGGGATCCCAAAATTCACACCCTTTGCAACTGACCTCTCATCTTTCTCAATGAGTGGAGCAATCTTTTTCCACTCCTTGTCAGTGGGCTCTCTCATGAGCCTAGACACCACAGCCATCCTGGTGTGGAGGTCAACACCAGTCAGCAACTCATTGATCATGATCCACTCATTGCTGAGCCAAGAGAGCACACACAACTCAATCTTTTCATAGTCAGCAGAGAGGATGATGTGATCAGGAGAGTCAGGAACCAGGATGGTCCTCACTGCTCCTGTTCTTGGTAGTGTCTGGACAGGAGGATCATCAGCACTCTGTCTGCCTGTCCTTGCAATGTGGATGTTGTAATTGGGATGGAATCTGTCACCAGACTCCATGTGTTGGATAAAGCCACCATCACCATCAGTGCCATCCAAGTTCTTGGTGATGTATCCCTCAAGCTTTCTGAGCTTGACAACATCCCTGGCAATGGTGCCAGCCTTTGTCTTTTTCAGGCTGAGTGCTCCAAGAACAAACTTGTCAGTGGCAACACCTCCACCCTTGGTCTTTTTCTTTAGGTCAGCACCAGCAGCCAACAGCAGGTTGCCTAGTTGCTGATGGCTGTTGGGATTGAATATGACGATCTTTCCCTTTTTGTCTCTGACCTCTCCAAGCAGTTTGTCAGCTTTCTTTCTCAGCCTCTTGACTATCTTGGCTGAGTCCCCTCTGAACTGCTTGCTCATGTAAAGGAGCCTGTCTCTGTCACCCTGGATCCCTCTATACTCTGCATCCATCAGAGGGTGAATCAGACCCATGTGGTTCTTGTATGGCTTGACTGTCTTTTCTTTCTTGAGGAGAGGGATGAGTTTCTTTCTGACTTGAAAGGTCCCATCACAGTCAATGCCACAGTAACGCCAGAGCAGTTGGTCAGGCACCTCCCAAGTTTTGAACACCTTGTGTTTCCCCTCCTCTGTTTTCCAAGGGTCCATGGCTGCATCATACTTGGTCCAGTTGAGGTGCCACTGACAGAGAAAGGTCAGACCCTTTGGCTTGTTCTCATCCACATTGGCAGCAGCAATGAGAGTGTCAAAGGCAATGTCAAAGTCAGTCAGTCCTGTGAGCTTTCTGATGTGCTTGAGGTCAAACTTGAGGTTCTGACCCATCACAGAGGCATCCTCAAAAAGCTCTGTCAGCAACTCAACCAACACCCTCCTCTCATGAGGTTTCCAAAAGGGTGTTGGTCCTCTGGTATGCCATGGGAGAACCCAAGCCTCTCCTGCTTTCCAGCAGAACCCAAAGCACATGATCTTTGATGTGTGAGGACTCAGGCCAGTTGTCTCAAGGTCAAAGACAAACCTCATCAGCTTTTTGAGCCTAGCTATGAGTTGCTTTGCCTGAGCAAAGTCCTTGACCACATGAACCTTGGTGTCTGGTTTCTTGAGGGGTTCCTTGCCTGCTGCCAAGTCTTTTGCAATTGAGAGATCAAACACAAGCAGATCATCAAGCTCCCAATTGTGCAGACAGGCTGAGGGGTGGTTGGTGGGGACAAGCCAAAAGGTGTGGCTGATGGTCTTTCGTTTCTTTCCTTTCTTCTTTCTGCTGTGGCTGATGGTCACTTGCTCATAGAACCCTCTCCAGTCAGAGACAGTCCTTGTGCTGAGCTTGACTTTCTGCTCTCCCTTTTTGTTGGTTTCAATCTGACCAGTCAGGGTCTTGTATGCGATGGAGCCTAGAGCAACAACCACCTTTGGCTTGTGCTTGAGGAGGTCATAGAGAGTGTAACCATAGCAGGCTGTGATCTGTTTGACTGTGGGGTTCTTGTTCCCTGGTGGCCTGCACCTCACAGTGTTCTCAAGCCTAACCTCTTTCCTCTTGAGTCCTGCTCTGGCCAAACAATAGTTGAGCTTGAATCCAGCATCACCAATGAATGGCCTCCCTTTCTCCTCCTCATTGGCACCAAGAGCCTCACCCCACATCCAAATATCTGCTGTCTTGGGTCCTGCACCCTCACAGCAAACTGTCTTGGATTTCTTGTGGAGGGGACACCTCTTGCAGAGAGGATTGGTTCTCCTTGGCTTGATGAGGTGTGAGTCAGAGAGGGATTCTTTCTGGAGTTGCTTTTTGAGTTTGGCTTGCTCTTTCCTTGCCTCACTCAGAGTGGAACCAGGCTCTAGGATGGACTCTTTCTCAATCTCTTTCTTGGTGGCCTGGTGGGTGGCTCTTGCTCTCACAACATACTTGTCACCCCACTTGAAGATCCCTTTGTACTTGGTTGGTGTCCCTCTTGTGCTGGTCTTTTTCTGCTCTGCCACTGCTGCCACCTCTGCTTGGAAACCAAGCAGGGATCCTCTCCTGGATCACAAGGTTGGTGGTGGGAAGTATCACCAGGAGAGGATCCCTGTTGGGGAGTTCTGCTGTCTGCTTGTGCTGTCATGGTCACCAACCAGGATGCAGGCTTAGCATGGAGGGATCTGGAAATGCAAGGGTAAATGCTCATCCCCTGCACCCTGCTGATCTCCCTCAAGTGGTTGATCTTAGGCCAGAGGGGTGAGCAAGGGTCTGGAGTTATCCACAGGGTGCACCCATCAGATCGATCATCTCAGATCTCCTGAGGGTGGATCAAAAAAGGCCACCAAGGGAGGTCCCTGGTGGCCTGGTGTGCTGTGCTCTCATGGGTCACTTGAATCCTGATGGATAGCTCTTGAGGTTCATCACATCACTTGTGTTGGTTTGGGATCAGTCCTCTCATCTCCCATCTGCTTTCTCCATGGTGAATCCATCACCAGAACTCAGAGAGGATAGATCACCTCATGCCTCAGACTCAAGGCAAAAAAAAGCCCCAACAGGATCATCCTGTTGGGGCTGAGAGGTCAAAGCTATTTGCCACCACCCTTGGTCAGTTGGTCATGGGGTCATCATCCTCACCACACCCCTCACAGTGCACACAGCCTGTCTCAAGGTCCAAGCTCAAGGCTCTGTCCTTGAAAGCACTCACTGCACCAAGCACCTCCTGCAACTCTGGTGTGTCCTGCTCCACAGTCTTGAGGTTGTGGAGGTGTTCACCAGCCAGGAGGCTCAGCACTTGGATCATGATGGGTGCTGTTGCCACAGCTTGCACTTGGAGAGTGTGGTTCTCATGGCCATCCTCACTCTCAGGGTTGTGGGATGTGAAGTTACAGACCAAGCCAAACTGCATCTTGGTTGTGCTCTCCACAGCAGGGTGTGTCTTGAGCTTGGCCAGATAGGTGAGGATGGTGATGGTGTTGTGAGCAAGGTGGACAAAGGATGACAACACCTCCTTTGCCTCACTGAGCTTTTGCATGAACTCCTCAGCCCACCTCATATCCATCTCTTTGATTGTGATGTTCACTTGTCACCTCCAAACTTGCGATCAATGTCTGTGTGGCTGAGGTGGTCAGTTGGCTCAAGACCAACCCTGATGCCTGCACAGAAGTCTGTAAAGCACAGGGTGTCAACCACTGGCCAATCAAGCTTGTCTCCATCACCCTCACAGATCTGATAGTGGGTGAACTCCAGAGCCTTGATCAGTGCTCTCCTCTGTCCACCCTTGAGGCTCTTGATCCTCTCCCATACCTTGGCAATGTCCTCAAGCACTGAGTGCACCACCTTGGCCTTGATGACTGGTGCCTTAGCCATCTCTCACCTCCTCCTTGTCTGCCTCTCTGGAAAAGTGCTCAGCCTCTTTCTCTGCCTCTGCTGCTCTCTCAGCAAGCTCACTGGTCAAGTGCTCAATGGCATCATGCTGAGTGTCAGGGATGAAACAGTGAACCTCCATGCTCATCTGCTCTGCCATTGGCTTGAGGGTGTCCACCATCCTCTGTGCATCACCATCCTCATTGGCCATGCATGAGGTCACTATCCCAACCCTCCCTGTAAAGCAATTCATCTCAGTCACAAGAATGATTCTCATTTGCCACCTCCTTTGTTGTGGGTCTGTGTTGTGTGTTGGTCATAGGACCCTTTCTAATACTCTATGATCTATATTTATAGGATCAGATCAAAAGAGAGAATTAGTAATTAGTAAGGTATCTATATCCAGGATCCCCTTTGCAATTACCAAGTCTCAATTACCAATTGTGTGTATGTGTATAAGATGGGATGCAGTATCCCGTTTCAGGCTTTGGATGGAATTGGCCTTAGTGCTCAAAGCAAAAAAGCTGACCCTCCACCACTCAGCACCATTGCAGGGTGGAGGGTCAGGGAGTCTGTTGGGGAGGTGGCAACAACCCAACACTCCAGAGAGGCCACCAGGGAAAGGAGGGTGAGGATTCAGGACCATTCCCAATCCTCTGTGAGTCACTGACGATTCTCACCCTGATGGCCTCAAGCAGTGTTGGCTTGCTGCTAGGGTCTGATCACATACCCACAACCAGGACACACATCCTCTGTGTCCTTTGCATGATCCAACCAGTAATCAAAACCCTTGTGCTGCAACTCTCTCCTTGTGCAACTCCCAACCCTCCCATTGACAGGATGGAACCTCATAACCGTTTCCATCTCCTGCTCACAAGAGGGACAGTCCACACCAGCATCAACAACAATGGTCCACACAGTCTTTTTCTCTCTGGTGACCCTGGTTGTTGTGCTGTTCAACAACTCCTCTCTCACAGCCTTGCTGATGTCATCTCCTGCCATGGGTGCCACCTCCTTGGACAGAGAGCCTATCACCACACTGAGTGCAATGATAGGAATCTCTTTCCTCTAAGTAGTCAGCCACAACAGCACACTTTGCACAGTAGATCACACCATCACAGTCCTCTAGGTATGGCTGCACCTCTGCACTGAGAATGGTCACCAGGGGATCAACTCTCTCCCTGACACTCCTGATTGCACCAGGAGAAAAGTCAAATGGCCTCTGACCATCCACCACCAGGAATGACCATGACTTGTCAGACAGAAACCTTGAGCCTGTGAGCACTAGGTTGTGATTGTTGAGCATGGTTGCAACAGTGAGACACTGATGCTCCCCAACAGACTTGACGTTTAGCCTTAGCACTTGCCACCTCCTTTGGTTGTTGTGGAGCTTGAACACTCCATTGAGCACCCCTCTGTGATGGAGGGGTGCTCTAGCAGGGTTCAAGGTTGTTGCTCACTCAAGCATGCTCTTGGGTGGCCTCCCTGATACATACTCAATCAGCTTGGCCAGGATGGCTCTCTTACCAATCACATTGCTTTTCCAGTAAGCCAACTTGATTGGGTCAAGAGCCTCCCACATGAGAGAGTCAGACTCTTTCTTTGCTTTCTTGAGAGCCTTGAGTTCTTGATGTGTCCTGTGCTCTCCCTCATCCCTGGTTGACCACTCAAGCCTTTTCTCCTTGGTCACATCAGCAGGACCAACATACTTGGCTGTCCCTGTGACAGTGCAAGCATCAGTTGACCGATCAACCATGACCTCATACAACCCACCAATGAGGGGTGGACTGTTCTTTTTCTTGGAGCAAAGTGGTTTGCCATAATAAACAGCCTTGGTCCTGATGTCCTCAAGCTCATCAGCCTTGACATACATGAACCAAAGCTCTCCATGCTGGTTGCAATACCTGTGACAGTAGATCCACACCTCAGGCTTTGCCTTTGACTTGTCACTCACAGATCACCTCCTCTCCCTCCTCTTTGAACCACTTGGTCATCACACTCTTGCAGGCAGCATGAACAGCAAAAGCTGTGTTCTTGGCAGGGACAGGCATGGTGCCTGTGACCTCCTCCACTGCTCTCATGAAAGCCACTTTCCACACTCCACCATGATGATCACCTGAGCCATCATAGCAAGCCAGATGAGCAAGCTCATGGAGCAGCACAGTCAGAGCATCAGCCTTGTTCTTGCTGACAGTGAGAGTGATCCTCCATGGTCCATAGTAGGCATGGCCTGAGGTGTTCTTTCTCTCTTTCCCCTCTTGGATGGAGAGGGTTGGCTTTGGCTTGAGGTTGCCTTGCCAGGCTGCCAGCCTCCACCAGAACTTGAGAGCAGTATACAGGTAAGCAACCCTGCTGGCCTTGGCAATCCTGGCCTCTCTGCTTGCCTGCTTTGCTCTCTGTTTGGCTTTGGCCTTGCTCTTGGCTTTCTTGGCTGCCTTGGCTGCTTTGGCCTCCCTCTGCTTGTCTAGCTTTGGACATGACCTCTCAACCAACTTGCCAGCCTCCTCAGAGCAAGGCAGGCACCATCTCCTCACATCAAGCTTTCTGGGCTTGCCTGGTGCAAGGGTGAACCCCCCACACACAGGACAGACCCAACGATAGAGTCTCTGTTTCATTTGCCACCTCCTTGTTTGTTTGTGGAGTGAACCACTCCATTGAGCCCACAGGTTCACAAGGTTTGTGAACCTATGAACTCTAGCAATGGTTCTCTCAAGGCCACCAGGGTTCAAGCACCCACTCATGGAATGCTGCAAGGTGCCTGCTGTCCCAAGACATCAGAGCAGAGTGCAGATCAAAAGGTGTCTTGTGCAGATCAACACCTCCACCCTCAAACTTGGGATTCCACACAGACAGCACAAACAGGATTGCTTGTGCACTTGCATGAGTCCTTGCAGGTGATCCAAGTTGCCTTGCAAGCTTGGTTGGCTGCCAGGGTCTTACTCCTGGCACCCCTTGCAGGGTTGGGAATGACTCAGCCAGTTGGCTCATCTGCTCTCTCATTGATCCTCTCCTCCACCTCATCAAGCCAGAGGTGCTTGCTCAGGGTCTTGAGGTTGTCCATCAACAACTCTGCTGCCTGCTGTGCTCCCATCACTGCTGGCTTGATTGCCTTGTTAACGGGTTTGCACTGATTGATCTGACACCCCTCAAGCTCAGCCTCAGCCTTGTCTGCTCTCACCTCACAGTCATCTGCTCTTGCTCTTTCCATCAGGAACAAATCAGCAAGAGCAGCCTTTGTTGGTGCATAGGTGTATCCCCTGCCACAGCAGACACCATTGGTGCTGATGATGCTCCACACCTCTGGTGACTCAAGGTTGATCACACTCCTCACCTTGTTCTCTGACCACCCCATCAGAGGAGCAAGGTCTTTGACCATCACCCCTCTCTTGTGCTCACAGTAATAGCCCACCAATGCACTGAACACAGCATTGAGCTTGGCTCTCTGTGTATCAGTCAGCTTTGATTCTCTTACCATCTGCCACCTCCTTTGGTTGGTTTGATTACTCCATGGAGCACCCACCTCCTCAGTGTGGATGCTCTAGCAGGAATCAAACTGAGTTATCAGTTTAGCTTGGGTCTATGTCATAAATCTTGTTCTGCACCTCTCCTTTCATGAGATCAGCAATCTGCCAGCACTGCTCAGACCACTTTTGAACTGTCCTCATGTAACTGCTGTTTGTGAGGACTGAATAAACAGAGAACTTGAGTTCTGCCTTGGCCTCCTCAAAGCCTTTGTCCCACTGCTCTGAGGTGTCACAGTAGCCATCAGTAACCATGATGAGGTCAGCTTTCTCAAACTCACCATCCTCCCTGATGAGGCTCACTGCCTTATCAAGAGCAACCTGAAAGTTGGTCCCTCCTGATGTCCAGTGCTCCAACATCTCCATCACCTTGCCAGTCTCAACCACATCCCCACTCTTGAGAAAGTCCACCCTGCTCACAGTGTTGTCAAACCAGACAACACCAAAGCTCCTCTTTTGGATCTTGGCAACCTCAAGCATGGCCAGGACAGTTGCCTTGGTCATGACCTCATAGGGGTTCTGAGAGCCTGAGGTGTCCACCACAAAGATGATGGGACCTTGCTGCTTGCTCTCCTTGCCACTGAGCTTGAGTTGCAAGCACTGCTTGTCTGCAAACCTCTGGCAGAACATCAACTCATCAACCTCATCATCACTCACCAGCAGCATCAACTCTGAGCCCAGCATCCTGCTCAACTCATCACCAGTCTCAATGCTGTCCACCTCAACCCTTGCCTCATGAGATTTCTCAGCCTGCTTTTGACAGGCCAAAGCTCTCTGTCTGCCTGCCTCCTTGGCAATCTGCTTGAGCTTGTCACTCTGCTTGAGCCTTTCAGCATCCCTCCTGTAGTTTGGATTCTTGTGGTCCACAGGAGCACCAGCCTCATTGCCCCAAGACAAAGCTGAGACAGCCTGCCTCTCATCCTGGATCTCATCCATGGCCTCCTTGGCTGCTGCTCTCACAGCAACCCTGACACCCACAGGATCGATACCATCAGCAAGCTCCTGCTGCTCTTGCAGTGCCTTGGCAAGCTCACCCTCTGCTGTCTCAAGCTCCTTGCTCACATCAGCACCAGCCTCAGCCATCTCCTCCAAGCTCTGAACATCATCCTTGAGCTTGTCCACATCCCTGTTGCTCTCCCTCTTGGTGAGCTTGTCAGCAACAGCCTTGGCCAGAGTGGTGATTGCCTGACCAGAGGCATACTCATCACCCCTGGTGAACTCTTGCAGAGCCTTGAACTCCTGCATTGAGGTCATGTTCTCAAGTGCAGTCTGCTCAACCTCAAAGCCAGGCTTGGGAGGCTCATCAAGCCTCTTGGTCTGTGGGTCCAAGAGATTTGAAAACCCCTCCTCCATCACCTTGCCCCATCTGGTTGACTTGTCAGCACCCTTGTTCTCTGCCTGCCTGATGCCTTTCTGTGTTTTCCTCTCCTGCTTATACATAAAAGCAGGCCACTTTTTGACATCAAACAAGATGTTTTCCTTGTCACTCATTTGCCACCTCCTTGTTTGGTTTGATTCAAAACACTCCATTGAGCACCCCTCCTGAGAGGGANNAAAACACTCCATTGAGCACAACACCCATGGCTGTGATAGTCCATCTAACCGATCCACTGCCTCAGCTTTCTAGGCACGATTGCTCATGGCTTATGACCTTTCTTGAGCCATGGCAGGGTATCAGGTATCGATCATCTATCGGCACAGATGTTGTGCTCTAGCAATGTTCTGACTAGCTAGCTTTCCGTTTCTTGCTCTTGGCCTTGGCCTTNNTCTTGGCTCTGGTCTTTTTCTTGGCTGCCTTTTTTGGCTTTGACTCCTCAACTGGCTTTCTGATCACCTTGGCCTGTTTGCTCTCCTTGGTCTTTTTCTTGGCCTTGTTCTCAGCACCCTTGAAGTGTCCACCATTCAGCATTGCCTCAACAGCCTTGCCACACTCTGTCAGACCCTTGAGGAGATCCTTGCTGTTGAAGTCCAACACATCAGCAAACATCTTTGCTCTCTCTTTGAGTTGCTTGAAGGTTACCAGCCTATCCTTTAGTGTCCCCTCCCTTGGAGCCTTGGCTTTGAATTTCTCCATCTCAGCCTTGATCTCAGCAAGCTCCTCATGGAGTGCTTTCTTGGTGTCCCTGGCAAGGTCAGGTTGCTCACCCCACACATCAATCATGCTGATGTGAGAGTCACCACTGACCTCCTCAAGAACTGACCTCAGCTTGCACAGAACCTCTCTGTATGCCTCAGGCACAAAGTAGACTGCACCAGTTGGCCTGATGCTCACAGAGGCCATCATGTGAATGTTTCGAGTGAGCAGCCTAGAGAAGTCCTGCACAATCATGTTGACCATCATTGCATCAAACAAGTCCTTGCACTTGTCAGCAATGGCAAAGCCAGCCTTGCCATTGTCAGGTGAGGTTGAGACTGAACCAGTGTGCTTGTTCAGTTTCACAATGGCCTCACAGTCATGCTGCAAGGTTTCTTGTGACCTCAGACGATCCTCTCTCACGATCCCATACAAGAGGTAATCATCAGTGTCATCAATCAGCCTGATGAGATATCCCTTGTCATCACCTTTCTGATTGATGTCCCTCCCAACCTCCTTGAGAGTTTTCCTGAAAGCCACTGTGGCTTTCATCTCTGGTGGTCCCCACTTGTCCCAATCAAGCTTGTGCTTGGCATAGTAGGCTTTCACCTCATCAATCAGAGCAATGATGCCAGAGAGCCACCAATACACCATGGCTCCCTTTCTTTTCCAACCAAGAGCAGCAAGCTTTGCATGGTCCTGGTTGATGTCCTGGATCATTTTCTTGGTCCTGGTTGTTGATGCCATCTTTGCCACCTCCTGTTGTGAGCCTGTTGGCTCTGGTTGATTGTTGGTTGGAGCATTGTTGCTCCATCAAGCCCACCCTCTCAGATGAGCTTGATGGAACAGCCAACCTCTCAGTTGGCTGCTCACTTGGTTTGGGTTTGACTTGTTAGGTGGGAAAGGTTGCTAGCTGTTCACAACCTTGGTGATGAACTCTGAGACTTGATCCTTGAGGGTGTTGATCTCAGTCAGAGCACTCTCAGTGGTTGCATTGGGCTTGTTCCCATTCTTGGCAACCTCAGAGTTGATGCTGCTGGTGCTCTTTCTCAGGATGGTCATCACTGTCTTTGCTTGGGTGAGGAGAGCAGCACTCTCACTGTCACTGACCTCTCTGTTCATGGGTAGGTCCCTGACTGCCTCCTTGCAGGCATCAACAGCCTCCTGGCAGACAGCAGCAACAGGGTTGGCAAGCTCACCAACCAACTTGCTGATCAGAGGCAACTGCTCTGGCTTGTTCCACAGGCAGTGAGGCAGGAACATCAGATCATCATCAGTGACCTCATCCCTCCCATGGATATAGGCATGAGCTTGGAGGATGGACATGATTTTTTCCCACTTGCGATCACTGACCTCAAGCCTGAGGTTGGGGTCATTGAGGAGAGCCTTTTTGATTGCAATCAGAGTGTCAATCACTGGCTCATAGATGTCCACCTCATCAACCTCATCCTGCAACTTGTGCAACTCATCAAGGCTGAGGGTGCATCCCTCTTTGGTGATCCTGCTGCTGCTAGCTCTCTCACTCATCAAGAACTTTTTGAAAGCATCATCTGATTGGATGTAACCCACCCACCTCCTGATTGGGAACCTGTCAAAGAAAGCAGCAAGTGCTTTCTCATCCTCAGGCAACTCATTGGAGCAGCCAACAACCATCTCAGTTGGACAATCAACCATCCCATCTGTCCCATTCTGAAACTGGTGCTCATTGATGAGGGTGAGCATTGAGTTGTTGATGCTGCTGTTGCCCTTAAAGATCTCATCCAAGAACAGGATGTGAGCCTCAGGAGCCATCCCCTTTGTGATCCTGACAAACTCTCCATTCTTGAACTTGAGAGGATTGACAGGACCAAACACCTCATTGGGCTCAGTGGTTTTGCTGAGGAGGTAATAGAACCAGACTGCTCCCATCACAGCCTTGCAGAACAGCTTGGTCAGCATGGTCTTTGCTGCACCAGGCTTGCCAAGGATCAGGATGTTTTCTCTGGCCAGCAGTGCAACAGCCAGAGCCAACACCTCACCATCTTTCTCAACAGCCATCTCACAGAGCACTTTTATCAGAGCCATGAAACGATCCCTTGCACTCAGCTTGCTGGCCTTTCCCTTGGTCTTGGTCTTACCCTTTGCCATCTTGCCACCTCTCTTGGTGTTGTTGGGAGCTTGATTGCTCCATTGAGCACCCAATCTCTTGGATGCTCTAGCAGGAATCAAACTGACTACTCAACCACCTCACACTCAACCTCACCATCCTCAAGCTGTCTCTCTTGCTGCTGCCTCTTGTATTCCTCTTGGCACCTCTGGACAGCCTGACAAACCTCAAGGTCACCAGAGCAAGCACAGTAATTCCTCACCACCTTGCCAAGCCTCTTTTTGGCAAGGAGTGCTTTCTTGAAATCATCTGCTGTCTCTGGAGTCTTGAGCTTGAGGACATCAGCAGCCACAAGGTCACTTGGCATTGGCAACAACTCAAGGTCATGGCTCAACACCTCTTGAACAGCAAGAGCCCACCCCAACAGATACTCATCAAGGTGAGGGTGGTTCCTGTGCTCCTCAGGTATGAGGGTGACCCCTTGCTCCATCACATCATAAACTGTCCAGTTGCCTGCTCCATCCTGCCTGAACTCAGTTGTCCAGAGGACTGCATCACAGGAGCCTGTCAGCTTTGATGTTGGGTAAGCAGCCTCATCACCACATCTGGCAACACAAAGCTCCCATCCCCTGACCCTGATGGGAAGCAAGCAACAGAGCAGTTGCCACAGTTTCTTTACATGCTCATTCATCTGCCACCTCTCTTGGTTTTGGGTTGAACACTCCATTGAGCCCACAACCAAGGCTGTGGGCTCTAGCAGGGTTCAACTTGCTTGCTCACCAGTTGATGAGCTTTGGCCTGGTGTCCCTATACTCAAGGGTGAGCTTGGTGTTGACATGCAATTTCTCAACTGGTGGGATGGTCTGTTTGTACCATCTCACCACATCCTTGCCTCTGACCTCATCAGCAACCTGATAGTCATACTCAACCAGCAAATAGGCTCCCACCTTTCTGACTGTCCTTGCTCTGTGGGTTTGGCCTTTCCTTGAATACTCATCACCAGGCTTGAGATCCTTTGCTCTCATCTCTTTCATCTGCCACCTCTTTGGTTTGGGTTTGAACACTCCATTGAGCATCCTCACCTGAGGATGCTCTAGCAGGGTTCAACTTGCTGCTAAATGTGGTAATCCATCCAAGCTGTGACCACCTCAGTCACAGCCTCTCTCTCAGTGCTGTGAGTCTTGGTGTCAACAGCATCAGGATGAGCATTGTCCACAGTGGACTTGCTGTGACTCATCCACTTGCCATGACCCTCATTGCTGATGGTTCCAATCTTGGTGCCTCTCCTGTTGAGGACATCAGCACTGATGTTGCCTTTCCATCCCTGCAAAGGAACCAGGCTGACCTTGACCTTGCCATTCTTGCACTGGATAACCATGTTCTTGCTTTTCATCTGCCACCTCTTTTGGTTGGTTTGATTTCTCCATTGAACCCACCCCTCAGGTTCACAATGTTTGTGAACCTAACTGGTAGGCTCTAGCAGGAATCAAACTGATTGAGTGTGTCTACAGCAGACAGTCAAACTGCATCCTTGAGCAGCCTCTTGCAAAGTCATAGGCTGCAACAGCCAACTTTGCATCAGTGCCAGGCTCATAAAGCCTGCTCTCCTTGCCATTCCAGTTGCAACCCCAAGAGGCAATCAGGATGCCTCTCTTGGTGAGAGCCTTGAGCCTCCTGTTGACCAAGGTGACTTTCTCACTGTCTTGGAGGTTGCTCCAATCCTGCACCCACTGTGCATCAGGGTCCTTGGTGTAAGCATCCATGCTGGGAAAGTGAACCTTGATGCTGTTGCTCTTGGCCTGCCAACCAAGGCCATCACATTTGACCAGAGTGGTTGCTGTGATGCTTGGCTCTTTGGCTGAGGCAATGTGCTCTCTCATCTTGTTCCACTGGAGATAAGCAGTGACCACAGCCAGGATGATGCAAATATCAAGGCTGTCTCTGCTCTGCTTGTCCATTCTCATTCTCATGTTTGCCACCTCTGTTTGATGGGAGCTTGATTGCTCCATTGAGCCCACAACCCTGAGGCTGTGGGCTCTAGCAGGAATCAAGTTGATTGAGTTCTCAACCCCAATAGACAGCACCATGAGTTGTTACAGCAGCCATCCCTTGATCCTGGTTCAAGATGTTTCCTCTGATGCCTCTTGCTGGCTTGCTCCAAGAGGCAGTCTTGAGGATGTTGCCAGTTGCTTTCTCCACAAAGCAGAAAGCGTATCTTGAACCAGCATCCACCTTGACCACTCTCCAGTATTTCTTACCACTGGTGAAAGTGATCTCAGGGTTGCTGGGATGGTCAGCATACTCACGATCCTGCATTGCTTGGAGGAGAGAAACGAAAACCAAAAACGCTTGCTCAATGCTCTGACCCATCTTTGCCACCTCATTGTTTGTGGGAGCATCAGTGCTCCTTTGAACCCTCAACTTTCAAGTTGAGAACTCAAAGGAACAGACAGCAGAGAGGCAAGAGTTTGACCCCTCACCTCCCTGCTATCCATCCCACCAACAAACCGTTTGGAGGTGGTGGCAAATAGCTTGGCAGCCACTTGGTCAACTGTCCTCTTTCGAGGTTGGGAGTTGACTCAAGGTTTCTCCTCTTGGGTGAGCATTCAGCCTCCTTGGAGGGAGGGTGACAAGGCCATCATCTCAGATGACCCCTGGTGCTACGTTCAAAGCACTCACTTTGCTCTCACCTCTGAGTCCCCTTGCTGCTGCCTGACCTCTCTATTCAGTTTTCAAAGTGCATCCAACAACTCTAGTTATGCCCTACATCTGTCCATCTTGCAAGATATCGATCGATCTATCAATCCAATCCCAAAAATAGTAAATCAAACAAGTTAGTTGAGGACTCACTTTGAAAAGTGTAAGGAACCAACATTTGAGAATTGGGCTGAGAACTCAGTTCACTTTGTAATATGCCCTACAAAATGACTGCATTTTCGTTGTGACAGACTCCACACAGTCTCTCAGGACAGATTGAGTTGAGCACTCACAACAATTATTTTCACCTTTTTGTAATGGCCAATACCAAAAGGTGAAAATAATTGGTCAGACAGCCTTGTTTGGTAGGCTAGCCCACCATCTGAGAGGGTTTGGCTCTGAGGCTGCCTGAGAGGCTCTGAGAGAGGCCACCCCTCTGAGGGGTGTCAGAGGAGGGGAGGGGTCTGTTGAGGCTGGATTTGGGAGGCTCCTTGAGCCTCAGCACCACAGGGAGGGGTCTGCTCAGTCTCTCTCTTGGGGTCTGTCATCCCAATCAAAGAACCTGCTGGTTTCACCATCCATCCACAGCAAGCAATCACCACCACCCTTGAACCTTGCTGCATCAAACCTCACCAGGGTCTTGGACTCAAGCACCTCTGCATCAGAGCTTGAGTCAATGTCTCCATCAAGTGCTGCTGGTCTTGGTTTCCTATGCATGAGCATCACCCAATCAGCATCAGCAGGGATTGCACTTGAGTCCTTGATGTCATCATAGGTGATCATCCTGCCTGACCCCACTTTCTTGGGTTGAGCAATCAGGCATGTGACGATCTGCAACTCCTCACTAAGCAGTTTGAATGATCGTGTCACCTGACCAACCTCAGTGACAACATACTTGAGGCTCCTGCAAAGAAAGTGCAGATGGTCAAACACCAAGAACTTGATGCCATGCCTTTTGACTGCCTCTCTGATCTTGTCAAAGACAGCCTCAACACTCTGGTCACCTTTCCAATCAGGCTCAATGAAATAGAGAGGCATCCTCCTGAGCATGTATCTGGCCATTGCAAAATCAACATTGGTCAGATCATCAACTGGTTTCTTTCTCAGGATGGCTGCAATCTTTTCACCTAACCTCTCAACTGACATCTCCAAGCAGTGCACACAAGATGGCACCCCATGCATTGCCAGATGGAGAGCTTGGTTCAGAGCAAGGGTTGTCTTTCCCACTTTGATCTTTGCACTCAGCACCCACAGATCACCAGGCTGGAAACCTCTCCCAAGCATGGCATTGATTCTCTCCCATGGAGTGAGCAACCCCACCTCACCAATCTCTTGCCTCCTCTTGCACCTCAGCATCACATCAGAGGCATGGACCACACCACCAACCTCAAACTGCTCCTCCATCTCCAAGCTCTCAGCCAAGGCATCCTTGCCAAGCTCAGTCAGACACTCATTGGCATCATGAGCAGGGAGCATGACATTCACACATCTGTCAAAGCCAAGCCTCCTGGCAATGTCTCTGGCTCCATGCTGACCAACATTGTCAACATCAAGAGCAAGGATGATCTTTTCTTTGTCAGCTAAGAGGTCAAACCACTCATCAAGGAGAGTGTCAGCACCACAGGTGAGGCTGATCACATTCTTGACACCAGCAACCCAAAAGGAGATTGCATCAAGCTCAGCCTCCACAACCACAATCTCATCATAGTCAGCCAGAGCATCAGCATTGTATAGCACTGAGGCTCCACCCTTGACCCTCCTGAAAGCCTTTTCTGCTGGTGGCAGAGTCCTAAACTTGATGTTGTAACAGACACCATCATTGATGTGAGGGATAGCAAGCCACAGCCTCCTGTGTTTCTTCTGTAGACCAAGCTTGAAGTGTTTGACAGCAGCCTGTGTGATCCCTCTGCTCCTGCAATAGCTCATCCCCTTTTTGCTCTTGAGCAGTGCTTTGTTGAACTTGATCACATGCTCCATGGGGATTGGCTTGCTCTGCTTTCTCTCTCCCTCTCCTGTGAATGTGGCTGCACTCTGGACACCTTTGAGGTCACCCATGCTCCTCTTGAGCTTGTATAGGTTCCCTTTGGCCTGACAATGCCAGCAGTGGTAAAGGGTCCTCTGTGCATCGATCCAAAATTTCCAACTGCTCTTGCCACAGAAAGGACAAGTCTGAACAGCAATGTCCTTAGGTGATCCTGGTGCTGGTTTCCAAGCCCACTTTTTTGAGTTGAGGTATTGCCTGAGTTCTGATTTCACTTCCATGAGAGTGGACCACCTTTCAGAGACAAGAGAGGGGAGGGAGGTTCAACCTCCCTCCCCTGTTAACTACCAACTATCAACTTGAAGTAGCCAGCAGTTTGATCACTTCACTTGGCTTTCTTCTTTTTGCTCTTGGCTTTCTTGCCTTTCTTGGAGGCAGCCTTTTTCTTGCCCTTGGCCTTGTCCTTGCCTTTCTTCTTTCCCTTGTCCTTGAACTTGGTTTTCTGGACCTTGACAATGGCCTTGACCATCTCCTCTGCTGTCCCAAGCTTCACAGGGTTCTTGATACCAAGCACACCTGCAATCATGACAAGGGTGGTCCGTTTCATGGCCTTGAGAGCCTTGGCCTTGTATGGCAACTCAGATCGGATCTGCTCTCTCTTGGCCTCCTTTTCAGCCTCCTTGGCTTTCTTGGCTGCCTTTGCCTTGGCCTTGCTCTTTTGAGCAGCAGTCTCCTTTTTGGCCTTGCCCTTGGCCTTGCCTTTCTTCTTTTTCTTGGGAGGCTCCTCCTCATCCTCCTCATCCTCCTCATCCTCATCCTCCTCCTCATCATCCTCCTCATCCTCCTCATCATCCTCATCCTCCTCCTCATCATCCTCCTCATCCTCATCCTCCTCCTCATCCTCCTCCTCACCCTCATCCTCATCCTCCTCTAGCTCATCCTCATCCTCCTCATCCTCCTCATCCTCC
>JABAHP010001064.1_pt1 | contig 34392 bp, 28 predicted proteins | sample 7062081 | NCBI WGS metagenome assembly JABAHP01 (sample SAMN14534357, study PRJNA622989) | marine sediment metagenome | biome: marine biome [ENVO:00000428]; feature: marine pelagic biome [ENVO:01000023]; material: deep marine sediment [ENVO:00002113] | place: India: Gulf of Kutch | collected...
TGCTTATTTAAAAATTCTCAGTAGTCTAATATTCGCAATGATTCAAATTCTTATAAGTCGTATATATCATGAATAATACTGTTTTTTCTTTAAAAACAATAAGAACGCGAAAACTCTCAACTTACTCTATTTATTTGGTAATTTTAATGGAGTTTTAAATTGGGTTAGCAAAATTGCGGTACTTAGGCTATAAATTATGAAAATTTAAAAAAAAAATTTTAGATAAAATTAATACTTCTAATATCTATATTAATATTGAAAAAAAATACAATTTAGTAACAGGTTAAATGGCCCGTACATTAGAAGAGTTAAAGCTTCAAGCAAAAGAACAACTTCCTAAGCATATAGGCTTAATAGTAGATGGTAACAGGAGATGGGCTTCAAAAAGAAATCTTGATGTTAATATAGGTCATATGATCGGCTATGAGAATCTAAAAAAAAGATTATTTGATTTTTTTGATGCCGGAATCCATTATTTAAGCTTGTATATTTTATCACTGGAAAATGTGAAGAAACGAAGTGATGAAGAACTTAAATATATCTATAAAATCATGGTTAAAGCTGTTGATACGGTTATTAACGAATCAATTGTAAAAGAAGAAAAAGTAAGGTTTAGTGTCATTGGAAGAATTTCAATGCTTCCACCTAAAGCAAGAGCAAAAATTCAAGATTTAATCGACTTCACAAAGCATCATAGCCAAAATTTCATAAATCTTTGTATTATGTATGATGGTCATGAAGAAATTGTGGATGCTGTTAAATCAATAATCAAAGATTCTATAACTGCAGAAGAAGTTGATGTCGAATTGATTAAGAATTATTTATACACTAAAAATTTCCCTCCATTAGATTATATTATTAGAACTGGAATGAATGATGGTGCAAGAATATCAGGATTTCTATTATGGGATTCTTCTTACGCTGAATTTAAGTTTCGAGAAGATTTATGGCCCGATTATAATAAAGAAATGGTAATTGAAGATTTAGAAGATTATATAAGAAGAAATCGAAGGATGGGCAAATAGTCTTCATGACTTTTTTTTTAATAAACTCAAAGTAGTTAATCTGTTATTAATTATCAAACCTAAAAAATAATTAGATATTTGAATAAGTAATAAGCAACTGAACAAATAACCTTCAAATTATGTCAAACATAGACAAAACCATCTCTTTGAATATTTCCAAATTTCCGCAGAACTTATTAATTTCAGGAATCGGGAATGAGGTTAAAATAAATGCTGTAAACACGTCAAGTAAAAAAGAGACATTTAAGTTCGATTTTGAAGGAGAGAACTTAAATATTATATTAGCTCCTGCAGAATTTAACAATCAAGTAGAATTTGGCCCGGGAGAAACCAAGGAGATAATCCTAAAGTTAGAACCAACTATAGATGGTTTTGGTAAATTAATTATTAATGTAAATTGGCTTAAGATTACTGAATATACAGTTAAGGTGCAAAAAGTTAGAGGCGTTGTTCCTATTAGTAAAATGAACTCAATTCTAAAAACACACGCTTTTTCTATTGCTGACAAGGTTGATAGATTTAATTCAGAAGATTTTTTCATACATATAGACCAAAATGTAATAAGTAAAGCTGAACAACAATTAGAAAGTTTAAGAAATGAATTCAATTCAGCACAATCTATGGGATCTCCAACTTCTCAATTACTTGAAAAAATAGATGCTTATATAAACCAAATAGCAAAAGGATACCTTTCAATTGATATTCCTCTAAAAGCTTTAGAGTACGCACTAATGCTCCCAAAAAGCACTGAACAACTTGATTTATATACAAATTTAATTCGAGCATATGCATCTAAAGATTTTGATCAAATGGTTCAAGTAGCTCAGAATTTACAAGATTACATGCTCAAAAGAAAAATATTGAATCTACTAGCTAAAGACCGAATTGTAATAAATCCTGAACAAGCAATTAGCACAGCAGCTTTAATTAAAGAGCCTGCTTTTAAAGAAGATCTTATGATTTATATATTTAGTAAAGTTATTGAAACTAATCCCAATTTAGCTCTGAAATTAATAACCCAAGTTGATAATGATTTTCAAAAGACCACGGTATTGTTTAATATAGTAAAGAAGTTATATGGCCAGGAGGCTAAATCTGACGTTATTAATATTTTAAATAGAATTGTTCAAATAAGTCTCATTTCTTATAATAAAAATCAAGAAAACAAAAAATTAAGAAAAGAATCTTATGAAAACATAAAGGATGCAATTAATGCTATTGCTGAATATGACAGTCCTAACGCAGCTCACGCTATTATTGAGAGTATTACAATTCAACAACTTAAAGAAAAATTATCAAAGAATCTATTTGAAATTATATATATAATGGTTGATGAGGTTCAGACTAAGGTTGAAGCTACTCCTGTTTTTTCTCAATATTTCCTATTGAATACCTTTACATCTCAAATTACTAGGGAAATTACAAATTTTAGTCTAAACGGTGGAAATGTTAGTAGTAATATTCTTGCGAATGATTTCAATTTTACATTAGTATTTTTATCATTATTTAGTTTTGATTTTAGTATTTTTCCAATATTAGATCGTGTATATAACGATATAAAATATTCACAAAAGAAATCAATAGCTTATTATGTCTTTCCATCAAAAGAAAATTATAATCAAAATGAGTTAAATACCCTTAAGGCTTCATTAAAACAGTTTTTTAAGAATCTCAGCAACGCTCCAGTTCAAATACTAATATTTAATTTAGATTTTATTCCATATTTAGGAAAACCAACGATAATAATATCATCAGAAAGCGACTTAGGCGATCATTTCTANNGGAAGACCAACGATTATAATATCATCAGAAAGCGAATTAGGCGATCGCTTTTATTCAAAAATTAAAAAGATTGGAGATAAGATAGAGTTAATAACAGATGCGTCTCTATTTAAAGGTGGTAAAATCTCTCATGAGCTCGCAGAGATATTCCCACCAAATAAAGCTAAAATCATCAATTTAGTCCTATCATACGAATTTATCAATGATTATGACATTTTCAAAACTTTTATCCAATCTTTACTTTAAATTAAAGAAAATTATCAAAAATTATAAACTCAAATTTTTTTATATATATTGTAAAAAAACAGAAGATATCTTAAATTAGAAAATAGCATAAAGCAATCAAAAGGGGATAGTTTTATGGCAAAAGACAAAAAAAAGAAGCAAAAGAAAGAGAAAAAGAAAAAACAAAAATCTGGACAGAGCTCAGACACTTTTTCTCAACTATATGCTAAAAAAGGTAAAGCGCCAGCAGCTCCAAGTGTTTCATTAGGAAATGCAATTGATAGATCCACTGATAAATTATTTCTAGGATCCGATTATCGAGAAGTGTATATTCCTGAAAGACCATGGGCTGAAATGCTAGCTGATACTGAACATTGGACGCCTTTACCATTTACTCATGGTATTGAAATGGAATTAATAATAGCAGATGACAATGGAGATTATCCTCCTGGAGAAGAAATGGTTTATCGAATGAAAGAAATTGTAAAAGATGCCATTAAAATCATGGATGGGATCTTGTATGAAGGGAGAAGCGATTTTCTACCTGTACCAGATTATATTAAACAAAAAGTTTTAGCTAGGCCTTGGGGCCGAGATGATCTTGAAAAGGGATATGCAATGGATATACGATACGCATTAGGAGATGGTTCTGTAGATATTGATACATTTGCTAGAGATGGTAATGTAACAGCAATAACTTATATATTAGAGCTTGTTACACCCCCTTGTGCATATGTTGAAGAACTAGCATTCTGGGCAAGTACATTATTCTTATTAGCAAAAGCAACTTTGCCAAAAGATTTACATATCATCGCTTCTGCTATAAATCCAGCCACTAGTGAGTATATGAGAGGTGTTTCACAAGCAGATCACAGCCATTTAGGAACGTTTGAATCGGAATTAGAAAAAATTCAAGCTTATTGTATGATACGTAATTTTATACCACATATTATTGCTCTCACATGCAATTCACCAATTTTAAACAACAAGCCTACAGATGTCGTAAAAATTATAAATAATAGAATAACAGCACCGAATTGCGTAAGATCCTTAAGATTAAAATATAATACCACAATGTTAAGCAATAATGATCCTACTCATTTCATTCCATATTTAACTTCATCAGATCAAAATTCAATCAATTACTTTCTCCAAATAGTGCAAAAAGCTAGCTTAGAAGATGGGCGCTTTCAAGATGTTTTCCCTTTTACTGATTGGGGTACAATCGAAGTCCGTATAAGTGATGCTCAAATTTCTATTTGCCGGCGAATTGGTATAGCCCTTTTAATTCAAGCTATGTGTTATAAAGCAAGAAAATTACTTAAGAAAGGTGTTTGGGTTCCTGATGCTGGAAGTAATACAATTGCTCCTAATCGTAAGAGTGCAATTGAACGGGGTTTAATATCTCTATTTAGACCTGCTCCCGATCTCACTCGAGAAAAATTGGCTCAATATGATCCTGAATTTGCAGATCAATATCTGGGTCCAAAAGAACAACCAGTGCGTTATATGATGCAAGCAGTTCAGAGAATGTTTTTCTATTTAAAGGAGGAATTAAAAGAGCTTGGATTTTTATACTCACCATTTATGAAACCTATTCTACAATCTGTTTTTGGGAGTGTTTCTTACGCTGAGCCTCCAATAACAGAAGCTGAGTATCAACTTTCGCTTTATGATTATAAAATGAAAAATGGAGAAGATCCAAGTATCTTATATGATCTTATATACTTTACAATTCAATATTGCCAGGATCCTTTGAATAATCCACTTACAGGAGTTTTAACACTTCCAAAAGAAATGAGAGATTAGTTATCATAATGAAAAATTAGGGGATAATTTTATGCTAACCTGTACTATAGAACAAGACGGAAAAAAAAGAGTAGAACATTTACTTGTTATTGACGCTCATTCTCATCTAGGTCAAGATGTAGATGGAGCAACAATGATGAATCCTTTAGCTCCAGGAGTTGGAACATTCGATTTTTGGGGTAATGTTCAAGGAAGAGTAAAAGCTGATTGGGAGAAAACCGGGGAACAGTCTTTTACTACCACAATGGATGGAAAATTTACAAAAATATCTTGGTCCTTCACGACATTTCCATTCACAAATAAACTTTATTCTGAGCTTGAGAAGTTAGGAAAAAAGTTTTCTGATTTAAAAGAAAAATCGAAGTTCTATTCCTTTATAGATATGGGGGTATGTTTCCCCTTCCAAGATGTATTTAGAGATAAGATGCCAGAAGCTTTATACAGAGCAAGCAATGTAAATGTCTCACGCTTTACAACTCGATTTCCATTTTCTATGAAATTAATTGGTTATGGTCGTTGCGATCCGATGGAGGGGCAAAAAGCTGTAAATGAAGTGAAATATATAAGAGAAACATTAGGACTTCGAGGGTTAAAATTACATCCAAGATCAGAAGGATATATTGACAAGATGACCTCTGAAAAAGTTATAAATGTCCTTGTTGAAGCCGCAAGTTATTCCTTACCTGTTATTTTTGATACAAGAGGTCGGGGTTCAATATTAGAAATTGGAAAATTAATCAAATCAGCAAGAAATGTAATGCAATCAAATTTTCCAGATATATTACCTCATTTTAAAGTAATAATTGCTCATTTTGCTCAAGGAAATATTGATGATTATGAAGTATATAATACAATTGTCCAACCAAACACGTATGGAGATCTTTCAATGTTACATGGTAAAGGTGCTGGGAATTTTTTTGAAAGTTTTCGTAGATGGTTTAAGTCTCAAAATAAAAAATCTGTAGATAACCGAGATTGGTCTGAATATTTACTCTATGCTTCAGATTATCCATATTTTGGTGATGTTCATGCTCAAAAATTAATGAAATATATTATAAATAAGCAATTTTTTGATACTGGAGGTACCATTACAGATGTAAGAAATATACTGAGCCTAAATCAATTAAAGATTTTACCCGAGTATAATACACCTCAGAATCAGAAAGAAACTAAAAATATACCAAGTATATTAGTTTCAAACCCCCAATTTCATAAAAATAAGATAAGTGCTTATGACACATCAATTATGGCGTTAGCAAAATTAATTGTGGAGAATAAAATCGATATCAAAAAGCTATGTGTACAATTTAAAGATACCTGGGATTTTTTAAGTGAAAACGTGCTATTAAATATTAAATCAAATAACACAAAAGAAGAAAAAGATATATTATTAATGAGTTTAGTGAAAGATAAAATAGCCCTTTTTGCTCCTTTACATTCAACCATTGATTGGAAAAAATTTGGATATAATTACTTTAATCCTGAAGATCGAGCCTTTTTTGCTTCAGTGTTTAAGCAGAATTATTTAACTACAGATGTTTCAAAAACAGTAGATACTTTTTCCCATATATATACTTAAATTTTTCACGGTTGAAGTAAATCTAATATATTTATTTGTAGTAATTAATATTAGAGTAAATATTATAATTCTCCATTAGGACCAACAAAATTAAATGCTATTTTGGGATATAAATTGAAAGGAATTGTGATTTTAAATCTAGATAAAAAAACTGAATTAATTAAAGATGTCGAAATCCCGGAGAAAATTTGCGAAGAATTAGGGGTAACAGACTCAATGCTTTCAACTGTTTTTGAAGAACATAAAAGGATAAGAACAGGTCCAAATTACTTAGAAATGCAAATAAAACGTGACCTTAGTGTAGCTAGTTTCTTTACAGGGCATTCTTCCAAACATTTTATTGGGAAAGGAGATCATGTTATTACAGTATTCCTTTCTGATGAGGATATTCTTCCTAGAAATTTTGAGGGCCAAGTAAGAAGAATCGCTTTCGAACTATTGCCCAAAAGAAAGGAAAAAAAGTATAAAGAATTGATGGCAAAATCTTATGAATTGTTAGAAAAAGGTGAACTTGATGCTTATTGGCAGGAGAGAAAGGAATTTGAAGAAGAGTTAGGAGATAAGAAAGAGAAAATTGATGATCTTGCTCAAAAGGTTTCCTTGTTGGTGTCTGATAGATCTGAACATCTTAGAAATGTAGAAGCTTTAAAAAATGAAGTAGCCGAGTTATATTCAAAGTTAGAGAATTGGAGTAATCAAATGGCCGAATTGAATGAGTATAATGCAACTTTAACTTCGAAAAACAGAGAATTAAATAGATTATTAAATGTACAGAATTTATCATTAAATCAAAAAGATGAGCGAATTAATAACTTAAAGGCAAAGTTAGGTGATACCGATGAAATTGAAAAAGGCGCAGAACAATTATTGAATGAAATTAGGAAAATTAAAGTGGAAAATGAAAGCTTAAATAAGGAAATCGCAAATCTGAATGAAATTAACAAAAAGTTGAAATTTCAAACCCTAAAAGCAAAAAGAGAGAGTGAATCAGTTCCAAATTTAGAAATTGAAATAAAAAAATTGAATGATAAGGTTTTGGGAGTAAAAAACGAAAAGGAGATAATTAGGCAAGAACTAAAAGATTTAAAGGAAGAAATCAAGCTTGTACGACAAGAACGCGATAAATATTATAAAATTATTAAAGAAAAGAATCTTATTTAAATCATTTTTAGTTTTCAGAAGAAATTTAAGTTTTTTTTAAAAAATCAGAAAGGAAATTAATATTCCATCCAAACGTTATTCTATTCCATGATTGAAGTTCTTTGGAAAAATCTTCTCGTTTTATTTGGGTGGGATCTTCTCCAGCATCTATATGCTTTTTTACAAGATTCATCATTTCCCTAATGTACATATTCTGTAAAGAAAATTCATTTTTAGAAGCTAAATTTCCATGCCCTGGAACAATGAGTTCATAATCTCCTGTCATCAATTCATCATTTACCGATACCCACCCTTCAGGATCTCCTGAACCTATCCAAGGATCACGATTAGCAAATAAAAGATCACCTGCAAATAAAACCTTTTCATCAGGAATATATATAATAACATCTCCATCAGTATGAGCTTTTTTGAATGTTTGTAACTGAACTAATTTTTCTTTACCGTATATGATACATCCTTTCTTAAAAGTGAGATTAGGTTCTCGAATCTCTTTTATTGTGCGAATCCCTTTCAAAAATCTAAGATCATTTTTTATATCTTGTATTTTCTCATCATCTTTTTCAAATTCAAGCGACTCTTCTAATTCAACAATTTTTTCCATTTCAAAATTCCGGTATTGTTCAAAGAACTTTTTACTTTCTGTTTTAATATTCATCAGTGTGCGATCTGAGGTTATTATTTGTGTATTTTTATCAAATATAGCATTTCCAACGATATGGTCCATATGATAATGTGTTATCACTATGAAATTAGGGTTTTTTTGAGTGTATTTTAAAGCAGCTTGTTTTAAATCTTCCGCAGCTTTAGCATGCTCTGTACTATCAATTATGATTAAATAATCTCCAATATCAATAAAACCTGCATTAGATCCCATCATTGAATCTTCCTTTGCTATAGCACCATAAGCGCTTTCTGAGAGCTTATAAAGATTGAAAAATTCTGATTCGAAGTCTAATTTTTTTACAAAATTGAATGACATACCAAAAATTTCTCCTATTTAATCTGCTACTTGTCAATATAATACTTTTTTATAAAGTCCATATTCATTTGTACTTCCTTTTCTGTAGATATTCCCCCATGTCCTGCTACATATATCTCAATATCTTTCTCTATAATGGATTGCAAATTTTCATATAATTTTGGTGGATTAAAAGCATTGAATCTTCCATTATCGGTTGGTGCCCAAGTATCATCCAAATTGGCAAATAATAAATCCCCCATAAAACAAATTTTTTCATTTGGGAAAAATGCAATAATATCGGAATCAGTGTGTCCAACACCATAGGGAATTAAATGAAGAGTTTTTTTTTTACCATTGATCGTAATACTATCATTAATCAAGAAATTTGGTAATTTAATTTTAAAATCAGGATCTGTTACCATATTACTGAATTCAATATCATTTAATGATTCCTGCTTACCCCATGGAGCATCATCTGAGTTTAGCATTTCTTTGCGTCTTTGAATTTCCTCTTCGGCATTATCTTGAGAGCGTTTGAGTTGGTCAAAAACAACTTCTTGTATCTTTTTTACAGTAGGAAGAGTACTTATTATAGGAACATTATCCGGAAAAAGGCAGTTACCAAACACATGATCACCATGATAATGGCTATTAATGATAAATGATGGTTTTTTATCACACAGTTCTTTTCCTGCTTTATATAAATCAATAGTTGCTCCAGGATAAAATAAAGTATCAAAAATAATCAAAAAATTCCCTAAATCAAAGATTCCGGCACTTGTCTCTGCATCAGAATCATTTATTGAGATAGCTGCATAAATTCCTTCTGTTAATTCAAAAAGATCAAAATATACTGATTTAAAGTCAGTCTTTTTATAATCCATAATATTTTTCAGTTATTTTTATTAAAATAGAGTAGATAATTGAGTTAAAGATTAGAATTTATTTATAGATTAATCTCATGAACTTGAGCTGAACTATACCGTATAAATGAACTATACTAAGGATTTTTTTCAATAGTTATAATATCTAAAACTCTAAAGTGCATTCATATTGAAACAACAAATTTAGTTAAAAAGTTCAATGAAAATAATTAAAATTAAGATTTCTTTAAGATTTCAGCAAGAAAGTTAAGATTCCATTCTAAAATGGGACTATCGAAGGACTGTAACTCCTCTGAGAAATCTTCTCGTTTTATCTGGGTTGGATCTTCTCCTGCTTCAACTTTTTTCTTAACTAAATCAATAATTTCGTTAATGTATTTATTTTCAAGAGAAAACTGCTCTTTAGAAGCTAATTCGCCATGTCCAGGAACGACAACTTTAAAATCCATTTTCATTATTTCCTCATTTACGGCAATCCATCCATCAGGATTTCCAGAGCCTAACCAAGGATCAACACTTGCAAACAAAAGATCTCCCGCAAATAGTACTTTCTCTTCAGGTATATAAACTATTACATCTCCGTCTGTATGGGCTTTCTTAAATGTTCGCATTTGAACTGATTCCCCTTTTCCGTATATAACGCATCCTTCCCTAAAAGTAAGATTGGGTTCTCGAAGTGAAAAATTGGGAGAGCGAACAGTCTTAAGAAAGATAAGATCATTTTCAATATCTTTCTTTTTCGTTTCATCTGTTTCAGTTTTAAGGGTTTCCTCCAATTCGGTAAGATCCATATCTTTAAATTCTTCAATCCTTTTTCTCCCTTCTGTTTTTATATTTTTTAGAGTACGATCAGAAGTCATAATTTGAGTTGCTTTATCAAATAAAGAAGTCCCCATGAGATGATCCATATGAAAATGGGTAATTACTATAAAATTAGGCTCTTTTTCGGTAAACTGAATAGCGGCTCTTCTTAAATCTTTAGCAGCATCTACATTTCCTGTAGTATCGATAATTATCAAGTAATCCTCAATATCTATAAAGCCAGCATTTCCCCCCATACCAGAATCTTTTTTACCAATAGCTCCATACGCACTTTCTGATAGTTTATAGAGATCAAAATATTCTGATTCAAAATCTAGTTTTTTCACAAAATCATATGACATAAATTTCTTTAGGATATAATCTTGAAAAACTTTTGTGATTTTTATGACTTAAAACGTTAAATTAAGCTATAAGTGCCAATTTTAACAATTTAATAACCATAATAAAAATATACTAGATTTATATACTTGAATAATCATGAAATATATACAATTTTTCATAAAAGGGTTAATTTAATGTCTAAAAAAGAAAAACCAAAAAATTGTGTTTTTTGTGGCAATTTTATTAACAAGCACAACCTTGGCTTTAACTATCAGTACTCATTTCTACAATTCTCAAGAAATTATTAATCTCAACAGAGATTATGACACGGATTCATTGAAAACTGCTGCATTTTTCGGTGACATTACAATTGACGCATTATTAACGACAAACACCTCAACGGAGGGTAATTGGACTTGGGCAAAAAGTATTGGATTGTGTACTGGATTTGGCACTCCTGGAAGTCCTTATAGGATACAAGGCCATACTTTTGATAATGGTTTTGCATTGGATGATTGTTTAAGGATCTTAAATTCAAGAGATCACTTTATTATTAGAGATTGTACTTTTATAAATGCTCAAAATCCATGGGCTAGTGTTTATTTGTATAATGTTACCAACGGAAGAATCGTTGACTCTTTTTCCTATGATAGTTATATAGGAATTGCAATGGAGTATGTAAATGATACTGAAGTTTCTAACACGCATATTTACAACACAACCGCAGGATTTCTCCTAGAAAATTCTCATCATAACACAGTTTCCAATAATAATATGTCAGCAAACGAGGATATTGGTATCTATGTAACTCAAAGTACTTTCAATACTATTTCCTACAATCTTCTTAACGATAATCAAAATTTCCCTGGAATGTGGGTCGTAGCATTAAGTAATAATAATGATATATTACATAATACAGCCAATCGTAATGGTCAAAGCGGGATTGAAATAGACAGTTCTAGTGATAATTACATTTATCACAATGATGCTAATGATAATGCACAATTTGGAATTTATTTATCTGATGGAGATAAAAATACGATATTATCTAACACTGTTAATGACAACGATGTTCATGGAATCTATTTAGCGGCTGGAAGTCAAAATAATGTAATTTCAGAAAATACTGCAAATTCTAATACCGTGTTTGGTATTTATGGGGAAAGTCCAACTACTTCCAATAATGAATATATCCAAAATACTATAAATCATAATATGGTTGCAGGTATATATCTTGCGGGATGTATAGATTCAATTATTCATAATAACGTAGCTTATAACAATTCGGTATTTGGAATTTATCTTGCAAGTACTGATAATATTACATGCACTAAAAATACTGCTTATGAAAGCCCACTATTTGGAATTTATATGGATGGCGCAATAAATTGTATTATTGAAAGTAACAACCTTCATCATAATGGATATGATGGAATAAGATTAGCAGGAGGTTGTTACTGGAATACACTAAAATCAAACACCGCTAAATATAATAACTGGAGTGGAATTATGTTAGATGGTGCGTGTGATTCAAACTTAATTATAAACAACATTGCATCAAATAATGTTTTCCATGGGATCCAATTAGTTAGTAGTGATGGCAATACAATCACAGGTAATACAGCTAGCAATAATGAAATGAATGGAATTCATCTTCAAGGTAGTGACACAAATAGTATCGTTTCTAATATAGCAAATAACAATAAGAATGGAACATTTCTGGATACGAGTAATAATAATATCATAACTAATAATGTCTTAATTGGTAATGTTGTTTGCTACAATGAAACGGGAAGTACTGGAAACATATTTGAAGATAATGTATGTACTGCCCCTGGCCTAACAATAGATATGACTACATTTATGCTGATTCTGGTCATAGTAGAAGGTGCTGTAATCACAATAGCAGTATTAGTATTTTTTGTTAGAAAACGTAAGTCCTAATTCTTATTTTTTTCTTTTTCTTATTTATTGGGAACCAATTTGATTACAGTCTAATAGATATTCTTTAAACACTTTTGAATACATTTCTCATCGAGGTTACATATATTTAAATACTGAAATTATCATACTACCATATTAACACGAAATTTATCCAAAAAAAATGGATTGTTAGAAAATGAAATCATTTAATAAAAGAAATTTAATATTAATTTCCGTTATCTTGGGATTGTTTACAGTAAATATGGGACTAAAATTCACTATTTTTTCATTTCCACAGACAACAAGCCAAATACAAAATGAAGAGGATTTAAAGTTATCAGCGACCTATAATAGCACGATAGTAATTGATGAAATGGTACCAGCAAATAATTGGGAAGCTGCAAAAGCAGCAGGAGTTTGTACTGGTTCTGGAACTTCTGGAAATCCTTATATTATACGTAATCATCTGTTCAATACAACTACTGGAAGTGAATGTTTAACAATATCTAATTCAAGAAAATACTTTCGAGTTCTTGATTGTGACTTCATAATAACAGGCTTTAGCGCGGGAATTATACTTGATAATACCACAAACGGTTTAATTCAAGGTAATCAATTACCGCGAAATATCTTTTTCAATATATTACTTGATAATTGCAGTCAAATAACTCTAAGAGATAATAACTGTTCTGGAAGTGCAGTTGGTATAATTGCAGCTAATTCAGACAATATATTTATAGATTCTAATATTGTTAATGATAATTTGGGTAATGGAATAAACCTCGATAACTGTGAAGATATCATTATTGAAGATAATGACGTAATAACAAGCGCTACTGAGGGTATATATCTCAATGATTGTGATGAGGTTACAATTAATAGCAATACAATTATCAATAGTACAAATATGGGTATCCACAATGAGATGTCTAATAACACGCAGATTTTACTTAATACTATTACTGGGTCTGATAATCATGGCATAAGAATTTTTCAGAGTTATTGGTGTGAAATTTCAAGAAATGATATTACTGAGAGTGTAAATGATGGAATCAGAGTAGAACAAAGCACACATTGTTTATTTGAATCCAATGATTTAAATTACAATTTATATGGTATTCATCTCATGTCAACCTCAGAATATAACAAGATTTCAAAAAATACAGTTAATAAAAACCAGGATGATGGTATCTATTTAGTGACTGTTGATAATAACATTGTTTCTGAAAATAACGCAAATCATAATGGAGATGAAGGAATTTGGTTAACAGGATGTGATGATTCTTTAGTACATAGAAATACAGCTTATAATAATACGGGAAATGGCGTACGTTTAAATAGTGCTGATAATATAACTTGTACTAGAAATGTAGTTTATGAAAATCAGGAAAATGGAATTAGATTGTTTGGTGCTACCAATTGTATCGTAGAGGAAAACAATGCTCACCATAATGGATTAGATGGAATAAGGATCTTAACGGGTAGTAGTAATAATATTATCAGTTCAAACATTGGTCAATATAATAATTTTAGTGGAATTCATTTACTTTCGAACTTTAATTTATTAACAAATAATTTATTAAGATATAATCAAGAACATGGGATATTCCTTGAAACGAGCACCAGTAATACACTATCAGCTAATACAGCCAATAGTAATGAAATGAATGGCATCCATTTACTCAATAGTGATGGTAATTCCATAATATCAAATACTGCAAATGGTAACATAAATGGAACATACTTAGTATCCAGTAATAATAATATCGTGACAAATAATCTTTTGATTGGTAATGATGTGTGCTATAATCAAACAGGAAGCACAGGTAATTTATTCGAAAATAATATATGTACTGCCCCTGGTTTCTCAATGGATTTGAGTACAATTTTGTTAATTATAGCTTTAATAGAAGGAGCTGCAATTGCCATAGGCTTAGCAGTATTTATCGTTAAAAAAAAACGTAAGCCCTAATTACTTTAATTTCTTATCTCTTTTTTTTTTATTTTAATATCCAATAACATAATAAATTAATTTATGATTTTTATATTAAAATCTTTGCAAGCTTAGAAAATTACTGTAAAAAAGGAGATATATTAAAAAATTCTTTAATCAGGTGTAAGTGAGTCAAGATCTGATAAATCTAAGCCACTATCCATAACTTCAACAGTTTCAGACAGAAATTCGTCTAGTATCTCTTTTAACTCGTCTCCGGATCGTTTCAAAATAAGCCTGATTAAGCCAATATTAATTTCCGGATCTGATATTAGGGTTAATACTCCTTTAGGACCACAAGAGGAAGCAAATATCTTACCTCCGCTGAATTCTGAAGTAACAATCTCAAGATTACCAAGCTCTAAATTTTTTCCTTGTTCTTCTGATGCACAAAATACGGCGCTTGCAATAGCACCAATTCCATCAACATCAGCAGGGAAATAGGAGAATTTCGAGACACTTGCAATAGTTAATCCTGTTCTATCAACCAAAATTACTTTTTTAATACCACTTTCGCTCTTTATAATCTTGCTGAGAATATTATCGAAACTTTTTGTGTCAATACTAATGCTCAAACACCTTTTATAATAATTTAAGTTATATAATAAATAATATATTCTTCAATCTTTAAAACTATTATAATTATTTGAATTTATAAAATTATCTTTTTAAAATCTTTCATAGGAAATTTAGGAAAAATGATTTATAAGCACAAGATTTTAAGATCGAGATATCAAAAATTTAATAGTTTAAATGAAAAAGTATGAGAGATGAAATTGAGAACCGATTACATAGAGTCATGATAAAATTAGCTAGAGATGGAGTTATTTGTCCATATTCAGGAAAATGTTTAAATGCTGAAAACTGCTCTAGGTGTAATGAGTTTTTCCAAAAATGTGCTATCTTCGCAGATTTCATTTCACAAACAAAATAAAAAATTGGTTTAGAAAATGAATTTAGGATTAGTAGATAAGGTTGCTTTAGTTTTGGCATCCAGTAAAGGTTTAGGATTTGCATGTGCATCCGGACTTTATGAGGAAGGAGCCAATGTTATATTATGTAGTCGCTCTGAAGAAAATTTGAAAATTGCAAAAAGTAAAATTCAAAAATTGAACTCAAAGAATTTGAATAATAAAGTTTTTTCGATTGTTGCAGATTTAATGTATGATAATCAAATTAAAAGTCTTGTAGAAAGAACTATAAATGAGTTTGGCAGAATTGATATTCTGGTTCATAATGCGGGAGGTCCTCCTTCTGGTCCAATTGATAAAATTACGAAAAGTGATTGGAAAAATTCCATTGATTTAAATCTTCTATCATTAATTCGCATCACAGATTTAATAATACCAATCATGAAAAAACAGAGTTATGGAAGAATAATTGCGATCACGTCGATTTCAGTTAAGCAACCTTTAAATAATCTCGTTTTATCAAATACAACTCGCTTAGGAATTGTTGGTTTTGCCAAAACACTTGCTAATGAGTATGGAAATCATAATATCCTAGTAAACATTGTATGTCCTGGTCCAACATTAACCGATCGTATGAAAGAATTAATTAATAAAACAGTTCAAGATACAGGAAAATCCTATGAAGAAGTAGAGAAAACATGGATAGACCCGATTCCACTGAGAAGATTAGGAAAGCCAGAGGAATTGGCAAATTTAGTAGTATTTTTAGCATCTGAAAAGGCAAGTTATATTACTGGTACAGTTATACAAGTCGATGGTGGTTTTGTAAAAAGTGCATTATAAAAATAATGATATGGATGAATTTAATGAGAAGAAGATTTTTATATGGCATATTGCTACTATTATTCTATACTAGTTGTGAAAAACTGGAGTAAACTACCAAGATCTAGATATTATAAAAGTGATATCTAAATAAGATTCTAATTTTATAATCGCAACCTAAATTGTAGATATTGAGGTAACCAGATTTGGTGAATAAGAAAGTATTATTCGGAAGTATAATTGGTGTATTAGTAATAGGTGCACTCATTTATGGAACGTCTATTTTTTTGACTCCTAAACCCTCTGAACCTGAATTGTGGTTAAATAATCCAACTTTAGATTCTCCTATCTCTCCAGATTGGTTTTGGGAATATGGAACAGAAGGAGATAACTCAGATCTTGAGTTAATAGCAAGTCAAAATCAGGCAGACTATCGGATTCTTGGAGAAAAAAGAACAGTTACTTTAATTTCTGGAACTCCAAATAGCTCGACCTCCCCTGGTTGGGGAATCTATAATAACAGTGATTTTATGCTTCCAGATGATTCTGAAATAAGATCCTATGGTTGTTGGGTTTATCATTATTTAGACGAAAGTACGGGTCCGGGACAGGTACATAATTTTCCAAGTGTCCATTTTAGAACAAATATTAGTATGCCAGTAGATATGTCGGATTATGTTATCACTGATGCGTCTCTGGAAGTAAGTTTTAATGCAAGTGTTGAGATTAATGTAGATACTTATAATGACTGGAATCAATCTGGTGATACAGCTGAAATTGATCAGGATAAATTTCTTATAGGAGATTCGGCAAATTTTTATGCTCAATTGTCAGACACAAAATATAATTATCCTTTTCGCGTTGCCAGTTTCGAAACTAGAGACGTTGCTTTAGGACAAGGTGATCTGCCTGGATTTCCTGATATTTTAGAAATTAATGATACAGAATTAAATTATGTAAATGAACAAGACTTAATTGCCGCTTTAAATACAGCCTTGTTAACAGACAATCAGAATTTTACAATTACTTTAGGTCTTGATATTTATTGTGAAGATAATCAAGCTGCTAGTGGCGGAGATCAAGATATGTGGAACTATTTAATCTTTAAAACCTGTAATCTTACAATAACCTATGAAAAGAAAATTGATCACTCTACAACGTTATCATTAAATCAAATGGGAGAACAAGTAAGTGGAGCAAATATTCAAGTAACAGATGCAAATTTAAATTTCAAATACAAAATTAATGACACTTGGCCATTAACAGCCCCCCTTTCTGAAATTAGAATATTTATAAACGATATTTTTTATGATAAGCAAACAATAAAATTAAGCTCTGCTAATTCATCTTTTCAGGATGTGAAATTAGATGGGCTTGATATAACTGAATTTATTGACTTAAATTCAGAAGTTAATCTTTCTATTCAATTATTTTTAGCAGATTCATTTAATCTAGATAAGGAGATTGAGATTTCCATTGATGATGTATATCTTTATATAACAATCATACAATTAGGTGGGGATTGGACTCTAGTAATAATTGGATTAAGCGCTGGTATCATAGTTCTCGCTACTGCTCTTGGATTGTATTTTAAAATTTTCCAGTATCCACCAATGGTAAGGAAAATAAGAAAATTAAAGAAGAAAGTTAGGAAGGGTAAAAAATTGAAACCGCTTCTACTTAGTTTAAGAGAAGATCAAATAAATGAGAGTCTACAGAATAAGATGCAAATATTAAGTATTGAAACTCCGGGAGCTGAAAAGCCAAGCAAGGAAGAAAAAACCAGTGGAATCGAAAAATCTGTACAAAATAATCTGGAGGAAAGCATCTGATGATAAGAATGAAAAAATATTGTTATTTTGGTTTATTCATGATTTTTTTCATTTTATTCTTACAGATAATCCCCTTAAATCAGAGGAAGATTACTTTCACAAATAAAGATATCAAACCTCAAATGGCAATACTGGATCAATGGTTAATGAACAATGATTTTTCTACTCAACAAAATTGGGTTTTTACTAAAGGGATTTTAGGAGACAATACCTCTGTAAATGCCGATATAAGTGGAGGAAAAGCAAACTTTAGAGTTTTAGGAGAAAAATTAACATATAGCCTGTCTGGTATTCCAAACTCTACAAATTCACCAGATTGGCTCGAACTTGCGAAACCTGATTATTACAAGCCTGATAATACTGGAATTGATAATTTTGGCTGTTGGGTGTCACATGTTTGGTCTGAAGGATCGAATCAATTCCCTGGCGTTCATTGGAGAAAAAATGTTAGTATAGATAATGATATGTCAAAATACACAATTAAATCAGCTTCAATTGAAGTTACCTTCAATGCAACTGTGAATGCTAATGTTGATGTAATAGACGAAAGTGCTGTAAATCAATTTGGTATTGGTGATTTTGTAACCTTCTATGTTCAAATTTCTGATTTAGATTATAAGAATCCATATATTATTGCAGTTAATAAAACTTGGGATCTTGGAAGAAACTCTGGACCATTAAGTATAAGTAATAAATTAATAGAAGCTTATGATGAGAGTGTTATTATTACAGCACTAAATTCTGCTTTTGATAAGGATCCAGATCATTCTAATTTTACAATAACATTAGGTATAGATATATATTCCGAAGATAATTGGCCTGGAGACACAGATACATTTACATCACTTAGGATTAATGAATGTAATTTATCTTTTACATATGAACGAAAGATTGAAAAATTTACATCTGTAGCTTGGAATCAAATCGGGGATACAATTAGTGGAGAAAATGTACAAATTACCAACGCTCTTTGTTATTTTAATTATTCAATAAGCGAGGCTTGGCCCTATGATTTATCTCCATTTTCAGAAATGAGGATTTTAATTAATGATAATCCCTATAGAGAAACCATTCAGTTAAGTTCTATGACAATTGGTACACAACAAATAAGATTTGAAGGAGTGGATTTTACTTCGTTATTCAGAGAGGAAGTGAATATATCGGTTTCTATACAGACTTACATTGCAAATACATTTGGTTTAAATAGGACAATAACAATTTCGATAGATGATATTTATCTTTATATTTCATATATTTATGTCAGACCAGGAGCAGATCTAAGTATTCTTGTTATTGGGTTAACTGTTGGAATTATCGGTATAGTAATTGCATTTAGCTTATATCAATTTCATTTTAAATATCCTCCATTAGTTAGAAAAATAAGGAAATTAAAGAAAGGCGTTAGTAAAGGAAAAGCCAATAAGCCACTAACGGTAAATAATCGAGAGGATATAGTCAAGAATAGTTTAAATGAAAGGAAGAATATTTTAATATTTGAAACTATTCAACCAGAACAAATAGAAAAGCAAATAGAAAAAGAAAGAATTAAAAATGAGGGTGAAATTTAAATGCCACATGGATATATTATTACTGAATGGACTGAAGATCAAGGATTAGTTGTTAAATTAAGTTATCCAGAAGATCTTGTCATCGATTTAGATGATATGATGCGGATCTTTTATGCTCATATTACAGGCGCCGGAGCTGCAGGAAATGTTTTAGTACGATTAGAAAAAGCGCGCTCTAATGTATCAAGTTATTTTACTGGAATGCAATCTGACATGCCAATAATGATAAATTTAATGCTAGAATTAGGAGAGGATCCCGAAATGTTTGGTGAAGCAGTGTTACAAGAAATCAATCAAGATTTATTGAATTACTTAAGAGAGATGGGCACAAATGTATCCCAAAGTTATGAAATTGTAAAAACAATAAAGCTTTATCTGAGAAATACATTGATTCTCTTGGAAAGATTGAAAAATTTATCTAAAGAACAAAGATTAGCGCAAATTTACACAAGCGAAAAAGCAAGGACAATATTAGAAGCTTTACAAGAGAGAGCATTATCAAGACGCGAATTACAGGGAATTATAGAAGATAAATTAGAAAAAATAATCCCAAATATAGAATATGTCTTGGATCCATTTATCAAAACTGGTTTAATAATGCAAGATTGGGTTGAAGGTGATACTGATATAACTTTATTTCTACTTACGGATTTTACTATTTTTAGATCACCAGTATCTAAGTTAGTCGAAGATGCTAAGAAAAACATACCAACCCCTGAGGTTGCTTCAAAATATCTTGAAGAAGTTACAAAATATTTCTTAAATTATAAACCTACGTTTGAAGATAATTTAAAAATTGCTCGAAATTTAATGAATCCAGATAATTATGATTACATAACTTTATTTAGAGAGAGAGCCTATCCCATCAACAAAATTCCAAAAGGTCCTGGAGAGAGTTTAGACCAAATTGGAACGTATTTAAAAGGTATGGAAGATGATCAAATTCTTAAAGTTATAAGAGATAGTAAAGATACTTTATGGGTATTTTTATTAACTGATATTGTTGTTCAAACTTTTTATCCAGAATATTTAATAGAAAAGATTCGTAAAGATAGAATGGAAGGAAAATTAAATAAAAATGTAGCGATTAAGCATTTAGAGTATCTCGAAAAGGCTTATAGTAAATAAGAAAAAAATAAAATAAGAGTTGATAATTACCGTGTCAGGAGAAGAAGACTCATCAACAAAGCATGTTTTAGAACTTATTGGATTAGCTCACGATGAGGTTGATACATATTATAAGATTACAGGAAGAGGTCCTGTAATGATTGGAGAAATTGCACTCCTCAATAATATATCTGAAGAAAGGGCTTCTGAAATAGCCAGTAATTTATTCGAAAAGGGTCTTCTTAAGCAAATTCCTGGTAAAATGCCTATTTATGAAGCTTTACCTCCCTACGCAGCTCTTGTTGGCCAAATTCATCAATTTAAAGAAAAAATAAAAACTTTTCAAAATATCGCACCCCAAAATATACAAGAAAAATTTGATTCCTTAGGAGAACAATCTGCAAAGCTTAAGAAATTGGACGACTATAAGACTTATCTTCAAATAATGAAAACAAAATTACCCGCTCAAATAAAAGAGCAATTTGGTCGTTTTGAAAAAGAAATGGAACAAGTGAATAGGTTTCAAGATGTAAGAAGGTTTATACTTAATTTGAAAGAAATTGTTCCTGCCGATATAACTAGAGATTTTGAAGCAATGGAGTCCCGATTGGATTCAGTAAAATCTGAGATTGCGACTAGATTCGAAAAACAATTTAGAATTGGAGCATTGAGCAGTATGGCAGAAAAGGTAGTCTCTAAAGTAATCTCAGAACAATTTGCGGAAATAACTAAGACCTTTAAAACTAAATTTGTGCAAACTACTCAAAGCATGTTAGACCAAGTTATAAATCAATTAGGTAGCATTACAGATACTGCAGGTGAAATTAGCACTGATTTAGGGACTGTATTTACTGACATTCAAGGTGGAATGGTCACAACTTTAGAAGACCTAGAAAAAAGAGTTTCAGGAGTCTATGATGACATTCTTTCTGGCATTGCAGAACTTAAAGATCTATTTCGCACTGAAATTTTTGAAACAATACAAGATGACATTGTTAATAACATCATAAATCAATTAGAAAGTGCAGAGCTGACAATGCAAGAATTCTGGGAGCGTTCAAAAGAAGCATCTCTATTAAGTTTCAAAGATGTTTGGTTCGTAAGAAGTATAGAAGGTATCAAAGCTCAAATAAATGAATCATTATCCCGCGTGAAAATGCGAGTTCATATCGTAGCTCCTAAATTGGGCGATATTGATTTAGTGGCATTAACTAGATTGAAGAAACATATAAACATTAGAATTTCAGCAAATTTTGATCTAAATAACCCAGAAGATCAATTGAGGTTGAAAGAAGTAGAAGGTAATCCAAATTTAACAATAAGACATTATCCGAGAGAAAATCTATGGTCTATAAATAAAGATTTCGAAGAAGTTGTTGTTTGCGTATTATCAAGGTCAGAAACAGGTGAATTGCAAATAGCAGGAATGGGTTCAGTCTTAGAAGAACATGTAAAATTGTTTGCTGCTGTCTTAGAAGATGTTTGGATTCAAAGTAAAAAATTTGACCAAGTAGAAATTACCCAAGCTATAAAACGAGCACCTGGACCAGCTGTTCCACAACCAAAATATCAAGCACCCATTACCCCACCCACACCAAAAGTTTCCCAACCATTACCTCCTAAGCCTGAACCAATACGAACTCCACCAACGCCTGAACCAATAAAGCCAACTCCAGTTATTCAACCTGGAATGGATTTGTCAGTAAATGCAAACCTTTCACACCAATTTGATAATATTGTAGGGAAAATCGACACATTACCAGGAGAAAAGATCGCTCTCCTTTTAGAAAAGTTACAGGATGATCTTCTAGAACAAAAAGGATTTAGTGCTATTCTAAGACAAATAAGAATGGGAATTAATCCACTTAAAGGCAATAGGAACTTACTAACTAACACTGAAAAAGATGAGTTAAGAAGTAAGATAAGATTTTGGAGATCTAAACTAAACCTTTAAGTTTTTTCTTCTAATTAATTTTTAATTTCTTTTTTCTAAGACTCTTTTGAATTAAATATATTTTGATTCCTACAAATCTTAAGCTAAAAATTTATATTTTTTGCGAATGATTTAAACAAAGAATCATGAAGGTGTTAATTCTATGCCTAAAATAACTCATTTTGAAATAAATTCAGATGATCCATTAAGAGCTAAAAAATTTTATGAACGAGCTTTTGACTGGAAAATTGAAAAGTGGGAAGGTCCAATGGAATATTGGGTAATTGAAGCGGGTAAAGAGGATGAAGAAGGAATTAATGGGGGATTACAGAAAAGAGAAGAACCTGATGATCAGGTTTTTAATTACATTCAAGTTCCCAATGTGGATAAGTTTAAAGAAAAAATTGAAAAAGCAGGCGGTACTATTGAAAGTCCTAAAATTGCAGTACCTGGAGTAGGATATTTCTATATGTTTAAAGATACTGAAGGAAATAAGCTTGGCATTATGGAAGAAGATGAAAATGCCAAATAAAATTCTCTTTTTTTTTAATTTAACTTTTTATTATTAGAGTTATTTTTCTATTAAAAATCGAAAACTCTTGAAGTTTTTTTATCATTTGTAGTATTATTCTTTCTACACTTTTTACATAATGCTCTCGAATCATTAAATTCTAATTTTATCTCTTTCCCACAAGATTTACAATTTACTATTATTTTGACCAGTTTTATCACTTCTCCAGTATTTCTAATAAAAATTGAGTCAGATTAATTCATTATTAACATATGTAATGATTAATATTGTAAAAACTGACCTCTTATTTTCTATCAAATATTCTCCGTTTTTACTTATAATAATATAATCTAAATTAACTCAAATGTCTCTCAATTAACATAAAATTAAAAAAAATAGCCTAATTTAAAGTTTTGTTGGAAAAATATCAATAATCTAAAAATTAATATTAACCACGATAAGTTGGGTAAAAATATAAACTTCCCATACAGTTATATGGAAATCCTTTTAAGGTTTTAGCATGCACATAAGAGATCTTATCATAAAATAGAGGCATATGATAATAGTATTTATCATGAATTAAGTACTGAAGTCTCTTATAATATTCGTATCTCTGAGAAGCGTCGGTTTCAGCTAAAGTGGTAGTAAGGAGAAAATTAATTTCAGAGTTATTAATTTTTCCAATGTTTATTGAAGATGCCGGATTAACAAGAGGATTAATCATAGTAAATGTTTCAAAATACTCTGGACCCCATCCTTTATAATAAATGTGAAGTTCTTTCGGAGGGCTAGGATCGTCCCATTGAAAACGTAGTTCTGAGTGTGCTGCTTTAATCCCAATCATATGCATATCATCTCTAAACTGATCAAGAAGATCCAATATAAAGTTACTACCTCCACTATGATGGAAATTAAAACCATTAAAAGTAAAATTCCCAACATTTGGGGTAAACTCAGCAGATTGCCATAGAGATTCGTTAGTACCAGCAGTGAAAATATCCCCAACTTGAGAACCTACATCCCAAGGTGAGCTATTTGTATAGCCATAACCCATGCTTTGCATTATTTGTCTAGCATAAGGGATATTATATATTCCCCCAGTAACTGATCTATTATGTGCGGGGAAACCTGGTGGAACTAACGAGTTAGCTTTAATAACTGTATCTAGTTTAATATCTTCAATTAGATTGGTGTAATTGAAAGCATGACAAAAGGCTTTTCTCCACGTTTGATTTATAATTTCAGAATTAAACCCAATATACTTATAAAGAGAACCTGTAATATAATCCGAGGTTCCATTTCCGGTTACTGTAATATCTGGATCTGCTTCGAAATCTGGGATGAGGGAAGCGATTCCCTGACCTAGCCAGTCAATATCTAATAGTAGCATAGCATTATTTGCTGTAACAGCGTCTGGATAATATAAATATTGAATTGCATCCCAGTAGGAACCAGTTCTCCAATATCTTTCCCAACGGTCAAACCTAATCTCAGAGTCAGGAATATACCTGACTAATTTGAAGGGACCAGTTCCAATAACTAGATCTTCACCAAGCGTCAGCATTTCGCCTGCAGGAGTAGAATCTGGATGGACAATTGAACTAGCAGTATAAGTCAATAATCCTTCAGCAGGTCCAAAAGGGCGATTCAACACAAGTGTAACATTATAATCATCTGTAGAGAAACTCAATGTATTATTAAAAATCGGTGTTCCATCTGAAAATTTATAAAGTGAGTGTGGAAAAGCCATAGTATGAGTAGCGGGGTCCAAGGTTCCAGACCAATTACCAAAAAAGTTAATTCTTGTTATTGTATGGAGGACGCAATCAGCGTTAAACTTTGAACCATCATGAAAAAACACATTTTCTCGTAGTTTAAATTCGAGGGTTGTATTATCGAGCCATTTCCATGATTCAGCAAGTTTCCCAACGAGATGAAGATTAGGATCTTTTAAATCGTACGTAATCAGGGGCTCTACCACCTGATTCAGCATATCATTTGAATCACTATCCCATGCATTCACCGGATCCATAGTATAAGGGTTGGAAGTTCTTGCTATTTTAAAAGCTCCCGCAGAAGGCTCGATGTAAGCGTTTTCAAGAAAAAAAATACTACTAAATGTAGCGAAAATGATTATGTTAGCGAATAATCCGATAATTATAAGCGAGTTTATTAGTTTTTTATTTATTACAACTTTCATGATAAAGCCTAGTATATTTTATACTGGAATTAAACTATATGTAAGAATACCAAATGCAAAGGATATTAAATTCGCAGTAATAGTAAATTTTAGTATTGTATTATTTTTTATTCGATGTTGAAAATAACCCGTTTCATTTAGTGCACTAAAAATTTTTAAAAATAATAGCCCTTCTAATGAAATTGGAAACACCTCAATTAAAATAGATATAAATAAAGCAGAATAAAATTCAATACCAATAAAAAAATATTGATAAACAACAAAAGCAACTATTTGCGTTAAAGAAAATGTAAAAATATTCACAGCGAATACAATCTTGTAAAAATATTTAGTATCTAAAAGTGGTTTATTAGCTCCTAAAAAGACTTTAATTACTAAAAGTTCTATAGAGAATGTAGCAATAAATAAGAAAATTAAATACAACGCCATTGGTAATGGATGGTAAAGAGGATAAATTACAACTGGATTAGCTCTCACTTGAGGAATTAGGAAAATTATTAGTACTAAAAATGATCCAACATTCAAACTCAGTTTACTAATTTTCTTCATAATATAATAAAGTGTTTTTTGGTTTTCTCTACAATTAGTAGATATTTTCCTCTTTTTCCATTTAAGTTTTTGTTTTAAATCTCAGATATTTTAGGATAAGTTGAAACGTTTCTATAGTAAAATTATATCAAAATACATAAATGAGTTAGATTATCGTCATCACAGCACTAGCTAAACTAAATAATACAATCAATTCTAATCCTGCCGATATTACATTTGCAATAATTGAAAATGCTATAATTGTCTGATTTTCAACCTCATATTCAAAAAAAAGAAATTCTATTGAATTCTTTGTAGATTTTTAAGTTTATGAAACATTTTAATAGAATTGGAATTAATTCTATTAAAATAGATATAACCAAAATGAAATTTCGATTTTCATATACGATTACTGTCGGAAAAAAAATAAAGGTTATAACTTGCTTAGGAGGAAAAGTTAGAAGATTTGCAAAAAACATAGATATGTAGAAATTTGTGGAGGTTTCATCCGGCTTGTTTTTTCTTAAAAATAGTCTAATTACAATAATCTCTGTGATCAATGATATCATAAATATCAGGAACATATAAAATATAAGCATCGGGATAAATACACGACGATTAAATAAGCTAAGACTAATTAAAAAAATGAAGTTATAAGTAAAAGCACTTATAAATAAGCGTTTTATATGTTTATAATCAAATTCTTCCCTTATAACCAGTCCCAAAATGAGTTAATTTGATATTGAAAAAATATATGAATTATTGATATTTCTCTAAATATTCATTCCTCCTTTTTATCAATTTAAATCTTAGTATATTATTGTTAAATTTTAGAGATATCGCTATTATTATAGTCTCTCTTTTATCTAAATTCTGCGATATAATGAAGCTTTAAAAACTGAATTCAATCAGGTTTAGATCTAGTTTACAATTAAAACCAAAAATTAAAAGGAGAGATAAACTCTCTCCCTCTAATTTGGAATGGAAAAGAAAATAGTAATTAAAATAACCATCAAAATTATATGAAAGATTTTAAAAATCTCTCGAATTTTACCTGCCGCAGTGTTTACAAATTGCCCGTGATTCGGTAAAATTTAACTTTATCTCTTTACCACATTTCATACAGGGTACTCTTATCCTTTTTGGCATATTTCTCCCTCTCTTTTTTTCTTTTTTTTTTAATTTTTTTATAAATTTATAATATTTTTTATGAGTTTCTTTAAAAATCAAAAAATCTTGTTGTTGTTGCATTATACACTAACGGATTCTTCCGACACTTTTTACAAAGCGCTGTCGTGTCTTCTAAGTCAAGTTTTATCTCTTTCCCACATTTTCTACAATTTATTATTATTTTGGCCAATTTTTTCACTCTCCAATTTAATTTAAAAGGAAAAAAAAAGTTTTTAATAAGAAATATATCTCGAATGATATTTTGCAAGATCGTTCGTTATGATTATTAATCTGGTCTTTTCTTCAATCTGTTTTATGCTCATCTTTTATTACCTCCAACATCAAATATCTGTTTTTAATACTTGAACTATTTTGCTTCAACACTTTTTTTTCTATTTTTCCTATAATTATGTAGCCCGTACTACAATTTATAGTTTCTTGCTTCGGACTTCACTTGAAGTTCATAATTTAGTCTGAAGTGAAAAGCTTAAAAGGATGATGAACTAATATATAAATAACGAAATAAGATCTTATTAAGCTGAACTTTATTATGAGCAGAACAGAAGGTATAATATATCCTCCTGGAGAAATTTTAAACCCTTTGATGGGTAAAACTGATTATGAATATGTAATACTATGGATGCTTACTAACAATGATGTGTGTGAGTGGTCAGATTTTGAAGCAGAAATCAGTCCTTCAACATTATCAGGAAATCTTAACAAATTAATGAACAAAGATTATATTGAAAAACCTGAAAAAGGAAAGTATGTCATTACATCACAGGGTAGAGATAGATTTAGTGAGTTAGTATATGATAGAAAGCTAGGCACTAGAAGATTAAAATATCCTCCAAAAGCAATTACAAAATACAGGAATTACGATCATTGGATTTTGTGGATGCTTTATAACAATTACTCTTGTAAATGGTCAGATTTTAAACAAGAACCACTATCAATTAATCAATCTTCATTATCTAATACTTTGAATTCACTCTTAGATGATGGATTTATTGCGAGAGAAAATAAAGAATATATTATAACCCCATTAGGGAAGACAGAATATTTAAGGGTCTTGAAATCTTATGATCTGGATCGTCAATCTATTCTGGAACAAGAAAGCAAGAGAATTGAAGAAATCACAGAGAAAACTCAAAAATTTTTCAAGAAATATAAAATTGAAGATGATGAATTAAAATATCGTTATCTTGACCACATTCTAAAATTTTCATATTCTAAAGTTGAATCTATGTTAAAAGATGAAGAGGTATTCAATAAAATATTATTGTATCTTTCACTTAATCATCCAAATCAATATCCAGAGTACATTTCACCACAAGAATTCTCAGTAAAATATAAAGTGGACAAAACAACCTTAGATTACTATATTAGAGAGATTGTAGAGAATGAATTCTTTGATATTAAGTTCTTTATGGTTGAAGATGAATTAGGAGGAATTTATTATTTTCAAAAGAATGAAACAATTGAAAAAGTTCTTAATGCTATTGTTGAAAAACATATTATCAAATTTACATATCTTAACAAATTTCATGAGACTACGACTATTGATGTTGGAGTGCTTTTAGAGAAAATTATAGATGATATTTGTACTACATTATTCAATGAAAATCTAAAACCCTCATTAAAACGGTTTTTACCTGAATATATTAAATATTTGGCCTATAAAATAGAGACCGAGAAAAAATTAGTCGATAGTGAAGCAAAATTAGAAGGTTTTGTCTGGCAAAATATTTTTGAAGAATTTCAAACATTTGAACCGGCTAATATACCAGTAGCCGGAGAGGAGGATGAATTTCATTATGCGTTAAGTACCAATATTTTTAATGTGTTAAATATTATGCACTTAACTAAGCTTTATTTTGTACTTTCAAGAGAAGTCCAAGAGACTTACCATTTAAATAAATTGGAAAGCTTTAAGAAAATTTCAAAAGCCTTTTATAAACTTAAGATTTCTAAAGCAAAAGAATTATTTGAGAATATATCATCAAAGTTAAAAACAATTAACCGGTTAATCATCGAGGATCTTATTATTTCATCAGAGAGAAAATATGATGAATCTATTGCCATAACGGAGGAAATTATCAAGAAATACCCAGAAGAGTTTATCGGATACTTATTGCAATCATTGACATACTTCTTAATGGATAATTATGAAAAATCTTTGGAAATTGTCGATAAAGGTATAGAGAAAGGATTTAATGTTGCTTTAATAAGTCAAAAGGCTCAAATATTGTTGAGAATGTATGCAGGTGAGAAAGCACTCAATCTAATTGATGAAGCATTATCTGAAAATCCAGGTAATTTCTTATTATTAAAAACAAAATTTATAATTTACATTAGTAATTGGATGTCATTAGTAAAGGATAATAATGAACCATTAAAAATAATTGACCATTTACTCACTCTGAGACCAAAGGATAAAGATCTTTTACTTTTAAAAGGTTTATACTATTGTTCGGTGTACAAATATAAAGATGTAAAGAAACTCATAACTAGTGAAATAGATATAAATACTCTGAAAAAGAGTCCTAGATTTGATACAGAGGCATATTTTATATTAGCTTATTCTTATTTAGCAAGAGGTAAATTTGATAAGGCTTTAGAAATCGCAAACCTAGTTTTAACTCTCTTTCCAGATCATCCAATCTCATTTCTTACAAAAGCTTTGGTATTAGGATATAATTTAATTTATAGATTCGCATTAAAAGAGCCAAATGTTGATACTTTTTTGGAATTAATAAAATTAACAGTTTCTTTTGAGCCTTTCTCCTACGATAAAACAAGATATCTTCTATTTCAAGCACATATTCTCAATGGGCTTGGAAAATATGATGAAGCTATTAAATCTATTGAAGATGCTATGGAAATGGTTCCTACATTGACTTCTCTGATTATTATGAAAATTTATTATCTAATAACCTCAAAGAGAGAACCTGAAGCTTTAAAACTAATTGATCAGTACATAGAAAGTCATCCATCTTTAGGAAGAGCCCTTCTTCTTCATAAATCCTACATTTATGTCTTCCAAAAAGAATACGAAAAAGGTTTAGAAGCTGTTAATAAGGCAATTGAAATAAATCCAGAAAATACACATATACTCAACAACAAAGCTATACTCTTAGGGTATTTGGGGAGAAAAGAGGAAGCAATTGAGACTTCTGAAAAATTAATAAGTCTTGGTCCAAATTATGGAAATTCATATGATACTTATGGTGAGGTTTTAATGAGTTTTGGAGAGTATGAAACTGCTCTTGAAAAATTACAGAAAGCTTTGAAACTTGAACCTACGGGATGGTTTGCCTTTGAAACATGTTCAAAAATGGGAAGATGTTATAAACAATTGGGAAAGTATGAAAAAGCATTAGAATATTTTATAAAGGGTAAAAAAATTGTTGAAAAGATGCATCCAACCGAAAGAGAAGATCATCTGAAAAAAGCAGAGAAACTGATCGCTGAAATCAAGAATCTTTTAGGAGAACCAAAAACCGATCAATAAATATCAATATATGGTGAGGGATAATGGATTATAAATTTGTGAAAGCGTTTGAGTTTAACTATAATTTCGGAACCCTCTTATCAGTTGATTTTAGTTCATACAATGAAAGCTCAGACTTAATTAACCTTACTGAAGAAATTTTCTATGAAATTAGAGATTGTATTCATAATCGAGGAACTCCTAGTTTAATTTGGTTCAAAGGAATAAGTGATTCTATAAACCATTCTAATTTTCAATTAATAACAAAAATGATCAAAACGGTTTATCCTGAACAAAAAATAGGCGTTTATTTAAATTGTGGAATCTTTCAAGATAAAGAAGTCAGAAACGTGTTTAATGAATGCGATTTGGTTGCTATTAATCTTAACACTGTTGATGACTTTCATTTTGCAAAAATCAATAAATGTCCTGAATCATTAGACCCGCAAAAAATTTTAGAAGGCATTGTTAAATTTAGTAAAAAATTTGAGGGAAAATTAGGCATCTATACTATGTTTTTAAACGGGATAAATGATAACGTAAGTAATGTAGAAAAACTCAAGGAATTTTTATTATATCTTAAACCAGACCATTTTTCTGTAAGTAATTATACTTTAGACGGTTTTGAGCCTGTTTCAGAAGAATTCAAACAAGAGCTAAAGGAAAAGTTGGCTAATCTTCCTTTCAAAGTAATCTTTATGTTTTAATTTTTTTTTAATATAAAATTTAACATCTATCAAATTTTACACCACAACATTCACAAAGATTATCAAGATTCTCTATATATTTCAACATTGAACCATACCATTTATCTAACAACTCTTTAAAATTGTTTTTTATGGTTTTAATATCTTTAGCATTATAGACGTACAGGTATCCTTGTTTTTTAGCATCTTTTAACGCTTTCACGTGTGTGTATTTTTTCATTGACATAGAACTACGTTCAATAAGTTTTAATATAGATAATGCTTGAAGAGCTCTTTGAATTGAACTTCTATCCATATTGAGTTCGACCGCTATTTCAGAGGTTCTAACATCTTTATTTTTAAGTAAATGACAGAGCACTTTGGATTCAGTTTTATTGAGCCCTAAGATACATTTAAATAACTGTTCACTTGAAAATATTGCTTTTTTATCTAAAATCTCGTCAATTATCTCAAATTCTTTTAAATTTTTTCCAATTACTTCCATTACCAATCATTTTAAAAATGTAAAAAATAAATTAATAAAAAAGGGGAATTAATTTAGCTATTTGATTGATTTAATTTTATCAATACCTTCTTCATTCCTTCGTAATCCATTGCTCCAACAATTTGATTTATAGATTCTTTGTTTTTAATAAACAAAGTAGTAGGAATTCCAGTTATTCCATATTTCATTGCTATAGCATTGTTTTCATCTACGTTCACTTTTACAAAGATAAAATCTTTTTGAAATTCTCCATGAAGTTTCTTAAAAATGGGAGCAAAAAACATACAAGGTCCACACCAAACTGCCCAAAAATCTATAATAATTATTTTATCAGGATATTCAGTTAATAATTTATTAAATTCTTCAGAAGAATGCACCTCAATTATAGTTTTTGGCATTTCCTGGTGCTTTAATAAAGCTTCGGCTTTTTTTGTTCTTAAAATTTCCAGTTCATCATCAATTTCTTGCATTTATTGTTCACTTTTTTAGTTGTGTAAGTTTTTTTCACAACTTACTTCTAATTAAGCTAAATTGAATATAATATTTAAAGGTGATTATAGTGCGAAAAATTACACTACTTAAAAAATTTAAAAAAAGTAAGAAAAATAGTTAATCTGATGGAATTGTGGTGTTTTCTTCTAAAGCTTTTATTTGCTTTAATCTTGAATCTTTCCTGCGAGAAGATACCATTATTTGAAAATCGAGATCTTTTTTGAAAATATCTGCACTACGTACTAACTCTTTAGTCATACTTTCTCTAAAGCTTTCTTCTTTGATATTAGTTCCATTGAAAATTGGAATTTCTGAATGATTTTCGATTAAATCATCTAATAATTCTGATGGTAGGACATCAGATCTATCTTTAATTGCAACATTAATCATTTCTTCCAGTTTCTTATACATCTCTCTCTTACTAAATTGGCATCCAATACATTTTGAAGTTCTGTTCTTTAAAATTTTCAATATTATTAATCCGATAATAAATTTGAAATTTCTTACCAACAATTCTTTATCTCCATGACCATATTCATCAATATATTGTTGGATGTACTTGTCAGCATCAAAATACAAACTAGAAAATTTATTTGCTCTATTAAAATACGCAGGGACTATACAAAAGATCCTCGTAAACCAGAAAGGTTTGATATCAACTGGAGGATCCTCATAAAAAATATAATATGCTACTCTACCATCTCTTTCTGTATACAGAGTAGATTCTTTTTTGAGCATATTTAAATAGGTTGAAGTAGTCGAACGAGCAATTTCTCTAAAGTATCTCTTATATTCGTGTTCCACTTCACCAGTTGTAACTTTATTTATACCCTCAAAATAGAATTTAAGAATTATACCTAAAATACGATTCTCGTGAAGACGACCTGTTTTTATCTGTTGTTCTTCTGATTCATCCTCTCTAATATGATATAAAAATGCAATTTCTGGGGCATATTCTTGAACGACTTTATCAGTTAATACAAATTCAGAATCCGTTATATCTAAACTTTCTAATTTGGAGCGTTCTACTAAGATTTTTTCAATTTCTGATTTTTCAGACAAATTATACCACTCTTTTAATAATCTATATCCATATGGGAATATGATGGGCTAAATTTTTTTAACGTAGGAGGCAATCCTACAGTCCTAGAATTATAAGATCATAATTCTTTTTTTATTATTCTTATTTAGACTTTCACATCATATATAGACTATTAATTCGGACTTCATATGAAGTTCATACTTTATTATGAAGTGGACTGAAAATCAGATCAAAAACGATAAAGAATAAAAAAAAAAATTAAAATAATTACTCAACTGGTTCAATAACTTGAATCGATTCGGCAGGTTCTATAATTTCTTCTGGTTTGTCTTCCATTTTAGCCTCCTCTTCCGCTTTCTGGATTATATCTCTTTCTATAATTTCAAGTTGTCTTATTTTTGTGAAATACCATATGAGAAACGGATGAATAATTCCTAGAATCGCAGCAATAAAGAACAAATTCCTTGTTCCGATTAGTAATGCTAGTGGTCCAGCAATTAGAGCACCCATTGGTGCGATAGCCATAGAAATCATATGATCAATTGACATAATTCTACCAATTTTATCTTTCGACACAACTACTTGTAAGATTGCTAAGTATGTGGAAATAGTTATTGGAAAGATTACCCATGATGGAAATAGAACAATTATCATTAGAATAAAATTCCCTGATGGGGCTAAAATCGCAGGTATTTGACATATAAAAGCTAAAACTGATCCAATAATATTTATTTTAATTTTGTGTCTCCATGTTTTCTTGTATGTCATAATTAGAGAACCTATTATATTTCCAACTTGGCTGGATGTCGTTAATAGGGCAAGATCTAAAGCGGTGCCTCCATGAGTATCATATATAAAATTAGGAAGCAAAACCGTCCATGGGCGGTAAAGGAAATTCCATATCATGGCAAAAGCAATCATCGCAAATAGTCCTGGAATCATTTTGATTGTTACTAAGCCTGTTTTAAAATCTTGAAACATCGACTTTTTTACACTTTCTTCGGTGGTTTGTTGTACTGTAGGAATTTTTATTATCAATAATGGAACCATTGCAATTAGGAATGTTATAATATCAAGAAGAAAAATCATTTCTGTTTGTGGAATAAA
>JABAHP010005144.1_pt1 | contig 34096 bp, 36 predicted proteins | sample 7062081 | NCBI WGS metagenome assembly JABAHP01 (sample SAMN14534357, study PRJNA622989) | marine sediment metagenome | biome: marine biome [ENVO:00000428]; feature: marine pelagic biome [ENVO:01000023]; material: deep marine sediment [ENVO:00002113] | place: India: Gulf of Kutch | collected...
TTTAGACGAAGCATTATCTATTTTTGGAGGGCAAGGAGTAATTTCAATTCTATTAGGATTTTGGTGTCTTATTTCCGGGATTGGAATGTTTAGAGAAGAAGAATACGCGATGGGAATGGGATTAGTTGTCCTAAGTATAATGGCAGCTGTTGGTATTATGGCAATTGTGGGATGGATTGCTGCTCCTGGATCTTTTGACCTAACTTATTGGCCAAACTATGTTATAATCGCTGCTACTGCCATTGGAGTCTTAGGATTTGTCTGGTTACTCTTTACATATAAGAGATATGATTAAGTCAAGTGTTTTTTTAAATTCTAACCCTAAATCTTTTTTTTTAAATATTTCATATCAAATTGATATTAAGAATTATTTTGTTAAAGATAGTAATTTATAATAACTAAATTGAACATAGAAATTCGTAATTATAGTATTTATGTGGAGTATATGCAATTATCAGAATTTCTCAAAAATATTGATTGGTTAGAGACTCACCATCAATATGGAAGTGCATGCATTAGAATTAATAGCGGAATTACCATATACTTTGATCCTGTTAATTTATCAGAAGAACATATTGAACATAAGGCAGATCTCATCCTATTAACACATTCACATGATGATCATTTTTCTGTTGAGACCTTAGAGAAACTTGTAAAACCAACAACAATTATTGTTTGTCCTATTGATTGTGAAGAAACTCTCTTGCAGGATCACTTTGATTTTAATCTTTATGTGGTAAAACCTGGAGAAATTGTTAAATTAAATCAGGTCAAAATAAAGGCAATTCCAGCCTACTCAACTTCTGCGCATCCAAATTCTGAAAGTTGGTTGGGATATGTTATTGACATTATTAATTTTCGATTATATCATACAGGAGATTCAGGTTTTATTCCGGAGATGGAAGATTTAAAAAATATTGATATTGCATTTCTAACGATAAGAGAACCCTATATGATGAGTCCAAAAGAAATAATTCGAGCCATAAGCGCATTCAAACCTAAAATCGCAATACCCATCCATTGGATAAAGGAAGAGAAAGAAGATATTAACTATGTTATAAAAAATACACCAGAATCTACAGAAATAGTAATTCTTGAAACAAAGTAAAATTTTTAAAATAAAATTTAGTTAATTATTTAAAATATTTGTTATTTTCTTTAAGAGCATTATTTTATGAAAGATTTATTTCTTGGATTAGATTGTTCTACTCAGAGTTTAACTGGATTAGTAATCGATTTCAAATCAAAAAAAGTAATTTATCGGTATAGTATAAATTACGATAAGGAATTACCTCATTATCAAACCAAAAATGGAGTTATTTATATAAATAATAATAATAATATTATACATTCTTATCCACTTATGTGGATAGAAGCATTGGAATTATTATTTACAAAATTTAGTAATGATAATCTTCCACTTTTTGAAATTAGGGCAATTTCAGGATCTGGACAACAACATGGAACTGTATTTCTAACCAATCAATTTGAAGCAGTTCTTCTTAATTTGGACTTAAAAAAATCTCTCATAACCCAGATAGAATCTACATTATCTCAACAGACAAGCCCTATTTGGATGGACTCAAGCACTTCAAAACAATGTGAAGAAATTCGTATTCAGTTAGGTGGTTTAAAATCAGTTGTCTCCATTTTAGGTTCAGATATTATAGAACGTTTTTCGGGACCTCAAATAAGAAAGATTTATCAAGAGTTTCCTGAAAATTACAATATGACTTCCATTATTCATTTAGTAAGCTCATTCTTAGCTTCAATATTATTAGGGAAAAATGCGCCTATTGATCATGGAGATGGAGCTGGAATGAATTTAATGAATATTAGGACAAAACAATGGGAAGATCGTGCTTTGGAAGCAACTGCCCCCAACTTGAAAAATAAATTACCTTCTCTTACTCCATCTCAATCTATCATTGGAAAGCTATCGTCACATTTTGTAAAAAAATTTGGTTTTAATCCAGATACAAACCTTATAGTTTGGTCTGGGGATAATCCTAATAGTCTTATTGGTGTAGGCTTAACTGAGAAAGGGAAAGCAGCAATAAGTTTAGGTACAAGTGATACATATTTTAGCTATCTTAAAGATCTGTATCTTGACTTTAAGGGAGAGGGGCATGTATTTGGGGCACCAACTGGGGATTATATGAGTTTAATTTGTTATAAAAATGGGTCTTTAGCGAGAGAAAGAATAAAAGATAAATTTAATTTAAATTGGGAAGAATTTTCAAAACTTTTAAATAAATCTCCTCCAGGAAATAACGGAAAAATAATGTTACCTTACTTTTTTCCTGAAATAGTTCCACATGTATTAAACTCAAAGGTCTATCGATTTGGTTTTGACGAAAATGACATATACGGGAATATAAGGGGAATTATCGAAGCCCAATTCTTAAGTATGAGACTTCATTCAAAGTGGATATATGAAAAACCCAAAATAATTTATTCTACTGGCGGAGCTTCTGCAAATAAAAAAATACTCCAAATATTAGCAAATATTTTTAATACTAATGTCCTCATGTTTGAAATTACTGACTCAGCAGCTTTAGGTGCTGCACTTAGAGCAGCAAAAGCATACTATGATAATTCAGATGAAAAAAGAAGTTGGAATGAAATAATAGATAAATTCCTAAATTTAAACAATTGCATGATAATTGAACCAGAATCTAAATATATTGAATTATATGATGAAATGCTTGCACTTTATGAAAAATTTGAAAATTTTATTCTTCACAATGGAGAAAATCCTGAACTTTCACGCTTGGAATTTGTCAAAAAATATTATTAGTCGATTCACTTAAAATATAAACGATTCAGTAATAAGTCACCATTCACTATCCTCAACAATCAGTTTATAAAATGAAAAAACGATGGCAATTAAAACTGGCGATATAATAAAAGTAGAGTATGTAGGTACTTTCGATGACGGTACAATATTCGATAGTACTGAAATAAATGGAGGTAACCCTTTAAAATTTGAGGTTGGAGCAGGACAACTTATTCCTGGCTTCGATAAATCTGTAATTGGTAAATCTGTTGGAGATGAATATGATATCAGATTAGAGCCTTCTGATGCATATGGAGATTATAAAGAGGGAATGACACAATCAATTTCAAAAGATCAATTTCCTCCTGAACAAGAACCAGAGGCAGGTTTAATGATTTTATTACTTGGCCCACAAGGCCAACCAGTCCCAGCAACAATAAAAGAAGTTAATGATGAGATAGTTACTATTGATTTGAATCATCCTATGGCAGGTAAAGTATTAAACTTTAATATCAAGATAATTGAGACAGGCTGTGAACCTGATCCACCTCAAGCATGCGGTTGTGGGCATGATCACGACCATGACCATAACCACCATCACTAAATCTCTATTAAATAATTTATTATTTTTTACCTCTTTTTTTCTAATTTACGTATTACACGGACAGAATTTCTTATTCTAAATAAATTAAAATTGTAAAACTCATTTTACAAAACAATATATAATGAGGAACCAAGATGGGAAAGGGGAATAAAACAAGTTTAGTAAGCTCCTTTAATAGCATATTTTGGCCTCTTTATATCTTAAATGGACTTCAAAGTGTAGCATATGGGGCAATGATTATACTTGTTGTTCCTCTTGCTCTTATTATTTGGCCTACCGATCCAGCAGATATACATGCATTGGAAATGGGAATACTATATACAACTCTATCATGGAGTGGTTCTATTGCAGGTTTAATTTTTGGAAGACTTATTGATAAATACTCTCGAAAAAAAATTATTATTATTATTTCAATATTCAGAGGATCTTCAATGCTTCTTTTAGGATTTGCTGTTTATGGTGGAGAAGATAGTACATGGTGGTATTTTTTTACGCTAATTGCTCTTTTTGGTTTTTTTGCTGGAGGTTCATGGCCTGCTATAAATTCTTTATCTAATGACATTGTACCGAGGGATCACCGTTCTCGATTTTTCGGTGTTTATCAAATTGTACTTAATTCAACAAATATAATAGGTTGGGTAATAGCTGCAATCCTCGTCCAATTTGGGTTTTGGAGGATCTTTTTCTGGGGTATTGGTGTTTTTATTCTACTTGCAGGATTAGTTTTTGCTATAATTAATGAAGAACCTAAAAGAGGAGTTCAGCAAGAAGAGTTATATCAAGTTCTCCAAGATGATTCAATAGAATATGATTTTCAAATTAATAAAGAAATGATGCGAAAAACGATGCTCAGTAAAACTAATATTGTAGCGCTAGTTGAAGGAATTTTTACTTGTATTCTGATGAGTAGTCTTAATTTCTTAATTTTAAATTATGTTCAAAATCCACCATATAATTTAGCACCACTTTCTATTGGAGTTTTCATGGTAGTTTTTGGTTTAACCGGTGGATTAGTTGGACAAATTTTCCTTTCAAGAATAAGTGACAAAATTTCTATTAAAGATCCTGTGAGAAGATTACCAATTATTGTTATTGCGATAATTGGAGGGTTAATTACATTTGCTCTTTTCTTTTTTATCCCATGGATTCCTTTAACACCAGAACAAGGTATGGATATTGCATATATCATGACTATACCGACTATGTGGGTTATGGGTGCATTGTTTTTTATTTCAAGAAGTATCTTTTCTCTTTATATGGTAAACCAAAGCCCCGTAATTCAACAAATTAACTTACCTGAAGCACAAGGTCAAATTGTATCTTGGAATCAATTTTTAGAACAATTTGGTAGAGGAATCGGACCATTATTATGTGGCGTTTTATTGTTGTTTACAAGTACTAATTATCAAATTACTGTTTTAATAGTATGTTTATGTATAGTTCCTGGTGCAATTTTATGGATTGTTGCTATGAGATGGTTCCCAAATGATCGTAAAATTATCAGTAATATTTTAGCTGAACGAGCAGATATTCTTAACTCAAGAAAGAATAACAAATCTTAAAAAGAATAGATTTAAAACGTAAATCTCGAGTACTCTTTTAAACAGGGTGGTCCGATAGTTAAATATAAAGCAGGAGGAGTAGTTAAAGAGAAAATTACTGATGAATATGTATAAACTGAATTTGGTTGATTATTATGGTGAACGCAAATTGGACCAAAATGAGATTGTAGAATATTTTTGATTGTTTCAATAGTAATTTTTTTAGAACTATCTTTTAATCTTGCCTCTAAATAATCCAATCTATTGTTTGATGTGCTTGAATTTGTTAATTCTAAATCAGGAACTATTTTATCATTATTTATAAGAGGATGATTAGTGTGATAAATCCTCTGAGCTCCTTTAAATGGTTCAAATTGAACAACTTTGTTTGCTGAACATTCATAACAAATAATTCGGTCTTTTCCACCTACTATATAGTTTTGTGCTGAAGCATGTTGAATATTCTTCAAGAATTGCTCGGTATCTGCAAGATTTGATTGTTCTAAGACCGAGCGAATTATAAAAGTAAAAGGTAACCCATAAGGAGAATTATTTAAATGATTACTCAATGAATTGCAGCAAATTGCTACAGACTGGTTATTTACTCCAAATTCTCCCAAAAAACCTGCATGAGATAAAACATATGATTCTAAAGAAGATTCTTCATTTTTTATGTGTAAAAGTACTTCTAATCCTTCAAAAATATTCGGTAAATCTAAATTTTGAGCAATTAATACTGGTTGATCTCCTGATTTGAAGCACCCTAGGGAAGAACATTTTTCAAACCTGGAAGGATTTTGGAAAAACCACCACCCCTCATCATGAGCTGCCATCTGCATGGCAAAAATTTCATTAAACTCCACTCCAACTCCCTCTGCAATTCCCTCAATCTCTTTTAAGAGATCTGGGCTCCATTTTTTTACCGCCTCTAAAAAGTTTGTGTTAGACAAAAAGTAATTGATTAACTGATCTGGATTTTTATTATGGTTTATTTTAAGAGAATATTTATATCTCTCAAGAATCTCAAATATCTCTATTTTAAGCGTTTCTCCATGAATATAACCCCTTTCTTTTGGAGAACCTTCAAGAGTTAGTACCTTAATTTTTGATATCTCTTTTATCATTTCCATTTAAATTAGTGAAGTTTGGATATATATATTTCTATAGAGAATCTAATAAATAATAGCATAATGCTTAAAAATATTAGAATTAAATAAATTATAACAAATTTGTTATATCTATATTTTAAATAAAAATATAAAAGTGAAATTCACAAATGAATGAGTTTTTAATCAGTTTCATAATTTTTGGGACATTATTAACTTGGTGCTTAATCTTTAGATATAGGGAAAACGGAAAAGTGGAAGGAGAACCTCTGGGTATGCCACGAGGAACGGTTAGAGCTTTGATTACTCTTTTACTTGTAGCTTTCCCTTTTGGATATTTAATATCTGGGGAAGATATACCTGGAATAGTAATAAATATTATCTTTGTTGCAGTTGCTTTCTATTTTGAGGCTAGAAGAAGTGAGCGAGAAAAATTAATAACAATTGTTAATGAGATTAAGCGAACTGATTTAGTGAAAGTAGAAAGAAAGAAGGAAAAAAAACCACTTTACCTTCCAAAGTTTTCAGTTAGAATTCTGATGACCATAATGATAATAAGTTTCCTCACAATTAACTGGTACGGAGGTAATTTAATCACATTTGTAAATACTAACACATTAGTTGATTTGATGATTATTATTGCTATATTCTTCGCAGGTACCGTATTTAGATCAATTTTTAAAGCGAGAGAAAGGAGAAGAATCCAAGAAGAGATTGCAAATATGGATGCTTCATTTAGTGAGGCTCAAATTATTGAAAAATTGATGTTGCGCCCTAATTGGTGGAACCGAACCGGAAAAAATATACTTTCAATAATAATGCTAATTATAGTTATCGTAGCATTGATTTGTTACTCATACAATGTAGATTATACTTTAGTGATCCTTGTTGGTGAGAATCCAATTACTGTTGTAGGAATCTTATTGTTACTGGTTAACGCGTATTATGGATTCAGAGAATAAAATTTTTTTTACCCTTTTTTTTATGGGAAGAAATATGTCTAATATAAAAAAAGCAAAAAAATATTTAATCCGCTAATTAAATTACTTTAAGGTGAAAAAATGATAAACGATAGTAAAATCAAAAATGATAAAATTTATAGAGAATTGCAGGAACATCTTGATAAAATGCCAATTGGCTTCCCTCGAGCAGAATCTGGCTCGGATATACGGTTATTAAAACTTCTCTTTACTCCTGAAGAAGCAAAAATAGCCATTTATTTAAGATTTGGCTGGTATAGAGATCTTGAGCCATTAGATAAAATATATAAACGAATTGAACTTACGGGGATTCCTTTAGTAGAATTAGAAAAAAAATTAGACATTATGGTACAAAAGGGTTCAATTACGTTTAAAACAGAAGAGAATACGAAATTTTATGGAAATACTGCATTAATAATAGGAATGTATGAAAATCAAGTAAACAAACTAACAAAAGAGTTTTTAGATGCATTTGATGAATATATGAGTGAAATTTGGGGAGAAAAAGCTAACCCAACACAATACAATCAAATCCGTATTATTCCTGTTGATATAGATGTTGTTCCAGAAAATTTTATAGCCCCTTTTGATAATGTAAGGAAAGCTATAGAAGAAAGTCAAGGACCATTTGTGAAAATCAATTGTATTTGTCGCCAAGATATGGAATTCCGTGGAAAACCATGTAAAATGACAAAACATAAAGATAATTGCCTAGGAATTGGAGATGTTGCTAAACACGCTATCGATCTAGGCTGGGGTACAGAAATTAGTAAAGAAGAAACTTTTAACTTACTACGTCAAAATCAAGAAGAAGGTCTCATTTTTCGACCGAATAATGCTCAAACTTTTGATTTTATATGCAGTTGTTGTTATTGTTGTGATGGAGGTGTTCGTAACCTATTAAAGGTTCCAGATCCATATAATTATGCAATTTCAAATTATTATGCGGAAATAGATCCTGATTTATGTACTGGATGTGGAACGTGTATAGATCGATGCCAGATGAAAGCTATTACTCAATTAGACGATCTTTCTTCAATTAAAAGAATTAGATGTATAGGGTGTGGTAATTGTATTGCCAAATGTCCATCTGATGCAATTATACTTAAAAAAAAAGAAGAACAGCGTATTCCTCCTCGAACGATGGAAGAACTCTATGACAAAATTCTTGAAGAAAAAACTAAATTAAAAGAACAAGGAAAAATTTAAAGTTACTGCTTAGCACGTATTGCTTTTCGTATATAAGGTCTTAAACTCTTTCCTTTTTTCCAATACCATTCGAATAATTCTTTTGTCCATGTTACAAAACTTTTATGATTATCTATTAAACACTGACTATAATCAATTTTATCATCCTTACTTAAGAAAAGTATTGCGCCTTTATCAGAAACTATTAAAGAAATTTTGATTTCATCAAGAATTCTAATGTTTTCTAGCATTTCTTGGAAAAAAGTTTTTGGATCTTTAAACAACTTTGACCATCCATCTGGAATATTATAAGATTTTAATAAATTACTATCTACTAATGCTCGAATCTTAATTGGATTTTCTCTCTTTTTATTCTCAACTTCCTTTAATAACGATTTTTGGTATTGGTCGGTGATAGCATAAAGAAATTGTTCAGAATTTTTCACTAAATTTTCGAAAATCTCCATATTCTCCATAGTTTTATTGCCAAATTCAACTCCTTTAAGTTTCCCCAGTTGAAATATGAGATGAACAGGAATGGAGGTAATTTCATGACTATTAAAAAAACTTCTATGAATTATTGAAACTTCAAAAATATCCATCATCCTGATGAAGATTTTACCGATATTTGTTATGTGATATCTATTATCAACATCTTTAAAAACAAGATTTTTTTCACTTAAACGTTTCAAATGACGAGAGATTTCAGAACCTGGGATTTCCAACTCATTTTGAAGTTCTATATGTCTTTTCCTTCCATAATATAAACATTTTAGGACCTTAAACCTTTCTTTATGAGAAAATTCAAATAATAAATCATTTAAATCCAAAATTATTCAACTTGATAAAATCTAGTTTTCTATAATAACAAACGAATTCTCAAATAAAAATTTAAATTGATTTAAATAATTTAGAAAAAATTAAACTCAATTTGAAAATCTTTAAAATAGTTATAGGGTTCATTTTTTAATTTTCTGTGGATATAGGAATAAAAGAATATATCTAAAAAAGTAAAATGTTCAAATCTCAAATGAAATCTAATTTGAACAGAAACTTAAGGCTTTAGAATAAAGAAAATTGGTGAACAAATATGTATGAAGAATTAGAATTAAGAGCGTTAAAATTATTAGCAAAGAATTTTGAATATAATCAAGCTCTTCATATGGAAGCACAACAAATGTCAAAACTTTTAGGAGTAAAAAATAAAGACATTCAACCTGTATTAAAAGCATTAGGAGAAGCACAACTGGCAAATCTTTATGAAGAAGGGGATAAAATCAAATTAGCCAAAATATCTTGGAAAGGACTTAACGAAATTGGAGAAGTCAACCTAAAATTTGGTATGGGAAAAGATGCATATGATAATTATGATGCGGAGGGATATAGATAAATGCCTTTTGATTATATGCCATGGTGGGATAAAGAGACAAAGGAATTTGCTGATGAAGTGGAAAATTTCATAGATAATGATCTCCAACCATTAGCTATTAAACTTATGGAGCAAGGGAAGGATCCCATGGATATCCAATGGAAAGCTTCAAAGCTTTGTATTGACAAGGGCTTTCATCCTCTAATGCTTTTAGCTGAAGAAGAGTATGGTGGACGTGATAAGGGATATGCTGGCTACACTATTCTCAATGAAGAAGTTGGACGAGGTATGATTAATATTAATCCACTTCTTACTTCGGTATTTGGAGCAGGACCAATACACTTATATGGGACTAATGAACAAAAGGAGAAGTTCATGAAGCCACTTGTTAAAGGAGAAAAATGGGCTTCAATTACGGTAACAGAGCCTGATGTGGGCAATGATGCTGCAGGTATTCAATTACATGCTGAAAAAGATGGGGATGAATGGATATTAAATGGTTGGAAGCGTTTCATTACTCTTGGCGCAATTTCCGATTACCACATGCTCTATGCGAATACTAGTCCAGAAATGCGGCATGTTTACAGCCATTTGACTGCATTTTTCGTTCCAACTGATACTCCAGGAATATCAATAGAAAAAATAAATGAATTAATTGGGGATGTTGAAATGGCCAATTCAGTTATCCGATATCGAGATGTACGTGTTCCAGAAAAATATATGATTCTGGATGAGGGAATGGGCTGGCAGGTAATGACCAGTGCTCTAAATATAGAACGTTTAGGAATTGCTAGCGTAGTAGGCTCATCAAAAAACCTAATTGAAACTGCACGGGCTTATGGTAGAAGAAGAGTCCAATTTGGTAGTCCAATTTCTCGATATAATGGTGTGCAGTTAAGAATGGCAAATATTTCAATGAAAATGCATTTAATAAGAGTTTATATATATTATCTGGCAAATTTACTTGATACTGGAGAAGCTGATATGTTTACTTTTGCTTTAAAATCATCAACAGCAAAAATTTTCGGAACTCAATCTTTAACAGAAATGGCCTTAGATGCACTTTATATTGTTGGTGGTGATGGTTATCTTCAGGAAACTGGAATTGGGGGCATTCTAAAGAACGGTGCCTTAATGCAAATTGCTGGGGGCTCAAATGATATTCTCAAGCTATTTATTGGTAGACAAGAATTTAAACAGGATGTAGATGAACGTATGTTAACTCCCTCAGTAAGAGGTCCAACAAAAGAAGAAGCTGACAAATTATAATAAAATTAGGAGGTAGAAAGAAATGGCAAAATATAAAGAGGTAAAATTTGAGGTAAAGCATGAGATTGGAATAATTACGATTGATAGACCAGAAAGAAGAAATGCATTATGCAGAGACGTTTGGGCTAGTATTGGACAAATTCTGTCAGATACTTGGGATGATATAAACGTAAGAGTAATTATTCTTACTGGAAATGATGAAGAGTATAAAGGGGGGCACGCTTTTTCCGCAGGACTTGACATTAAAGAAATGTCCACAACTGGCTTTAAGAATCTTGGAGACTTTCTTGGTATTCTACTTGATCCTTGCGAATTAATGGCGCGATATCCAAAACCTATAATTGCAGCTATAAATGGTTACGCTTATGCTGGAGGTCTTGAATTAACCTTATGGTGTGATTGTGCAATTGCAGCTGATGATGCAAAAATGGGTTTCTGGGAAAATCGAAGAGGTTTAGCAAGTGGTGTTGCATTCTTATTATTACCTGAACTAATTGGAATGCGTCATACTAAAGAATTATTACTAACTGGTAAAATTATCAATGCTGATGAAGCCTATAGAATGGGTTTAATAAACCAAGTTGTCCCTCACAATGATTTAATGAACGCAGTGATGGAAATGGCATCAGAAATGAAAAAAGTTGCCCCAATCAGCCACAAATGGACTAAAAAATGGTTCCAACAAGGATACCATTATACACGAACCAGAGCAATTGGGAGTTTATGGGAACCATTTCAAGAATTATTTCATAGTGAAGACGTTATAGAAGGATTTACCGCTTTCATGGAGGGAAATAGAGAACCAAAATGGAAGGGGAAATAATTATTTTTTTTTTTAAATTAAAATTATAAATTAAGAGGTTATAATATGGCAAATGAAGAATTAGTTGAAGGAATTAAGAAAATGGTAACTAAATTGGACGACCCTGCTTATGCTGAAAGATTTCAAAACTTTGATAAAAAATTACAGTTTAACTTTACGGACACAGATAACTATTATCTCGTTTTTAAGGATGCTAAATGTGAAATTAAAGATGGGGAAGTCGAGGATCCAGATATAACTATTACGACTACAAGCGATGTAATTATTGATATAATGGACGGAGAACTAAGTCCAACAAAAGCATTTATGGGCGGTAAACTTAAAGCAAAAGGTCCAATGAAAGACATGTTAAAAATGCAAATGTTAATGAAATAGTAAATTCAAATTTTAAATTTTTAATTTTTTTAATAGGTTTTCAGTTAATATAAGACAAAAAAATGGATTTGGTGAGATATGAGATGGAATTTAAATATCTCTTATATGAAATAAAAAATAACGTTGCTATTATTACATTCAATAGAGAATATAAATTGAATGCTATAAATGGCAAGATGTTTGATGAGATTTATGAAGCTTTAGAGGAAGCTTCAAATGATAAGGATATCCGTGCTATAATTATCACAGGAAACGGCCGAGCTTTTTCAACGGGAGGAGATTTTGATCAAGCAAGCCAGGGGATGGCGGGAGATGTAGATACAGTGGAAGACGGTGGAAAAATGCAATCAGGAGAACTAGAAATTGATGTTTCTCAAAAAAGAACGGTATTAAAGCTACAGAGAACAGCTAAACCTATAATTGCTGCTATAAATGGATTAGCATTAGGAGGAGGATTAAATATTGCCTTAAATTGCGATTTAATCTATGCAGCTGATAATGCTGAACTTGGAACTTTCTTTATGAAGAGAGCAATTATTCCGGAAATGTCATCCACCTACATTCTCCCTAGAATAGTAGGGATACATAAAGCTAAAGAATTAATCTTTTTTGGTGATAGATTTAGTGCTCAAGATGCTTTAGAAATAGGACTCATTAACGGGGTTTTTCCTGCTAATAAATTTATGGAGAAAGTGATCGAGGTGGCTGAAAGGTTAGCAAAAGGTCCTACTTATTCTATTGGGTTAGCAAAACTTGCGATTAATGAAGTACTTGAGGAAAAGACAAAACAAGCACTTGAGAAGGAAGCTGATGCTTTATTTAAAGCGTTTGATTCAGAAGATTTTACGGAAGGGCTATTAGCTTTTTTTGAAAAAAGAGATCCAAAATTTTTAGGAAGATAATTAAAACCAGTACTTATTAGGTATGTAAATCATGACACAATCAAATAAAATTATTCTTGATGTGTTAGCAGAAAATCGAAATTTTCTAATGGAACATGAATGTAAAGATCTAATTTCTGCTTATGACATTCCAGTTGGGGAATACAAGTTAGTTAAAACAAAAAGTGAAGCAATAGAATTTGCAAATAAAATTGGATATCCTGTTGTAGCTAAATTAATGAGTCCGGATATCATCCATAAAACAGAGGCTAAAGTGATTAAATTAGATATTAAAACTGATGATGAATTGAATCATGCTTATGAGGATATTCTAGCAAATGGCGAATCTTACAAACTAAATGCTAGTATTACTGGTATAAATATTCAAAAAATGGCAAAAGGCGGTGTTGCTGAGATTATTATAGGTGCAGTACGTGATAAAAATTTCGGACCAGTTCTAATGTTCGGTTTTGGAGGTATTTTTGTTGAAATTTTTAAAGATGTATCATACCGAGTATGTCCAATTAATAAAGAAGAAGCAAAAAGAATGGTTCGAAGTATAAAGGCATTTCCCTTATTGGATGGATATCGCGGTCAAAGTAAGGGTGATATTGAAAAACTTACTGATGTGATGATGAAATGCTGTACACTCTTATCAGAAAATCCACAAATTATTGAACTTGATTTGAATCCTGTTATTGTATTTGAAACAGGTAGAGGAATAATGGTTGTAGATGCTCGAATTATTTTAAAGGAGGAGGTTTAAGATTTCAAAATTAAAAGATTTTGCTGGCTTTTTTAATCCAAAAACAGTTGCCTTTTATGGTGCCTCAAATATGATGCAAAAATTTGGCAGTATTCATCTTACTAATTTATTATCTGCTGGTTTTCAAGGAAAAGTAATTCCTATACATCCAAAAGAAGAGGAAATCTTAGGATTTAAAACTTTTAAAAGTATAAAAGATGTTCCAGAAAATGTTGATTTAGTTGTAATGGCAATTAATCCAAAATTAATTAATCAATTCTTAGAAGAATGTGGCCAGAAAGGAGTAAGGCATGTGATTATATTATCAGGAGGCTTTTTAGAAGTGGGAAATAAAGAAGCACAAGATAAAATGAAGAGCATTGCTGAGAAGTATAACATCAAAATTATGGGGCCAAATTGTTCAGGTGAGGTGGTTACACCTTCTATAAATATAACTCATGTACCTTGGCCTCCCAGAAAGGGTGGAGTTTCAATTGTTTCTCAGTCTGGAACTTACGCAGTTCAACCTCTTATTGCTATAAGCTCAAAGATTGGATTAGGAATCTCAAAAATAATTTCTGTAGGAAATGAAGTGAATACTGATTTAGTTGATTATTTAGAAGCCTTAGAAGAAGATGATGATACAACAACAATTGGAATCTATTTTGAAGCAGTAAGAAGAGGTAAAAAATTTATCGAAGCAGTTGATCGAATAAACAAAAAGAAACCAATAGTAATAATTCCTATCGGTCAAACGGAAGCTGGTACTAGATCCGCAAAATCCCATACAGCCGCAATAACATCACCTGGCTATGTAATTGATTCAGTATGTGAACAAACTGGAGCAATAAAAGTTAGAAATAGTATAGATATGTTAAATTTACTTAATAATTTTGACTCCCTTCCCCTTCCTAAAGGAAATCGGGTAGCAATACTTACATTAGGAGGAGGACCTGGTACTTTAATGTCAGATCTATTTGAAAGTAATGGAATGAAAGTTCCTATGTTAAGTAAAGAATTGCAAGATAAATTGAAACCTTGGATGCCGGAAATCGCATCAACTATAAATCCAATTGACTTAACCTATTCTGATGATATGCAAAATTTCCTTAATGTTTTACCAGAAATATTATTAAAAAGTGATGAGATTGATTCACTAATTTTTTATGGATTAATGGGTACTGAATATTTTAAAAACCTAGTTAATGTTCCAGATTATATGAATAATCATGAGAGTGTAGTAACTATGAAGAATTTCGGGGAAATGATGGAAGATTTTTTCATTGCACTATTTGATGAAATTATAGAATATAAAAAAAAATATCAAAAACCCATTATTTTAACCTGTTATAATACACGAGAAGAAAAATTCGTAGCCTACTTACAGGATAGGGGGATTCCTGTCTGTTATCCTGAAGAAGGAGTATGGAGCTTAATAAGAATATGGCAATATAGTAAATTTATGCAATCAAAAAACCAATAAAATAATATATATTACTTTTTTTATCTCATATAAAAATTCAATATCGGAATTTAAAGAATGCCCATAAAATCTTGTTATAAATGTGGGATGATTCGATCTACTAAAGATCTGGTTTTACTAGAGGATGGAAAATATAGTTGTTTTCGATGTTGGAATAGTTATTATAAGGAAAAACCGAAGGAAAGTAATCCTTAGCTCATTTTAAGGTTTAATTAGTCATAAGATACTAAAAATGTATATTTTTCAAGATCAAATTTCTTTATCTTAATTTTGTTTTTATTTCTTCTTCTTGGAGCGAGAGGTATTTTGATTACTATTTTATAATTTTGTAAATAAAAATTATTATAAAAAACATTCTTGAATTTATCCCAATCAATGAATTTTTGAATCTCAATTCCTTTATCTTCAATAACGGGGACTAGAGACATGTTTTTATATCCAACTTTCAATAAATTTAAATAACCTTATAATTTGCAAAAATTTTTTTTTCTAACCCTATATTGATTCTGGATTAATCCTAAAATAACAAATGAATAGTTATTTCTGAATAATCGCTTAAATCTGGTACCATTATAATATAAGAGATTGTATATTTAAATGTTTCTTTAATGCTTTTTAAAGCAAAATTTACTTTTTACCTTAATTTCTTACTTTACTTTTAAAGAAACGCTTTACTCTACCCAAATGTATGATTAAATAAGGATTTAAATTTTGTCAATATTTAAGTATTGAAGGAAATAATATTGTTTAGGTGATTACATTCAATTTATCATAAAATTAAAATTGATTTAAATAATTTGGAAGAAGTTAAACTCAATTTAAAATTCTTTAAACTAGTTATAGGGTGAGTTTTTTAATGTTCTCTTGATAATAGATTAAGAGAATATGTCTAGAATTGGAAAATTTAAAAGAAATCTAAAAATTTAATATGGTAACAGGTTATTTTGGTAAAGTTTTATGGGTTGACCTCACTGAAGAGAAATTTAGAGAAGAAACCTTATCTGAAGAATATTACCATCAATATCTTGGAGGTTATGGATTAGCCGTAAAATTATTGTATGAAAATATGGCGGGAAACTTAGATCCGTTAAGTTCCGAATCTGTTTTTGGTTTTTTTCCAGGATTATTGACAGGGACTCCCGCGCCATTTTCTGGAAGATATATGGTTGCGGGTAAATCTCCACTAACAGGGACATGGGGAGATGCTAATAGTGGAGGAACATTTGGTCCAGAAATAAAGAAATGTGGATATGATGCAATACTTCTTAAAGGAGTCGTAAATGAACCAAAATATATCTCAATAATTGAAGAAAGAAAGGAAATTCTAGATGCTTCAACTATATGGGGTTTAGATATAACCAGTGCTGAATTAAAATTGAAAAAAAAACATGGGAAATTTATTAAAACTGCAGGTATTGGAAGAGCTGGGGAAAATATCTCAAAGATTTCTGGAATTGCTAATGATAAGGGAAGAATTGCCGCTAGAGCAGGATTAGGGGCAATAATGGGTGCAAAAAAAGTAAAAATGCTTGTTCTAAAGGGCAATAAGAAAATTGAAATATATAACAGAGACAAATTTTTAGAATTAGTAAAAAAATATAATGAAAGTGGTACTCATGATGAGGCAAGTAAATTTATCCGTTCAATTTTGAAAAATGTCCCAAATTTGGCAAAAACTATTCGTAGATTTAGAATAGGGTTCGCAGGTCCTCCTAAAATGATAAGAGAAATTTATAGATCTTTTGGAACTAGTGTAGCAAATACTATTTCCACAGAAACCAATGATTCTCCAATTAAAAACTGGGCAGGTGTAGGTATGTATGATTTTCCATTTAAAAAGTCCAAAAATTTGTCTGCAATAAATATCCAAAAATATAAAATTAGGGATTATGGGTGCTTTAGCTGTCCAGTTCAATGTGGGGGAATTTTAAAAGTTCCTGAATTAAATTTAGAAGAAACTCACCTTCCTGAATATGAAACTTGTTGTTCTTTCGGTGCTCTCTTACTTAATAATGATTTACTCTCAATATTCGAAATTAATGAATTATGTAACCAAGCAGCTATAGATACAATATCTACAGGTGCCACCATTGCATTTGCAATAGAATGCTATGAGAATGGATTATTAACTAAAGATGATACGAATGGATTAGAATTAAAATGGAGTAATTCAAAAGCAATTGTAAAATTAGTAAAAATGATAATAGATAGGGAAGGGATTGGAGATCTTTTAGCTGATGGCAGTAAAATTGCAGCAAGCAAAATTGGTAATGTATCTGAAAAATTTACCATGACTTCATTAGGCTCTGAAATTGCTATGCATAATCCACGAATATTCCCCTCATTAGCTTTTACATATGCTTATGATCCGACACCAGGAAGACATACAGCTGCTAGTATTGATTTTATAGATATAGGTCCTATAAATAAATTTCAGAAAGGATTTAAATTGCCTAGAGGATGGAAAAGATATGAGAATAGGAAAATAGAAGGACAGAAATTAGTATCTTCTTTTCACCAAGTCCTTAACAGTGTTGGTTTATGCCTTTTTTCTACACTCTTTGGACCTTATCCTTTTATCGATCTTATAAATAACTTTACTGGATGTAATATAAATGTAGATGAACTGATAAAAATCGGATTAAGAATTCAAACATTACGACAAGCATTCACTTTACGAGAAAATATTGATATTGCCAATAATAAGTTGCCAGGAAGAGTCACTGGTCATCCTCCAGATAAGAGAGGTCCTACAAAAGGCATATCAGTCGATTATGAAAAGTTCTATAAGGGTTATTGTAAAGAGATGGGTTGGAATCCTAAAAACGGATACCCTCTAAAAAGAACTTTAAAAGATCTAAATTTGGAGTTTGTTATAAAGGATTTATATTAAAGCTATATTTCTTTTATAAATATATCCTTAGTATTTTTAAGAGAATAAAATTGATTAAAACTCAAATAATGTCAAAATTAGACCAACCTGATTTAAAATCCTTTATTAAGCATGAATTTATTAAGGAAGGTAAAAAAGTAAGAGGAAAACATTCTCCCATTTCTGAATTTGTCGATAATGTCCCTCAATCTTTAAAAGTAGAGAAATTGTATGACCTAAATATAAAAGAGAAATACTGTTTCTTACTAATCACTAGAAATTATAATAAAAAGCCTAAATTAAGATATTTTTTAGCTATCTCATTGGCATATAATAGTTCTGATTTATTAGTCCAATTTGCGAGAGATTTTGCTCTTAAAGATGATCTAAAATTAATACAATATTCAATATTTCCCAAAACCTTAAGAATTCAATTATTGTTGCTAAAGGAGCTTAAAAATGTTGAAGACTATGCAAACTCTATTAATATTTTGAAATCAAATAGAAAGGAATTTCGTAGCACTTTATTAAAAGTCAAGACTATTATTGAAAATAAATAATATTTAAGAAGAAATATAATAATATTATTATTCATAATTTTGATCACAGAATCACAATTATTTTTAAAATGAAATAAGGGTAAAAAAAAAATGTCATTTAGAGAAAATACTGTGAAGATTGTGTCCACTTTAGGTCCAGCTTCAAGTTCAAAAGAAATGATGGAAAAGCTGATTAATACTGGAGTTGACATTTTCAGATTAAATTTCTCACATGGATCTCATGATGAAAAAAGAGAGCTAACAGAAAGAATTAGAGAAGTTAGCGAAATTACAAAACACACAGGAATTTTAGCTGATATACAAGGTCCAAAAATCAGAGTTGGCCAATTTAAAGATGATAAATCCTATAGTTTAGCAATCGGTCAAGAAGTCAAAGTCTTTGAAAAAGAAGTTTTAGGAGATCAAGATCAATTTTCAATTCCCTTACCTGGCTTTCTTAAATCAATAAGAGAAGGGAATGTGTTTTTTGTAAATGATGGCATTATTAAGATTAAAGTCATCAAAAAAGAGCAAGATTATATTATAGGAGAAGTTCTTGCTGGGGGTATGATCAGTAATAGAAAAGGTGTTAATATACCTAGTGGTGAAATATCTCAAAAAGTTCCTACTGAAAAAGATGTTAAAGATCTTGAATTCATTGCAAAATTAGATCCAGAATATGTAGCTATATCCTTTGTGGCTGGAGGAGATGATGTCTTAAACGTAAGAAGAATACTTGAAAATTATGGAAATTCTAAAATTAAATTAATTTCAAAAATAGAACGCCCTATTGCTCTAACGAATTTTGATGAGATATTAGAAGTATCGGACGGAGTAATGGTTGCTAGGGGTGATTTAGGTGTGGAAATTGATCCAGATAAAGTCCCTTTATGGCAAAAAGAAATGATTTATAAATGTAATCGTGAAGGAAAACCAATTATAGTTGCTACTCAAATGTTAGAATCAATGGTTACAAATCCCATTCCAACAAGAGCTGAAGCTAATGATGTGTATAATGCTGTTATGGATGGAACGGACGCAGTCATGCTCTCAGCAGAAACAGCAGTAGGGAAATATCCAATTAATGCAGTACAGTATATGAATCAGATTGCTAAAACTGCTACTGAAAACATGCCTAAAAGGGTTCCTGATGAATTTGATTCAGACCGACTTACTCATACTCAAACTTTGGGACATGCTATACATGCCTTAGCAACTGAAATGCAAGAATTAAATTTTAGAGGGAAAATTCTAGTAATTTCAAGGAGAGGATACGGTGCTCGAATGATTGCAAAATACCGACCTCCATTGCCTATCATAGCTATGACACCTTTTAAAAGGACAGCAAGAGAACTAAGTTTGGTCTGGGCAGTACAACCTGTTCATATAGATAATATAGATTTCTTTAATATGGATGCAGAAGAAATTATCGAACAATCTGTAAAACTTGCAGTAGAAAACAAATTATTAGATGAGAATGAACATGTAGTAATTTTATTAGTCTCTAGAAAGTTTGAAAGAAGAGGAAATCTAGTAGGTCTTTATTATGTGGGTGAAATTCTCGAATCTGAATCGAAATAGTTAATCCTCAATAAAAAATCATTATAGTGTTTATATTTTAAACTTTAAAGTAAATAACTTTGATTTTTTTAAAAAACCTCTAGATATTAATAAGGTAATGAATTATTTATAAAACAAAATACTACAAATTTCATTTAATTTAGAAAGGTTTGAGGTTATAAATATGAATGAAGAAGTTAAAAAAACTGAAGAAGTTAAAAAAACTGAAGGATGGCAACATGAATCATGGGTATCATTTCTAGGAATGATTGCTTGGATAGTAGGAATAGTGAGTGGCGGGATTGAAATTTTAGTAGGGATTTTTGGGCTTCCCTGGATTCTATTTACAGGAGGTTATCCCATTTGGTGGATTATTAGTGGAAGTATAGCTGTTGCAATATCTTTCTTCATTATCCTACCAAAATTTTCAAGTAAATGCTCTAAAAAAGACTGGGATGCTCTTTATAATTGGACAGTGACAATCGGAAATATAAGATTTCCATGGATGCTTATATGGGGAGCTATTATGAGTACATTTGGATGGGGATATGGTGGAGCATTGATTTTAGTCCCTGCCTTTGTATTGCTATTTGCTGGTCCAAAACCATATGAATGGAAAATTCAAGAATAATCAATTAAATCTTTCTTTTTCTCTTTTATTTACTAATAAATTTTTTGTCTATTTGCTTATTTATACAATCCTAATTTTTTAAGTCATAAATTATAAAATCTTTAATGGAATTTTCATGTACAATTCTCTCAAAAAATATAATGATAAAATTTATACAGGTATGAAAATAGGGCACTCGCATAAATGGCATTATACAAATGGTAAATGGTATGAAACTAAAAAAAAACCAGATAAATGGACTTTCCAATTTAATAGTCTAAAAACAAGAATTAAAACTGCTCCGTCTAATACTGGTGCGAGTACTAACACCAAATATCATTGGTATATCATTGCTGATCAAATTGCTACAAAGATTGATGAGAACTCATATATGACCTCTATGAAGGGTATTAAATTTAAGATTGGCCATAAGCGACCTTATTGGAAAACCTTTAGTTATAATTATCCCGAACAGCTTTCATATAAAGAAAGAGTTATAGAAATTTTGGAAAAGCTACTTGATGATCTAAAAAGAGATTAATTTTTAGCTTATCACTCCAGTCTTTTGAGAATTCATATATTTAATAATTATCGAATCTTCTTTCTCAATAGTTATTTTGCTATTATCATGATGAATGATTATCTGTTGAATGTCTGTTTTTAGAATTGGAGGATTATAGCTTTCGTTGAATTTAATAAAATTTTTTGAAGTTGTGGATAAATTAGTAAGTTGAGCTTTGTTAATCTTTCCAATTCGACTTGTAATTATACCAGATTTATGATCTCTAAAGATAATTTCACAAAGCATATCTGATTGTTTTTTCATAAGAAGAATTCTCGTTGAAAATATATAAAGAAAAAGTTAAAATTCTTCGTAATGAACAATTTCAGTAATAGGATTTCTATCTTTTACTTCTCCCTTAGGTTTAATAGGATATCCTAAGGGTGTCAAGCCCATAACTTTATATTTTTTTGGGATGTTTAGTATATTTTTAATTTTTTCCTCGTTAAACCAGCCAATCCAACATGTTGCCAAACCCTCAGCAGCAGCAGCAAGAATTAAATGTTCAAAACAAATTCCAAAATCAACACCATAATATTTTTCACCACTTTTGTTTGTCCCAGATCCTGCGGGAGAGATTAATCCTACAATATACATTGGTGCATCTATAAACTTTTTATCCTGTTCAATAGCTTTCCACACAACTTTCACATTTTCAGGCTCTTTAACAACAATATAATGAACCCCTTGCATATTTCCCCATGTTGGGGCTAACCGAGCAGCGTCCAAAATCCTTTCAATTTTCTGATCTTCAGGCATTTCAGTTTTATATCCTCTGAAGGATCTCCTTCTTTTTACTACTTCATAAAAGTCCATTTTAAATCTCAATAAGTTATTTTTTGATAAACCAAATATTGCTTTTGTTTTGAAATTTTTCATTTTCAAAAATAAGTCATAAAATATCTGATTATTCAAATTAACTTAATCATCTATCATTCTTTTATGTCCTTTTGGACAAATTCCATATGTACAATCATAAAAACCCTCATCATACTCTTCTTTAGCATCATAATGTTCCCAACAATAAATTTTGTCGCATTCGGGGCAATACGCGTCCAAGCCCTCATAACCATGGTATTTTTCCATAAAATTATGAATCCCTGATAAGTTTTTTTTAATTAATAGTTCAAATAATTCATATGCCAGTTTAATGTTCATTGATCTTTCATGAGTAATCCCTCGAAAAACTAATGCTTCTTTTTCATCAAATCTTCCATATCCAATCTTAAATTCAACAGCAATCTTACCACATTCAGAACAAGGAAGATGATATTCTAAATCAGAGATAATTATAACTTTTTCAAATTTCTCTTTGGAGCTTTTTTCACTTAATAGATTCATGTATACATACCATAAAGCTTCCCAACACTCCTGAAAACTATTATCCACTTTAATTATAAGATCTGATGATTTATTGTCCTCGAAAATATTGAGTTCGCTTTTAATTTTCGATAATAAATTTCTAGCACCATATAAAAAATTCTTTGAACTCTCAATAACTTTTTTATCTATTTTAAGGTTTGGATTTAATATCTCCCAAGCAGAAGCTATATCATAATAAAATTCTTTAATATCTGAGATCCATAATTTTTTGGTTGTTTCATCTAATTTCTTGAAAAAAGTCAGGTAATCAAGAATTTCTTCTTTAATATTTTCAATCTTTTCAATATAAGTTCTAATATTCCATATCTTTTTTTTCATAAAGATTATAATTCTATCCTATTTATTTAAATAAGGAGTTTATTTAAGGGTTTTACTTTCAGCAGTAGCATTATATAATTCTGATCCACATCCAATACATTTTTCTTCGAACCAAGAGTATGGTTGTTTGCAATTTGAGCATAACCATCGTTCCTTCTGCTGTTTTAACCACTCTTGAATGCCAATTTCCTTAATTATTTCTAAACTATGCAGAGCAACTTTATGATGAGCTAAATTCAAGCTTTCAAATCTCTTTATATTTTCACATGGAAATTCAGAGCAAGTATTACAAAATTCAATTCCTTTAGATTCAGCACAACTCCGGATTCGACATCCACGACAGTTTTCAAAAACGTATTCACCTTTACATCCATGACATTTAATTTCTTTGTCATCAAGCGAGCTAACCCAATCTTCGGGTATAATTTCCTTCCGGTTTTGCTTGTAAGCATTCATAATGAAACAAGCACCACAATAGAGTCCACAATAGGCATCATATCGAAACGTCATCTTAAATCATTTCAATTTTTTTTTATCAAATAATTAGACAATAATTCCATTGGCTTTTAAATAATCTAATATCGCAAATTTAATTCTTAATATGATGAATTTTCGAATTATAAATTTAAAGTCAAGATTCTTTATTCTTTAATATGTTTTTAGCCTATTTCTTAATAATTTTTAGAAATAATTAATAAATAACATTGTATATGAATTATTAAATAATAATTATTTAAAAAATCAAAAAAAAAATTGTTGAAAAATGGATAAAAAGGAATACCTCCAGATTTTTAACCTAATTGGGTTTATCGCAACAGTGATAGTTAATTTTTTAGCTGTACTATTACCTATTGGTGGAAATACTACTCAGGAATTGTCTGATGCAATACCTAACTTGTTCGTTCCAGCAGGAATTACTTTTTCAATTTGGACTTTCATTTATCTCTTTTTAGGATTGTTCTCTGTATATCAAATTAGAGATATAACAAAAAAGGACAAAATTGAAATGAAATTTCTAGACGATATCGGATATTTTTTTATTATCGGAAGTCTAGCAAACATTTTATGGATAATTGTGTGGCATTATCAACTAGTTCCAATTTCTCTAATCTTTATGATAATTCTATTGATTTCATTATTATTTATTTACGTGAAATTAAATATAGGGAAATCAGAAGTTCCTAGAATCGAAAAAGTCGCTGTACATATTACATTCAGTATCTATCTAGGTTGGATAACTGTTGCAACAATAGCGAATGTTACCGCAGTATTAGTAGTTCTTGGAGTGGATGGTTTTAATTTATTAGCAGAAGTCTTAACCATCCTAGTAATTGTAGTAGCAGTAATTATAACATATGCGATGCTTTTATTGCGAAAAGATTATGCTTATAGTATCGTGATATTTTGGGCTTTACTAGGTATTTTCATTAAGCAAATCACTGCTAATTTAACTATAGCAGTAACTGCGTTGATTTCTGTGATTTTAATACTCATAGGAATTATATATATTATTATTCGAGAGAAAGTATTAAGTAAATAATTTTCTTTTCTTCTTTTTTAAAGATAATCTGAGACTTGGACTCTAATTATTTCATTAATTTCATATTTTTCATCAAAAATTTTTTCTAAATTTACTCTCCTTATATTTTGAGATTTTCGGAGTAATAGATACGGCAAATGGAAACCATACCGAACTTCTAGTTGAGAAATGATCCATCTTAACGGGATTTCAATTATATCTGGTTCATCCTTTACATCAGTAACGACTGCTCTACAATAAGTTGTAATAATGGAATTAATTTCTTCTATACATGAAACACTTAAGTGTTTATCTGTGAAACGTGCTAATTTATAACCCTTAACATCCATACATAAAATCTTATAATTAGGTATTTTACAAAGAATAGCACTTCTTTTATCTTTATAATACTTGTTATAGCCTAAATAATTGTAATCAGACTTTTTATTTTCAAAAAACGGTGCGAAATGCAATGCATACGGTGGATCAATTATTTTCCTTCCTATCACATTCATATAATAAATTCGTCCTCCATATAAAGAATGAACTCGTTTCTCCATCCCTAATACCCCTATCCCCTCTTCATTTTGAGGATTCTTTTTATAAGAAACACATGTTCCATGACCATTAAAGATCCATAATGTATATATGTCTTTATGAGAATAGTTTTTTGTTCGTTCAATTAATTTTCGTTTACTAATTTGAGAGTTTTGACATTCAATAGCAACCCTCTTTCCATTTTTTAATTCGAAATATACATCTGCGATTTGATCTCCAATTCTTAGTTCAATTTTCTTTGAGGAAATTTGATTAAATTTTGGAAACATCATATACCAATATGCTTTCATGGTTTTATGCTCTATAGTTTCCGGTTCAAAGCAATAATTCCTATTTCCTTTATGTAGAAAACAATCCAAGTCTAAATTATAAATTAGGGATTTTTTACAAATTGTACAAAGCCAAGTATAATTTTGGGGATCAGAAGGTAAACCATCTAATATATTAAAAACATTTCCTAACTCAAAATTAAAAGCATGAATTATTTTCTTTTCTTTTTCCATTTCTCACTAACAATAAATAAAATGTTAAGGATTTTTACCTAGATATCACAAATTTTCTATTTAAACCTAAAACTTATTAGTTATTGCTCAAAATCCACATCCATTATGAGAATAGGTAATATGACTAGAAATTTTTTGCACTGTTGGGATTTAAAAATCACTTTGCTTTTCTTAGTTTTATGACAGAAATTCAAAACAATCAGCTAAAAAAAATTATTTCGAATTCTTCAAAAATCGATCCATTAAAATATATCGATGGTCCTAAGGAAAAAACGATTCCTCAAAACAATAAAATTAAAATCAAATACCAGCATGGACCAAAAATCTATAGGCAAGGCGATATTTTATTCAAGAAAATAGAAAAATTCCCCAGTCAGTTAAATGAAAAACCTGATAAAGTAGTTGCTGAAGGAGAAGAAACAGGACATGCCCATCTTCTTGTTAATGGTGCACTATTTGAATTATTAAATTCAGAAAAACTTTACATAAAGTCCGAACAAAACACCAGAATTATTCATGAAGAACACCTCCCAATCAAGCTAGAATCAGGAAATTATCAAGTAATTAGACAGAGGGAATATTTAGGACCGGGATTAAAAACTCGGATAGTTAGAGATTAAGATCATATAATATATAGGATACTTGAAATGACAGATGCCGATTATTATATAAACTTGCATGAAAAAAACAAGAATTATTTAGAAAGATTGCCCTTAGATGGTGTAGCTAGAGGGCCTACTAGAATTATAGACAGAGATGGAGAGAATTTATTAGTTGAGTTAACCAAAAGAGGTTCAAATACAATTACTACTTATCGATATGTAAGAGTAAAAGATTCTTCAACTGGAAAGAATGTTTTTTTAAGTGTACCTAATAGAATGAGTTCATGTCGACAAGCAATCTCATGGACTTTTGGTCTTAAAACTTCAGATTATGATTTATTATTTGAAACGTAATATTTTTATAAATTTTTTAATTTTTTTGAAAATTTTAAACGATCATGGTTGAAACAGCTTCTATTGTTGATTATTTTTACCAATATGGTTATATTGATAACAAAAATTCATCGAATTATGTTGAACTTTTTCATGATCTTGTTATCCAATTGATTAATAAAGAAAAATATGAAGAATTAGTAGATTTATGCTATGATGTGTTTTCTTTTGATCCTGATGTAAAACTCATCCCAAAACTAATTTATACTTTGGTAAATCTTGAAGCAAATAAGAGTGTTGTTGATTTATGTAAACTATATATAAAAAATAAAAAAAATGATGAAATGTTTTATGAAACCATTAATGAGTTTTTGAAATATGATAATTTTCCTGGAGCAATTGATTTATGCCGGATGTATATAAGAATTAATCCAAAGGGCAATCTAGGATTCATTCGTACTATGATCTTAGCTTCACTTAAAAAAAATATTAAATACCCCAATATTTTTGATTTGATTGAAGAACTCTTGGAAATAAACCATGGTATTAACTTCCTTTATAATTTAATTTATTCGATGTTAGAGATACAGAATTACGATATAGTAATTAATATTATTAAATTAGCTTTGAAATCTGACTCTAAAGAAAAGATTTCTTTATTGAACATTGTCAATATTCTATTTGAAAATGGAAAACATAAAGGAGCTTGGGGGCTATGTAAGAAATTTCTGAAATTGTATCCTTCATCTATAGATGTGCTAACTTTATATGGGAGAATCCTTACAAAAAGAGCGGAATTTCAACAAGCACATATTCTGTTTAATTCAATATTAGAGCAAATTCCTTCTTCCAAACCAAGGTTAAAAAGCAAAATACTTAATTTCATTGGCTGGAATTATATTCAACAAGAAGATTGGAAAAAAGCCACTAATCCATGTATCAAATCCACAAAGTTAAATCCTCAATATCCCGATTCTCTAAATAATCTAGGTTTTATTTACTTTAAAAAAGGTTATGTTGAAAAGGGAATAAAACTCGTTAAGAGAGCATTAAAATTAAACCCAAATCTCTGTCAAACATGGGTAAATCTTGGAAACATCAATTTTGAATTAGGAAATTATTATGACGCTTTTACAGCATGTTACGAATGCCTTTCAATCAATAATCAGCATCAAGAAGGGATTTCACTTTATAAAAAACTGTCAAATAATTCTGATATAAAAATACTTAGTTTTCTTATTCCTAAAATGATAAAATTGGGGTATAGGTGTGTATTTGATTCTCTAAATGAAACAATTTTCCCACATAAAATGCTGAAAAATAATAGATATATAGTATATTCTAAAGAATTCTTAAATTTCTTGAAAAAAGTAAGATTAGCACAGATGTACTTAAACGATTTTATAGCTATTTATTGCTGGTTGCCAAAGTGTGAAAGTTGTGGTGACTTATTGAAAATTTATGGTGAAAGAATTAATTATAAAGATGGATCCAAAACAAAAATGTATCGTTGTGAGAATTGTGGAAAAGAAAAAAGAAGCGTTGAACAACTGGATAATGAAAAAATACCCTACTTAAAATTGCGAGTTATTTTGCACTCTCGGCTACAAATCACTGATAATAGAACCCAATTCTATTCTAAATTAGACTATGAAAGTATTTTTATAACCTATTCCAACTTAGGTGTAATTCAGAACAATTCAAACTCCAAAACCTTAGAATTAGTTGATAGTTTAAAAGATGCAGCGTTATTATATGGTGATGACATTCAAAACAGACTTTTGGAATTCTCTTAAAGTATTAAAAATATTCACTCTGTTCAGTTTAATAATCGAAAATTATATCATATTGTGTTGCAGTTCTTAAATCCATTTTATCAGTATTATTAAAACAATTTTATCTTGACTAGTATGGTAACTAACCTATCGTATATGGATTTCTTTCCATACCATTCATTTCGTCCGGAACAGCAGGAAATTATTCGCGAAATAGAATTAAGTGTTCGATTAAAAAAAAATATCTTATTAGTTTCTCCTAGTGGAGCAGGGAAGACTGTCACTGCTCTAAGTGCAATTCTCCCTCAAGCTTATGAAAGTGAATTAAAAATTATTTATTTATGTAGAACTCATACTCAATCTGATAGAGTTATTAATGAGCTAAAGAAGATTTATTCCTCAAAATTCAAAATAATTGGATTGTCTTTAAGAGGAAGAAGTGAAATGTGCTTAAATTTTTCATTACTAAATTCAAAACTCACTCCAATGGACGCAATGTTAACATGTTCAGATTTAAGAATTAATGAATCTTGTAAATATTTTAATAAACTTCATAATAGTAGAACTCCTGAAGATTTTTCTCATTTTACGAGCCCACGAGATGCCCAAGAACTAATTGAATATTGTAAAGAAAAAGAATATTGCCCATATTATTTTTGCAAGTATATTTTGAATAAAGCTCAAATTATTGTTTGTAACTTCCAATGGATGTTTAATCCTAGTATTCGCTTTCAAATTCTAAATTTATTAGCAACTTGTTTGGAGGATTGCATTGTAGTAATAGATGAATGCCACAACGTTGTAGATATGGCAACTAAAGTAAGATCTCATAAATTAACACTATCTTTTCTTGAGTCATGTTTGCAAGACCTAGAAAAAAATATCCTTCCTTCTCAGTATTCTAGGTTTGTACACTACTTGATAGATCTCCTTAAAAATAAGTGCAATAGACACGCAACCTCAATTAGTATTAAACTGGATCCATTCAATTTCCTTACTAATATGTCCCAATGTCTAGAAATGAATATTGCTACTGAACTTGATAGATTAGATATTTATTTTCAAAAGTTTCCAATAAAAACTCGAATTGAATTAAATAGAATGAGGATATTAGCAAGATTTTGGCAAAACTGGATTGAAAAATGCAAATCTGAAAGGTATTTTTTCTGTTATCATATAATTCAAAAAAATAATGAAAAGACAATTTCTTTAGATGTAGTAGCATTAGAACCACGTGAGGTGACAATACCCCTCTTTAGGCACACTCATGCCTGTATTAATCTTACTGGAACAGTTAATCCCTATATCTATAAAACTTTGACAGGTCTAGATAGAAAGTATTCTGGATATAAAGAAATAATTGCTAATTCTCCCTTTCAGAGTAAGAACATCAAGGCTCTGATCATTGAAGGAGTAAGTACGAAATTGAAAAAAAGAACTCCAATCATGTATAATAAAATGATTCAAAAAATTGAAGAGGTAATTGAATGCACTCCTGCTAATGTTGCAATCTTTTGTGCATCGTATGAAATTTTAAGAGATTTAATTTTAAATGGCCTTGAGGAAATTATTAAAAAACATGGAAAAAAATTATGTATTGAAGAGCCAGAAATGTCAGGATCAAAAAATGCCGTATTAATACAAAATTATAAAAATTACGGTAAATCTAGGAATGGCGCGGTATTGCTCGGCGTATGTGGAGGAAGAAACTCTGAAGGAGAGGATTATCCTGGCAATGATATGAATTCTGTAATAATAGCAGGTATCCCATACCATCTCCTTACCCCACAAGCAGATGCTCGAATAAACTATTATAATAAAGCCTTCTTTGATCAAGGATGGCTTCTAGGATATTTATACCCCGCGATGCAACGAGCAAACCAAGCTGCTGGTAGACCAATTCGGAAAGTAAAAGACAAAGGGGCAATAATTTTTTTGGATTCCAGGTTTAAAACCAAAAAAAAATGGATTTCAGATTGGATAAGAAAGGAGATTGAGATAGTACCAGATGAAATTAATGGTATTACTAAGCGTTTAAAAGGATTTTGGCTATAGATTCTCTCTTTGAGGAATCTTTTTTTAGAGAATCATTGTTTGAAAAAAGCATATTCTTTCATTTTTGAAGGTTAATTAAATAAATAAAATTTATTTTAAAAGACACTTCAAATATTATTATATTAGAAATTCTAGAAGTGGAATATATTATGAAAAGAAGAAATATTGGATTTATATTGTTTGGGGTGGCGGGTGCCAACCTTATCACACTTGTAATAACACTTGTAGTTTTTCCTATGTTATATGCACAATTGGGAATGCCATTACCAGCAATTAGAATTGCAAAGGCAACCATTCTAATAACTACTTTACTCGCAATGGCTGCATTGGTATGTGCTGGGATTATTGTACTGATTAAATTTTGGAATAGATAATTGATGAAAATCATGCACGATGTCATAATTAGTGGTGCTGGCCCCTCAGGTTCACAATGTGCAAGAGTAATTGCTGAAGCGGGATATAAGGTTGCTTTAATCGAAAAAGATGTGAACTGGCGAAAACCATGTGGTGGTGCCACCCATTCCAGTGTTTTTGATCTTTACCCACAGCTGAAAAAATTAAACTATTCCAAGATACGTGGAGTAGTAATGTATTCAGCAGATTATCATAGGCTCGAGTTTAAAGGAGCAAGTAGTGAATACTCTGTAATTATGGATAGATTAGAACTTGATAATATAATGAGAAACGCAGCAATCGATGCTGGAGCAGAACTCATTGATAATAATATTTCACACGACTTTATAATTAAAAATCAAAAAAAAGTTGGTGTAAAAACAAAAAGCCCAAATGGTTCCAAGGAATTTTATGGAAATTTAATTATCATTGCTGATGGTATGAGTTCAAAATTGGCAGTAAAATCAGGAATAAGACCAAAATGGAAAGTTAATAACTTGGCTATTGGAAAATGTTCAATCATGGAGGGAACTCATGATTTAGGTATGGAAAATGTCTATGTCTACTTTAAACCTTTTCAAGGGTACGCTTGGATATTTCCAATAAACAAAAGAAGATATAATATAGGTATTTTTACATTTGGTAAAGATAACTCAGAATATAATATACATAAAATATATTACGAGTTTGTAAATAATCCAAATGTTAAACAATATCTTTCAAATTCAGATAACAGAACCATTTGGTCTAGTTCATATCCCTTTCCAGCAGAAGGAGTATTGGAAAAAAGCCTATTTGATAATAATTTAATGCTTATAGGTGATGCTGGAGGATTCGTTTCTCCAATTAGTGGTGAAGGAATCCAAACTGCTGTTCTCTCAGGGAAAATTGCAGCAGAAACAGCTATTAATGCTTTACAGGATGAAGATTTTTCAAGAACCCGCCTTAAAACATATAGAACCAATCAAGAAATCAAAAAAATAATCAGAAATTTCAAACAAAAATCTTCAATGATCAATTTCTTCTACGAGAATAATGGCGAAAATCTAAACAAAATGCTTGAACTGGCTGATAGAGATTCAGTATTTAGGGAACAAGTAGTAAATATGTTTGCTTTTGGAGAAATGCCTTCTAAAGATTTAATACAAAAATTAATAACTAAATAAAAAAAAAAGGGAATTGTAATGACTTCCATGTAATTATTTGTACTATCTAAATAATTACAAGAAATATTAGAATTAATGCTAAAACAAACATTTTAGCTATCACCTCTCATTAATAATTTTTAATTTATTTATTAGCAGATAGTAATCTGTCATAATGCTCAATTTGCTTCTCTAAATTGTTTTTGAGTTTGCATACATCAAAATTCTCATAAACTCGTTTCATGACTTTTATTTGAAAAGACCGACAGTTTGTAGAAACTTGTTGAAGCTTTTCCAAATATTTAAAATAACTCATGTCGGTCTTTTCTTTAACTTTCATTTTTGTTGCCCTCCTTTTTTTGGTGTTCGCCATTTAATTATATTATAAATTTCGCTTTATAGTTTTTACGCGAGAACTTTTGGGGAAGTTCGAACTAAAAAAGAAGCTCTAAAAAATGAGAAGAAAAATAACACTATTCCTTCATTAACTTACAAATTTGCAGATATTGTATAATGTATCCAGAGAATAGATCAGATAGTAAATATTCTGTCGGATATAACAGTGGATTTCAACAATTTGGGCAATATTTTTGACTAGTATTCGAGAGTATGTTTCCACATTTTTCGCAATACATAGTTATGGTTGGATTTGATATTTCTAAAGCATAATTATCTAGAAATTTAAAAAAAAAATTTTCTTCTTTGCTAATTTCACACTATTCCCCATCTGTTCCCCTTTATTTCGTAAAAACACAACCTTTAAATATGTCAGTTAATACATATATAATAACATGTTGATGTAAACCTTTGCTTTACATACAAAAAGTTTACATTCAAAAAATGGGGTTTTAAACTCGAAAAAATTAGAAATATGATATATAATGATATAAAAAAAATGGGAGATATAAGACCTATGGTATTTGAAGACTATTTTGACAGATTCACGAGCCAACGTGGTTCTTCACGTAGTGCATCTAATCAAATTGCAATTTCGCGAAAAGATTTTGAGCAGCTTAAAGCGAAAGCCGAGAAATATGAGGCTTTAGTAGAAGAACATAAAAAGATAAAGACGCGAAACGATCGATTGCTTAAGGAATTAGATGATATGAAGGATGATGGTCGTAAATTCAAAGAACTGATAGAGGAAAAGGAGAAATTTATGAATTCCCTTTTACGCGTACGCGCCGATTTTGAGAACTATAAAAAACGTTCAGAAAGAGAAAACGGTCGGTATCGAGAATATGTTATGGAAGCTATTTTAAAGAAATTAATTGATCACTATGATGATTTAATAAGAGCATTAAACTTACTAAAAGTGCTTGAAAACATGGACGGAATTAAGAACGGTTTTGAAATAATTGTGAAGAATTTTGAAAAATTACTTACTGAAGAAGGTGTTAAACCAATGAATTCGGAAGGTGAAAAATTTGATCCTTATAAACATGAAGCAGTAATAGTTGAGGAAGGTCGAGATGATCTCCCAGAAAATACGATATTAGAAGAAATAACTAAAGGTTATTTTGTTAAAGATAAAGTATTAAGACCTGCAATGGTCAAAATCTCAAAAAAATCAAAATTATAAAATTTAAAACAAAAAATGAAAAATCAAAAAAATATTAAAGCAAAAATAAAAAAGAGTGATGAAATATGGCGAAAATAATAGGAATTGACTTAGGAACATCAAATTCAGCAGCAGCTGTATTGATTGGTGGTAAACCAACAATTATTCCAAGTGCTGAGGGTTTAACCTTAGGTGGTAAAGCATTCCCTTCTGTGGTCGCTTTTACGAAAGATGGTCAGAGATTAGTTGGAGAGCCAGCACGAAGACAAGCGATATCAAATCCTGATCGTACAATTACAGCAATTAAGAGAAAGATGGGTACTTCATACAAGGTGAAAATTGATGGGAAAGAGTATTCACCCCAAGAGATTTCTGCGATGATTCTTAGAAAAATCAAGGAAGACACCAGTGCATATCTAGGAGAAGAAGTTACTGATGCAATTATCACTGTACCAGCTTATTTTAATGATAATCAAAGACAAGCTACAAAGGATGCGGGAAGGATCGCAGGATTAAATGTTAAGCGTTTAATTAACGAACCTACAGCCGCAGCTGTAGCTTATGGATTAGATAAGAAAAACGCTCGGCTAAAAATTGCTGTATTAGATCTTGGTGGTGGTACTTTTGATGTTACCATAATGGAGATGGATAATCAAGTATTTGAA
>JABAHP010004174.1_pt2 | contig 34009 bp, 28 predicted proteins | sample 7062081 | NCBI WGS metagenome assembly JABAHP01 (sample SAMN14534357, study PRJNA622989) | marine sediment metagenome | biome: marine biome [ENVO:00000428]; feature: marine pelagic biome [ENVO:01000023]; material: deep marine sediment [ENVO:00002113] | place: India: Gulf of Kutch | collected...
CGAGGTGTATTTTGCCGCGGTTGCACTGGTTATACGAAAACTCACTTCCCACTGCCTACTACGTCCCCCAACCCGAACCTTTTGTACACTGCAAGGAGCTGCTGCGCAGCGTTTTCCCATCTGAAGCGGGCTGATTGCTTGTGACCAGCAGAGATCAGACTTGCTCGCCGCCCTGCATCGGTGAGCACAACCGAGAGCGCCCGTCCCAGTTCGTCTGTATCTGCTGCATCTACCAGAACTCCTCCATCATCGCCAACCACCTCAGGGAGTGAGGAGTTATTCGCAGCAACGACCGGTGTGCCACACGCCTGTGCCTCCAAGACCGGAAGACCAAAGCCCTCGTACCAGGATGGGAAGGCAAAGACTGAAGCCAGGGTGTAGAGCGCTGGAAGATCTTGATCTCTCACAAAGCCTGCAAGGCGAACCCGCTCCTCCAGGCCACACCGCCTCACGGTATGCAGGATGTCTTCGTGCATCCAGCCAGAGCCGCCCCCAATTACCAGGTGCAGGTCTGCGAACTCGCTTGCCCCAGCATCGCCGGAGATCAAGCTACTGAATGCCTTGATCAGACCTTCAAAGTTTTTGCGTGGTTGTTGCGTGCCCAGGCCCAATACAAAACTGCCAGGAAGTCGGTAACGGTCAGCTACAGATCTCAACACGTCAGCATCGGAAACCGGCGCAAAGCGTTCCTCCACACCAGGGTAGATGACCGATATCTTGTCTGGCTCGACTTTCAGTAGTTCAACCAGATCACGGCGCGTGCTCTCAGAGTCTGCAAGGATGTGCTGGGCCTTCCTGATCGCTCGGGGTACTGCGGCCTCCAGATAGTCCCTGAAGCCAGGAACAAAGTGCTGCGGCACCCGCAGAAAGGACAAGTCGTGCACTGTGAGTACGGCCGGAGTCCTGCCTGTTGGAGGCAATACGAAATCCGGCGAATGAAACAGGTCAATTCGTCCTGTGATTGCCTGGATTGGCACTGGGGCGCGGAGGCGCTGCCAAAGAATGCTCAGAATCCTATCCGTCAAGGGCACCCCGCGGACTCGAAAATTCCCCGGCCAGGATCCATGCCCGTCACCCTCTCCCCAACCCCCTGCGACAAACAGGGTGTATCTGTTGTCGGCATCAAGCCCGGCCAGTGCCCTGATCAGACTGCGCGTATAGCGCCCTATGCCCGCGCCCTGGCGCACTGCTGACGTGTAGTCAATCGCTATGTGCATGGTGGCTCACTACTCGATGCCGCGATAAGTCCACATCAAGTTTACTCCAAAATTCCAAAACAGAACGACGCATATAGCAATGGCTTTGGCGATGTTATAGCTCAGCCGTGCCGAAACAAGGTGCTGGAGCACGTACTGATCCAGCACCACCAGAATGAGAGTGTTTATCACCAGGCCGGTAATGTTGACAATCGTGAATTGCAGCAATTGGGTACCCAGAGGCCGCTCACGCGACTCAGGAAACGTCCACAGGCGATTCCAGGTAAAGTTACTCAGAACTGCCGCGCTAAACGAAATGATGTTGGCCGCTGTGAGTTGGATCTGACGGGGGCTCATCGATGTGTCCCATGTTTCCCCAAGTCCCACTGACTCGAATGCCATCTTCATGACATTGAGGACAGCAAAGTCCACTATCGCGCCAATTGTACCCACGATTGCAAACTTGACAAATCGCTCAATCCTCTTGGGATTGTTTGCAAGTCCATCCCACAAGCCTGCCAGCAAAGGTACACGAACCATCCAACCTGAAAATCGCGCAAAGGCAGGATGCTCAAGCAACGCCGTTATCACTCGGATCAAACTGAACCTCCGGAAAAGCCAATCTCACCACCACAAAAGGCACTATCCTGATCGTGGGGCGTTTCGCCAGAGTGCGATGATGCCCAACAGTATTGCCACCTGCAAGTACATAGCATGCACGAAGAGGTTATCAAACAGGCTGTGGACACTCAGGTGCACGATGACGCCAAGAACCCCAAGGGCGACACCCCAGCTCCAGTCCCAGGCGCGCCATATCGCCTTCCAACTCTGCAGCAGCGCCGAGCCCCACAGCAGGAGATAGGTGAATAGGCCAACAATCCCGGCCTCAGCACCGATATTTAGGTAGTAGTTGTGCGCGTGCCCAAGCGGAGTAGGCCACAACGGCAAAGCGTAGCGGCCATACTGCACCTCATAGTTGCCAATACCCACTCCCAGCCAAGGATGATCGGTCCACATCTCGATGGCAGACTGCCAATGGGCCATCCGTTCCAGCACCGCAAAGTTGGCATCTGTCACCTCGACGCCACGGACATCCACAACACCAAGATAGGGCATGAAATCGCTGAACCGCTGCACAATCGAGACCGGGAGGACAGAAATCCCCCCTGCCAAAAGCACGTACGCTAGCAGCAAACACAACGCTACACCAAGTATTGCCACCCGACCGCTGTGAGCAGCAACGGCCACCAGTATCGCGCCGATGGCAGCTACGATACCGAGCCACCCACCCCTGGACCAGGACATTATCATCGCGGCAGCCATCAATACGCCGGTTCCAGCGGCCCAGGCCAGCCACCGGGTAGGAACTCGCCCTCGCACCGGCATGATTCCTGCTATGACTAGACCAACGGCTAGCGGCAAGGTCAAGCCCAGGTAGCCCGCATAGGGATTCGGTTGCTCAAAAGTGCCATAGGCTCTCATAAAGCGGCCAAACAGGACAAACTCCTCTGGCCCTGCCTGGAACAGAAATTGATAGATACCATAAAGAGCAGCTAGAGCTCCGGCGCCCAAAAGCACGGCCACCAGCGCTTTCTTCCATCGCCCGGTCATCTCGTTCGCTACCAACACATAGATTGCTAGCACCTCGACCCACTTCACGATCTCTTTGGCACTGTGCTGGAGCGACACGCTACTGAGAGACGACAATCCAAGCACGACAAGAAAAAGGACTAGAGGCAAGGTCAGCGGTGGCCAATTCAAAACCAATGTGCGTCGAGCAACCAAACGCATCAGCCAGGCAGCAAGCACCAGGGCCACTAGGACTTCCGTGACGCCCACATTCATGACACCGACGCGCACCTGGCGTAATGAGCCAAAGGGCACCGCTACCACCACCAGTAGCACTCCCAATTGCGGCCGGACCAGCGTGACCAGCACCACGATGCTGCCCGCGACAAGGAGTACCGTCCATGTCAGCGGAGCCAGCGCGATGCACAAGCCAACGGCTGCAATCAGACCGATCGAGACCAGACCCGGGAGGTCCAGCGATTCAGTTGTCCAAGCGGTTCTTGAACCACTCAATGGTTCTACCCAAACCTTCCTCCAAAGACACTGCTGGCTCCCAACCGAGTACCTGCTGAGCTCTTGTGATGTCGGGCTGGCGCACCATGGGATCATCCTTGGTTCGCTCATCTTTGGGCTGCACAAACAGGATCTCCGCCTTGCTGGCAGTTACCTTTAGCACCTCGTGTGCGAACGCAAGTATTGTCATCTCCTGGGGATTGCCTAGGTTAACCGGCTCAGCCTCTCCGGATTCCAGCAATCGCACCATCCCCTCAACGAGGTCAGAGACGTAACAGAAGCTTCTCGTCCGCTTGCCCCCCTCATAAACCGTAAGGGGCTCGCCTAGCAGCGCCTGTCGAACAAAATTGGGAACTACCCGGCCATCATCCAATCTCATGCGTGGACCGTAAGTGTTGAAGATACGAGCTATTCGCGTCTCGACGCCATGATACCTGTGATAGGCCATCGCCAAAGCCTCGGCGAAACGCTTAGATTCATCGTAGACTCCACGAGGTCCAACCGGATTGACGTTACCCCAATACTGCTCTGGCTGGGGATGGACCAGGGGGTCGCCATAGACCTCCGAGGTTGAAGCCAATAGAAACGTGGCCCCCTTGGCCTTTGCCAGACCAAGGGCCTTGTGCGTCCCCAAGGCCCCCACCTTGAGAGTTTGAATCGGATAGTTCAAATAGTCCACAGGACTCGGGAGGGAGGCAAGGTGCAGTACCGCATCCAACGAGCCCTCAACATAGATGTAGTCGGTCACGTTGTGCTTGACAAAGCTGAAACTCTCGCACCCTGCCAGATGGGCGATATTGTCAGTCGAACCGGTGCTGAGGTTATCCATAGCAATGACCTCATGCCCACGGTCCAGCAGATAGTCGCACAGATGAGACCCAATGAAGCCGGCCCCGCCAGTGATCAGTATGCGCATCGGAAAGTTCTCCTCCAAAAGGGCTGAAAGTTCAGCCTATGCTCCGCGTCACGTGACAAGCTTTCGCCTATCAATGCCCGCCGCCTGCTCCAGGGCAAGCATGAGCACAAACACAAACGCCAGGTCCACCAGAAAAAAGGCATTGTCCACCAGCCCGTGAGCCACAAAACTGACCATACCTGCCATCAAACCCAAAACCAGTAGTCGGGCATTTCCCTCGTCCAAGCAGCCGTACGATTTCCACGCGCTTGCATAGAACGCCGCCAACAGCCAGATGATTGCGATCAGTCCAGGAATCCCCAACCTTAGCCAGAAATCAAACACAAAATTGTGAGGATGCGACAAGTCGAACTCTGCCCAAGCGGACGGCAGCACGTAGGAAGAACGATAGGCATATAGGAAATTGTCCAGACCCACGCCAAGTAGAGGGTGATCCCCAATCATTGTCAGGCTCGAACGCCATAGCTGCAGGCGAAAAAACGTCGTTCCTACGCTTGTGTCCAATAGAGATGTCAAGCGCCCTGCTCCAGCGACTGCCAAGATGACAAGTGCAGCTACGACAATCGCTCCCAACACCACAATCAAGGCGCGTCGTCCGCGCAGTGCAGCCAGAAACAGAAGCGAGACTGGCACTCCAACCACCCACGCCCCTCTCGAATAGGTCAAGAACATAGCCCCCGCCATCAGCAGCAAGGCTAGAAGATATGCCCACCTCCGGCGTCCGCGCCGGCCCCAGGCTGCGATAGCTAGAACCAACGGCAGCAACCTCCCCAGGTACAGTGCCAGGTTGTTAGGTGATCCATAGAACCCGCGGACCCTCCCAACCCCTTCGGCTGCAATCAGATTCTCACCAAAGATCCACTGGCCAATGCCTGCGACTGCGATTAGCGCTCCACCCAATACCCATGCATCAACAAGGCGCCATATAGCCCGATCCTCTTGCAGCGTAGTCCCTGAGAGGCGCGGGAACATGGACCTAAGAAGCCCGTAGAAGATGCCGGCCTCGAGCACGACGGTCCGGAATTCACGGGCTGCCTCACGACCTTGCTCGGCCCACAGAAGCGAGGCAGCGCCAACGGCTACCAGCGCTATTACGCCCCAGTCGATCATAGTGAAACGCTGAAGTGCGCGAGCGATGGAACGAGCGGCTCCATGCTGCAAAGATGCACGGCTTCCAGCTGAGGCCGGCCCAACCCATCCAGCCAGCAGCCGGCCTGCCCCCCACCCCACCAGAGTGAGCACAAGCAGGATCTCGGTCATGGAAAACACCTTGCCCAGCATTGGCCTGCCGAGTTGGTAGAAAGGTAGAGAAACAGCAACAAGTGGCAGCCCCATGTCCGGTCGCAGCAGCAAAAGCAAGGCAAGGAGGGCCAGCGCCACCAGCGTTGGAACTGCTCCCACCATTACGTAAAGTAAGACACCAGCGACTGCCGTTGCAATCAGAGCTACCCGCTCGTCAATTGCTCGATACCGCGCTACTAGCACAGACGCAGACTGCAGCAGCCAATGGCGTCCAGGCCAAGCCAGCCAAATCGCCGCGCTCAGGGCCAGCACCGCCCCAATTCCCAGGAAGATGGGAGGCCAAGGGAAGCTGCTAGGAACCTCCCTGGAGACCACCCAGCCAACGATTGCCCATTGTCCCCACCCCCTCTCCGCCTCAATCACAGCCACATGATCGCCGTCGCTCAACCCACGCGCAAGGGTGACTGTATCAACCTGGTGCAATGGATCATAAAGCACCACATAGCCATGGCCTTCAGCATCAAGGGGCAGCGCATTGGCAGGCTCCCCATCTACGGACACAAACAAGAAGGCGCGATAGTCTCCACGGCGCACCTCGAGATCCAGACGCGTACCGTGAAAGGGGATTGAGAGTACGTCTCCATCTGAACCGATGTCCGCGCCTGACGGCGTCACGCGCCAGTCTCCCTTGTAGTAAGCACTCGAATGATCTGCACGATACACTCCGGGCCAGGCCAGCTCGGGTAGCAACGTGGCCTGCTGCAGCGCGTCAGAGGTAGCATTCGGTTCCCCACTATCATCCAACAAGGCATACTGGCCATGGTGATCGCCTGGAGTAATGGCGGCCCAAAGCATCGCGCCCATCCAGGGCCATTCTTTCCTAGCAAGCTCCACGGCTTCGGCTACACCCGCCACATCGGGAACGGGCACGCCAAAGGACACTGCCCAGACTGCCGTCCCCCCGTCGGCGTGCGACAGCATCACCTCGCGCAGCAACTCCACTCGCCGCCAGTTCAACTCACCAGCGTCAGGCTGCGCAGTGATGGGTGAGTCGAAACCATACGGCTGTGCCCCTAGCAAATCAAACCACTCTGCCGCTCCTTGCTGGTAAGCTGCATCCAGGAAAAGCAAGTCGCTCATGTTTTGGCCGCCGGACTCGACGTTCGGCGCCAAGGCCGCGAAAAGCACCACTGCATCCCCGTCGGCCGCCCGCACACGGATCGAGCCTTCGCGCAAGAGCCGGACATAGGCCGCGGGATCGATCTCCCGTGCCCCCCAGTGTGGGGCAATATTCGGTTCATCCCAGATTTGGTAGCAGGCGACTCGGCCACCATAACGTGTCGCGAAGGCACTCACAAAGTCGCCAAAGCCGCGCGTGTCAACAGGAGGAGCCAACGAGTTGCCTGCATCCACCTCTGCCCTTGCCCAACTCGGTGAGCCATCCAGTACAGCAATCAGTTCTAGATCATGACCAGCAGCAGCGCTCACTATCGCATCCGAGGCACTCCAGTTGTATTCCCCTGGCGATGTCTCGATTGCGTCCCATGGGAAACGCTGGCGCAACCAGCGAAAGCCGGCGCGGTCTATGGCGACCAGCACCTGCTCGAGATCTTCGGACTCTAGCCCGTACAGGTCACCATTCACACCCACAGACTTGTCTGACGACAGATCGACATAGCCCAGCGACTCACCACTGGGCAAAGGACTGAACGCGAGCCAAGTCAACAAGGCACCCATGGCGAACAGCACAGACAAGCAAAATGCCAGTAGCGCCGGCCACAGCCCTGGTCTCTTGTCGTCCTTCACTCGGCCCACCTCGGATGACTGCTCTGACCATCACTAGACAGTTGGGAGAGATCACCTGTTGCCAAATCCACTACATACAGGTTCCCCTCGTTCTCGAACAAAACCGCTCCTCCATGCGGCGCCCAGGCCACGTCTGGTGCGATCAAACCCATAAAGCCTTCCGGCGGAAACACTCGTCGTTTGTTGCTTCCATCACGATCCATCACAAAAAGCTCGTAACGACTATCCTGAGAGTTTCGCGGACTCTGGGCCTGACCATAAGCCAGCAGCCCGTCATCTGCCAAAGACCAACTCGGCTGGGACCACATGCCTACCTCTTCGGCCAGGCGCATGCGCAACTCGCCATCCGTGCTCGCGAGCCACAGCCCAAAAATTGGACTGTCCTCAGATTCCAGGCCGTCCAGGTCCTCTTCGTGGGATGCAAACGCCAGCAGACTGCTATCACGCGACCAAGAAATACCCGGCACCCATGCCCAATGGCTCTGTGTCCGATATGCAGGGAAGGAAAGGAGAGGAATCAGAACGCCGTCGGCAACCGAAACCACACCCACCTGGTCAGCCTGAGAGTAGGCCAAGTACTGGCCGTTAGGTGACCAGGCATAGGACCGCCCCCACCAAGCGTAGGGAATTTCAGACGTAGGGGCAAGCACTTGCTCTATCGCAGATTCCTCGCCCGCTCCTTCATCAGCAAGTGTCATGACCCAGAGGTCGTTTTCTGCCCTCCAGCCCGGAACTCCTCCGGTACGCTCGGCAGTAGAGTAAGCTAAACGTCGCCCATCTGGTGACCACCCCGCCCACACAACGTTGGTCACTCCAAGATACTCAGGTTCTTCCCCCACCAGAGAGGTTCTGGCCATCCACAACGAGTTGATTGGGGCACTGTCATCCCCAGGGTTGGATCGTGTGAACGCAAGGCGGCGCCCATCCTCCGACAGTGAAAAGACCCTGCCGTCCAAGTCACTTGACCCGGTGATATTGCGCCGCAACTCGGTTGACTGACGCATGATCCACGCGTTGCCGCCGGACAGGTAGACAATGGTCCCCGAAATCGGGATTGAACTTAACTCCGCCTGGACTCCCACCAAAACGGTCTCGTCAACTGGCTGGGCTAGAACCTGCCTGTTGACTTCTTCCCTGCTGACTTCTACACCATCCTCAAGCGTGACCAGATAGGTGATCTCCAGCTCACCATTGGAGCCAGGCTGCAACAGTCTACGTTCGCCCTGGGGCACTCCCTCGCTCTTAACCGTCTCGTGTCCGAAGGGAAGGATCTGCTGCTCCGTGACAAATGACTCGGTGACCCGTGTCACTATGACCGTCATCCCCTCAGAAACAACAACGTAGAGGTCAGGCTCCACCCGGTCCATTGGTCCAAGTTCAAGCCCGGCGGCATCGAGTAGGGCTCGGACAGTGAGCTCTGGATTTGTCACCTGGAGCCACTGCTCCTGGCCATCAGCCGTCAAAGTAACATACACGGGCTGAGGCTGACCACAGGCGTTGAGCATCATGCCGAGCAACAGGCACAACATACATAACAACAAGCAAGACCTGCAGCCACTGCGCACCGACCTTGCCCGAGTTCGCGCCCCACGCTGCCGTACTACGACTCCACCGGGCTCGTTCATACTCGCGAATTATACTCCAAAAACTCGCACGCAGCAAGCGACAGCACCCCCACAAAACCGGCTGTGCGGCCGCTCCTCGGTATCGACCGCACTCCTTGCGCTCTGTCCGGAATAATGATAGAATTCTCACAGGGGGACTCCAAAGAGATGCAGCCGATCTATGAGACGTTCGCCGGTAGTGATAGCCTCCGATGGAACACACAGATCACGGGGGATGGTCAGCTTGAGGCTACTGCTGGTTCTCTCAAGTTCAGCACAAACGGCGCATCGCGAGATAGCTACTCCAACGCTCAGATCGATGACTATCAAGGGTTGCCGCGCCACCGCTTCGCCTGGCATCCTCCACTCCGGCTCACCGTCCGTGCCCGCTTCTCGCACACGGCCAATGAACTGCGCGGAACGGCTGGCTTTGGATTCTGGAACGATCCACTGCTCATGACCCAAAAGCGGCTGCCCGCCCTGCCTCGTGCCATCTGGTTCTTCTACTCATCAGCACCATCGGACATGAGACTGTGCATTGGTGTGCCCGGACATGGCTGGAAGGCCGCCACAATCGATACGAAGCGCGTTACAACTCTGGTCTGGGCCCCGCTGGCACCACTACTCGTCCCCCTCATGAATATCGCTCCTCTATACCGCGGCATCTGGCCCCGCATCCAGCGGGACCTGCGGATCCACGAAGCTGTAGTCCCTGTGGACATGAGGCAGTGGCATACGTATGAACTGCACTGGGGAACGGAACAGTCGCAGTTCAGAGTGATTGGAGAAGGTGCGGAACCGGGTGCTCGTTTTTCGGTCGCCCCCTCGCCGCGAGGGCCTCTGGGTTTTGTCATGTGGCAGGACAATCAATACCTGGTGGTGACACCTTGGGGCCGTATCAGATGGGGCCTATTGGAGGCACCGGAGCGCCAATCGATGGAGATAGACTACTTCTCAATTGCACCAGCGAAGGATATGGATACCCGGGAGGCCGACTAGGTCAGTGTGCAATCTGCGTCCACCTACCGCCAGACACCGTTGTGAAATGAGCAACCCTCCTATTGCACAAAGCGGACAATGAGAACTTCCTCGGTCGATGCACGGATTCTGACACGCTCGTCAACACGGTAGCCGCACACCCAGGCAATGTGCGTGTCAGTGACAAGCAGAGGCAGCCGATCCCGCACGGCGCGGGGAACCTTTTGATTGGTCAAAAAGTCGGATAATTTCACTGCCCGCCCCCCCATCCCCAGCGGCTGGAAACGATCTCCAGGCTGGCGGGTTTTCAGCCACAGCCTACCGCAGACCACACGACCATCAACAAAGGCTCTCCATGGATCGCTGTTTGACTCCCAGCCATCCGGCAAGTCTGACCGGGCAACAACCTGTATATCCAGTCGCCACGCCGAACCGGGTAGCGAGGTTGAGCCGGGAGAACCCACTGGCACGACACCACTGTCCGTGGCCAGCAAGGGCCAGTCGGGCAGCAGTGGGGCTGCATCTACAGAGCCTAGGACCAGTCGCTCGTATCCCACAGTGAGAGCTAGACCTCGTGGCAATGTAGCCTGGGCTCCAGCAGTACCGTCGCGCGCCACCCCTACTGCATTCTCTACGTGCACGAAACCGAGATTTCGCAGTGACCGTCGCAGACGCAGCACCGCCTCCCGCACGATGGACCGCTGCAAGCTCACAGGCAGTTCGCGCCACCCTGCCAAATCAAAGGTGATGCTCTCGCGCGTCTCCTCGCAGACCACACGGGCCCAAACCTCCAGCACTATGGAGCGGAGCAACTCGTAGTCATCAGCAAGAACAGATGCGGAACGCCGGACTACCTCGCGTATGTTGGGGTTGTGACTCGCCAGCAGTGGCAGCACCTCATGGCGCAGCCAGTTGCGAAAGTAGGTCCTGTCCAGGTTCGAACGATCGAAGCGAGGCTCCAGGCCATGATGCGCGCAATACGCCTCAATATCGGAGCGAGACACACCCAGCAGTGGACGCACCAGCAGAGGGTTCAGGGCACGAGATCCTAGATTCGAGGTTTCGACCAAGCGATAGTCAGCCAGGGGTGTCACAGGCAACATCCCGCGTAGACCGGCCAACCCGGCACCGCGAATCCAGTGCATTAGCACAGTCTCGGCCTGGTCATCGGCGTTATGGCCAACCGCTACGCAGGGGGAAGCGGTAGACTGGGCTACACGCCAAAGAAAGCTGTACCGCGCCTGACGTGCTGCCTCCTCGATAGCGATTCCGTGCTTCCGGGAAAGCGCGGGGACATCGACTCGCTCAATCGAGCACGGCAAGTCCCAATCAGCGGCAAGGGCACGCACAAACCCAGCGTCCTTGTCTGCATCATTCCCGCGAATGCCATGGTGCAGATGCGCCACATGGAGCTTGAATCGGTAGTCGGCCCTGATACAGTAGAGCACATGCAACAAGCACAGCGAGTCCGGCCCACCAGAAACACCCACCACGATGACCTCGCCTGGCGAGACAAGGTGGTGCCGTTCCAGGCTATCGCGGACCACATCCTCTACACCAGGCAAGGTCTCCTCACTCGGTTTCATCCTCTTGCACCAGGATCAGCCGGAGCCAGCGCCAGCGCATCCAAAGAGCCTCACGCGGGAAGCTAGTCGCTCAGGGTCACCTTTGTATTCACCTGAATGCCGCGCTTGGCCAGTTCCTCCACGAACAACTCCGGTGGCACTGCCAGCTCCACGGGCGCAGCTCCGCGCGGTGTCTGTCCTCGGGCCATCATTCCGGCTACAATGGCCCCATCCCATCCTGTGGTGCGCTCCATCGCCGTGAACCCAGTCTCCTCGTCATAGAAGTCCATTAGATCGAGCACCACCTCAGCCTGCCTGTCCCCCTTGCGCCCCGTTGCCCGGATCCGTATGACCACAACGTCCTTGTCATCAGGAAACGTGACCATAGGCTCGAACAGCGCGTGAAACAGGTCACGCGGCACGACTTTCTGGTCCCCAACCTGCACCGGATCGAGGTTCCAGAGACCCAGATCGTAGAAAGCCCGAAGCTGGTCAAAATGCCCTGGATAGCGGACCGTCTTGTTCTGCAGAGTTTTCAGCTTGCCTTCAAAGGTCCAGGGCATCGTCGACACGCCCCCGCCGGTAGTGAACGCCTCCAGCCGCCCTACTGGAGGTGGGAACTCGAGCTCCTCCAGTTCATCCATGGTCGGCACAAGAGTAGGCCGGCCGTTCCGCAGGAATATGGGCGACTCGGCATACTCGTTAGTCAGACCTGCGATGTTGAAAGTGAGCAAGTAATCAAAAGGCGCGCGCGGCTCCTGAGGCAGGCCCCCATCCCACATGAGCACCTCCTCAGGCTCGTCCAGCAGGCTCATCGCATAGACCATCAAGGTGGTACCCATGCCAGGCACCTGACCGCAGTCGGGCACAATGCTGATGCCGGCAGCCTTTGCCTCTGCATCCAAGGCTAACTGCTCGCGAACCAGATCCGTATTCCCGCCCAAATCGCACATGCTAGCGCCAGCCTGTATCGCAGCTCGCGTGATGCCGACATTGTAATAGTAGGGCACCGCGCTAAGAAAAGCATCTACATCGCCAAGACAAGCCTGCACGGCCTCCGGTTCGGTTACGTCCAGCTCCACGCCCTTGGCTCGATCGGTCTGCAGCAGGGAATTGACACGGGCGGCCGCAGCCTGCGCGCTCTCAAGTGACAGATCGGCCAGCGCAACACTGTCAGCATCGCCAAACTTGATCATATCATAGGCACACGCCGTGCCTTGTCGCCCTGCTCCCAACACCGCATACTGAAATCCCATCAGACTCCTCCCCAATCAGCCAAAAAGTGAAACTTCCAAAGCCCATCAGCCATCCTGCAGCCAACAGACTTTGGAAGTGTAACTCTCTACGACAGAGACTACTCCCTGCGGCGTACGCCTACGCGCCCATCAGTTTCTTGGCTACAACAACGGCCCCGGCAGCATCCTCAGCAAAACCGTCTGCACCTATCTGGTCAGCCCATCCCTGAGTAACCGGGGAGCCGCCGACCATGACCTTTACCCGCTCGCGGAAACCTGCTTCAGCGAGAAGCTCGATCACGTCTCGCTGATGCAGCATCGTCGTAGTCAACAAAGCCGAAAGCGCAACGATATCCGCATTGTACTCCCGGGCCTTTGTGACAAACACGCCTGCCTCGATATCGATTCCGAGATCATATACCTCAAACCCGTTGGCTGACAACATAGATCCCACGAGGGATTTCCCGATCTCGTGGATGTCGCCCTTGACAGAACCCAGCACCACAGTGCCCAGCACCTCCCGCTCCTGACCAGATGCTTTCAGCGCAGGTTCCAGCGTTGCCAGCGCGGCCTTCATCGCCTCGCCCCCAAGAATCAGGTCAGGCAAAAAGTAATCACCCGTGGAGTACAGCTCGCCAACAACATCCATTCCGGCAGTATACCCCTTGTTGATCGCCTCCAGGGGATCCACGCCCTGCGCCAACGCCTGCTGAGCCAGGGCAGTGGCTTCGTCGTCGTCTCCATCTATCACAGCTTGGGCCATTTGCTTGAAAAAGTCTTCAGACATTTCCTTCTCTCCGTTCTCCCTACCTGATAGTCCGCTCGGGCAGCTTCTCTAGCCCAGCTGCCTTGGCCGAACGTTCAGCGATGCTTTCCAGTTCGCGAGCAACGCCATCGTCCAACGGCAGTGGCTCCCATGCTGCAATCAGCTCCTGCACCCGGCGATGCGCGCGAGCGCTGGCGTCCAACGCCCCCTTGTCAAACCAGTTCTGCCGGAAGTCACGGTCTATGACCTCCGTCGGGATATAGTCCTCTTTCCGGAAGTTGCGGCGGGTATGCTTGCTCTTGAGGAAATTGCCCGCGTGCCCCACCTCGCGCATGACCGTCAGGGCCAAAGGAACCTCCGAGTCATCCACGCCCCCTACCAGACGCTTGGACATGCCCACGATCTCAGCATCAATGACCAGTTTCTCCAAGCTAAAGCAGCTCTCAAAGTCCATCATGCCGGGCCCGGACATCATATTGACGCCTGTCAGCGCACCAAGCAGCGCCCCAGAAGCAGTTTCCATCCCCGTCTGGGCGTCCACAACTTTGGTATCAGCCATTCCGAGGTACGCGTGTGTCGGCAATCCGCCTGGCTTGATAGCCTTTCCAATCTGGGCGTACGTGCAATCAAGCATCATCGTGGCCATCGCGCCCATTGGCGTTGTCCCAGTCCGCATGTCGAACGAGGCTGGCGAACCGCCCCACACGATGGGGCTGCCAGCCTTGGCCAACTGATGGATGGTGATGCCGCTCAGGCACTCCGCGGCATGCTGCACAGCCGACCCAATGACCGTCGCCGGGCCCGTAGCCCCCATCAGCGGCATCGATACTAGTTCGGCCGGAGTGCCAGTTCGCGCACAATCGATCAGATTGGCACATGTGATATCGCTCCAGAGCAGCGGCGGAGATGGGCAGACATCAAAAACAGCACGCGGTTTCTCAGCCAGTGCCTCCGCACTGCCAGCCACGGTCACCAACAACTCGTGCATAATGGCGAACGTCTCGATGGCAAAGGTCCCTGTTACAATAGGCTTGCGGCTGTACAGCAAAAGAAGGTATAGCCGGTACCAGTCGGCCATGCTCTGCGGGACATCACCGCAAACAATCGAGGTAGCTACAGCGTCGATCTGGGGCAGCATTTCGGCTACCCGGACATAGTTCTCACAGTCACCAGTGACCGGAACGCGCGACTCGTTGGCGCCATGATCCGCAATCTCGATGGCCGCCGAGCCGGGATCAAAGTGTACATCATCCCCGCCATAGTGCACTACCGGCTCACCGTAGAAGTTATGCAGGTAGAATTCGTTCGGCGCAGTCTCGACGGCCTTTTCCGCAAGGTGACGCGGGATCTTGGCTACTCGCGACTCCCTATCCACCGTCGCCCCGGCATCAGCCAGCAGATCCAGGGCTTCGTCATAGTGAACGCGAACACCTGGATCCCACAGCAGCTCATAGGCCTCATCAATGGCGCGGCTCACCGTCTCCGGTGACAGAAACTCCAGTTTCGGTCGAATCATCGGTCCTCCTCTTTGCGCGCAATGCGCACAGCTACTTGGGATTGCAGTCAGCAAAGCAAATCGATCTGCCTGCTGAAATGCGCGATTTGCTTGTGTGTGATAATGAAAACAGGCAGCGAACCAGTGGCAGCAGGCGCCTGCTGCCACCGAGGATGCGGATCAGAGACCAGATTCGCGGAGCGGACGCGGACGCAAGGTCCCCACCAGCTTTCCCTCCCTGGAAAGATTGAATTCCACTATAGCACGAGCAACTCGTTTTGTCAATGCTTGCACCGGGTGGATCGCGAACTATCCAAAGACTAGGCCACAGACAGCTCTGAAAGCTGCCACGGCCATGTCTAAAAGCCTCTCATGATCAAAGGCAGGTAGACGAACTTTGTGTTGACCCCGACCAAGGAAACGTTATTTTCCGGAACCAGGTCGTGAGTCTCCACGCCGATTTCGGCTCTGTTGAAGAACGAGACCTCAGGCTCTGCCCATTGAGGATCCACAGTCGCCGTCAGAACGATCTGGCCTGTCACACCGGCCGCCAGATCATCAAGCGTCCAGGCAAGCGTGATTCCCTCTCGCTGTGCGAGAACCTCCGGACTTGAGTACACGACGGTCGGCGAGACAATCATTGGCGGAAGCAAGTCGGTGAGCACAACGCCAGCAGCCAAATCAGGTCCTATGTTTGTGAAAGCCAGAGTAAAAGTGACTGCACCACCCGGAACGAGCGGATCAAGTGCGTCGACCGACAGACCGACTGAGACATCAACGACGTCCAGGGAATTCAGGCGCAAAGCAGGATCGCCAAAGAGATGATAGGTTTCGAGCAGATCCGTGAAATAGCCGCTTGCGAACACCCTCGCCTTGCCTGCGTCAGCAGCTATGCCTATCTCTCGGACGCCGTCGTACAGCGTGGCCTGCAGAAATCCCTTGTTCAAGTAGTCGTGACCCGCAGCAACCCCCTGCCCCGTGGCAGACCAACCCGCAACCGCGCCCCGCCCATCGATCCGCACGATTCCCTCGGCTAACGCCGTCCCATCAAAGTTGCCCTCCTTCACATGGTGGAACGCCCCATCCCAGCAGGTCATGCCAAGCACAACGGGCAAGCGTGTGGTGACCTCTAGGCTGGACAGGTCATCGATCCCCCACAAACCATCTTCCGTCCACAGATCCGCGCTGCCGTGCCCAATATAGTTGACCAAAAGCGTCCCAGTCGTGTTTAGCGTGTCCAGTATTACCTGCTTGCACGCAGTTCCTGACAAGCATGTGCTGCCATAGTAGGCTCTGGTGGCGACGTACGGTTCCGGCAAGTAGTTGTTCACCAAATCGTCAGAATAGATATGGAAATTGCCTGCCAGGTCCGGATCATCGGCCACAAACAACACCTGCTCCACCCAATCCTGCGGCGGCGGATTGCCTTCATAATCGACTATCTTGGCCACCATTGTCGCCAGCTGCGCCGTGGTCTCCGCGGGCAAGCGCCCGATATGCATGTCGGGGAACGGATCGTCACCTGCCACAGTCACGTAGCGATTGTCAGCCGCGGTCTCCCCCACCCACGGATCCACCCAGGCCAGGTATGGCGGCAAGCGGTTGGGATTCACGTGGCCAAAATTGCCTTTGTAGTCATAGGTACCATCTCCGACCAGCAGCACATAGGTTGGAGGGCCACCGGACCAACTGTGATACGCGTAGGCCAAAAAGCTCCGGATCGCCTCCGGGCTGTAGATACCATAGTTAAAGTCGTCGAATATGGACTCCAGATCGACAAGTCGCACATCCAATCCTACCGAGCGATGGTCCACCAGAGGCTGTACATCGGCAGCGAACTCTTTGGGTGCGATGATGATATACTCCGCGTGGTTGGCTGGATCCGCCAGATTCGACGGCACATCCTCCACAATAGCTAGGGGACTCTTGATCTGATCGCGCGTTAGCGCCAGGTAGCGCGTGCCCTGCTCTGCTGTAGAGTCATAGAACGTGGCAGAGTACGACGTGCCCGACAGAACCACACTTGCATCGATCAAGTGGGAGACGGTGTAGGTCCCAGAAACGTCAAAAATCTCCACCGCGTCTGTCAAGAAACCATAAAGATGATACTGCCACCCCGGCTCTGCAACGTCAAAGCGAAGGGAGTCATCGAACACCTGGTAGGTGTGCCGCACATCGAGCTCAAACCAGTCATAGAAAGTAATGTCAGAGTGTGCCCCAGTCTCACACGGTGCGACCTCAACCGAGTTGGCCCCCTCGAGCAAATCGGCACTGGAAACAGGGTAAGTCACCAACTCCTCGGTGTAGCGACCCTCCCACGTGTGCCGGCCAACCCACGCACCGTTCACGGAGAAATCCACGCAATGATCGGGATTGGGCGTGGACAAGGTCAACCCGGACATGGAGGCGCGGAGCTCCGCAGTGAAGGGCCCCGCACTCAAACCATCGATCTGGGTATCGAACGCCAGTGGGGGTTCACCGGGAGCCGGTATGTTGGACGGATTATCAGGCCCGTAGTAGCGCGTGTAGTCCCAAAACCAATGATCCCAAGGATCCTCGGCTACCAAGGCAGGATCTCCGGCCCAGGGCATGTACGATCGGTAGAACAGATCCTCTTCCATGCGCACAGTAGCCGAGTGGTAAGCGCTGACTGCTACGGTCGAAGCGGGCACGCTCCGGGTGGGCATCCGCAGCCCAAGCTCGCCACCTGGCAACGCATGATCATAGGTAAGCCAGTACACATTCGTGTCGGTGTACTTGGTACGCGCCATCTCCCCAAAGAACCACAGGGACTGGAAACTGCCTTCCGACTCGAGGACGCGAATCGGCATCTCGCGCCCCCGAAAAAACAGCTTGTACGTAGTCGTTGGGACCGTTGCCACGGGGACACCAAGCGCATCAAGGTCCGCCGCCGTCACCCGGTAGATACCATCCTCATTCACCATGATCTTGAGCGCTGGCGGCGCCGCGTCGGCTGAAACTGGCGCAGCACTTGTCTGTAGCCCGTCAGGTATCTGCCTGCCCCGCCAGTCTTTTGCTGACTCGTAATTCAGCAGGCTTGCCGAGAGGACTTGCTCGAAGCTGCCATCAGAAGAACTGGTACCCAGTTCAGACAAGAGCCTGGCATCTAACTCGCGGCCCTGTTCGTGCAAGAAATCTATCTCCACCGTGAACCGGCTGTGCAAAATCAATTCCCCCGAGACAGGGTTGTACTGCACCGGGTTCAGTTGCACGGCAATGTAGCGCTGGTCACGGATAAAACCGGCGCTCGCGACACTGGCCATCGCCCCGGGATAGAGAGAATCGGCGGAATACGCCTCTCCATCTGCCACGTACTCCCAACCGGCCACTCCCGGAGGCATAGTTTCTGCGCCCAGAGCGGGATCGCCACCAGCATCAAGGACCGGTGAGGGTGCGGGCAGCAAGCGATGCTGAGCAGCCACCCTCTCTGACGCCGCAATCGAAACCCGAATGTCATAAGCTACACCGAGGGGGATGCCGAGAAGGATCCGCCTGGTTGGAACCCCGGGGGCGCCAGCCGTGGAGATCGCCCCGAAACCAGGGACCTTCACCACATCGTACACCTTATCGTGAACTACCTTCTGCTCAAACTCAAAGCTGGCGATGTCCACAGCAAGCGAAATGCCTTCCGAATCGGACCGAACCAACTGGACTGGCTCCGCTAAAGGTCCCGGATCCTCGGGCAGCGGCAACTCTTCTGTCAGCACAGCTGGCGCTGCCAGCGGCGAACTCGCAGCCTGCGAAGCGCCGCCTGTGACGAAAAGCCAGGTCCCGAGAAGCAGCCCCAGTAGAACCAGCACAACCAATGTGCGCGGCAAACTCATCATCTTCCTCCACAACTGCACAATCGCCCGACTTGGTGGGCCAGAAAAACAGCCTGCCCCGGATTCACTGAGATTCTCCAAGAAGACTCTGAATAAAACCTACCACCTCGGAGTCTGGGACGAAATGCAGCTGATAGCAGTCAACATTGTCTAGCATGTTGGCACATGTCTGCAAGGTGAGCTCTACTTGCTCCTGACTCCACACGGGCAGAAACACCTGAGACAACAGATGAGCAAATGCCTCGCCAGACGAGAGACGGTCACATTGGTTCTGTTCACCGTGAGACAAGAAAAAGATCGCTTTCATCGGCCTTCGCAAAAAGGTGGCCTTGCTCGTCCCCCGACTCCACGGAGCGCCGAACAGGATAGTCGACCCTGGTGAATAACGCGCGATAATGTGTTCATCGTCTATCACCTTTGACGCAGGAGGCCCAAATCTGCGCCAAAGCTCTGCCATCGTCGACTTGCCGGACCCGGACACTCCGGCGAAAACGACACCCTGTTCCTTCAAGGCGACAGCGCAGCTGTGAAGAAAGACGCCTTCACGCCCCGAAAGCAACACCACAACCGGTAGCGGCAGTGTCTCCACCAGCAGTAGCTCACGCTCAGAGCCATCCCCAGGCCGGTTGAGCAACACGTCCACCACCTGGCACTCCCGCTCGGCGGCGAAACGCACCAAGTCCCCACCCAGTCGCTCAACTTGGATCGAGTCGCCGTCCGTGGATCGAAAGGCATTCCAACCAAAGTCCTTGCCGCTAGATACCTGATGCCACCCCCCTGTCCAGTCAGACTCACAGCGCAGACGGACATTCACCGTAGCCTCAGGCTGCCCGCCGACCAGAAACGAGTCGACATGTCCCACAAGACGCACTCCTGGCCCGGATCTAAGTGACACGGTCAGATCCGCTACATTCAGTCTGATCTCGTGATCCTGCATTCACGCGCCCTCGATAGCGGAACAGCCCGCCCTTCCCAAAAGAAGTGATTCCGCTCCCCACTCTCGCCGCGCCGGCGGTTCGCTCCGCCAGCGCCGTCGCGACAGTGGAATGCGGAATCTCTCGAAACTACAGATTGCGGCGAAAAGCGTCCTCCCCGTCAGCGACGAGAGGCAGGCTCTGCCACACAGCCTATTCAGTACCTCGACAATGTCCGCCTGCCTACACAGGGTCGGGAACGTTGCTGCAGTCAGCCTCCGGGAAGTTGCAGCTCGCCGGGTCACCTGGGTTGAGTGAGTTCACGCTGTTGCAGTTGGCCAGAACTGGGTTCTGGATTGTCAGCCGGACCTGGGTTAGCTGCGGCTTGCTGTACACCTTCTTCACTTTCATCTCTTCGCTCCTTCTATCATTCTCAGTTTCTCAGCGCGCAAGTGGGCCAAGCGGCACAGCCACTCGACTCGCTCAGAAGCGGCTTGGGGACCATATTCAAGTTGGGCACGAGCAGGACACTGCTGGCAAAACGCCCGAACCTCACAATTCTGACACTCAATACTGGCCGGATCCTCGCTGACTTCCTGGCGAGTGCGGGCCATCAACTCCCACCCATCCTGGAAGGTACCTGCCGTAAGATCGTGGCTCGGATACCGGCTAAGCACGCACATGGTCATGTGACCCCGAGCGTCTATAAAGAACCCGTACAGCCCCGCCCCACAGGTATAGGTAGTCTGCTGGCGAGGCATGGACTGTACTCGCTCGGAAAACGCCGCCCACGCACTGACCTTTTCCGTATCAGCGAATTCCAGATCCACCCGCTCTTGCAGCGGCAAGCCATAATCATATGGGCCAAAGCGGTCATCCATATGCTCAAGCCTGGGAGTGAGATTCAAATCAAACCGAAAGGCCGTTCCCAGGCTCTCTGCAAACTGCTGCAAGCAGCCCAACTCGTCCCGATTCTGAATCATGCCGGGCGTCTTGAGAAAGACCTTGATCCCGCCATCAACCAATTGGCGAATACCCCGCAGGCACCTGTCGTATGAACCTGGCTGACCAGTGATGGATTCGTAGGTCTCTCTAGAACAGCCATATACGCTTACATCCACAAAGAAAGGCGGGTACTCTGCCAAATGCTCCGCTATCCGCGGAGTGATCAGGGTCCCGTTTGTAAACAAGATCGGGACAATGCCTCTGGACTTGACATGGTCATAGATGTCCAGAAAATCCCGCCGCAGCAGCGGCTCTCCGCCAGTAAGCGTCAGACTAAAGACCCCCGCATCCGCAGCCTGATCCACAATTCGACGAATGGTCTCAAAGCTCAAGTCAGCAACAAGGGCACGTTGATCGCCTGCCTCTTGCCGGCAGTAACAGTGGACGCAGCGCAGGTTGCAGCGATGCGTGAGCTCAAAGCCCCCACTGAGCGGCATCGGCCCCTTCCTCAGGCGCCGGCCAAACTCCTCAAGGCTTAGAGTTGGTAAATGGACGCAGTCCACTTCACACAGCCCTTATCGCGCCAACCGATTCAAGCTGCGCAACGAACTCGTCCAGATCTCGTGACAAAACCTCCGCATCTGCATCATACTCGCTGAGAAGCGTCTCCAGGATATCGGATAGGGACCGGTCCCCATCGATCAGCTTCCAGATATCGGCACCTACGCTATCCAGCGTGTAGACACTCTCCATGTCCGCGACGTTTCGCCGTATTGGTACTAGGATAGCCTCACCGGCAATCTCACGGTAGACCACCGTAGGATCCTTCTCATACCGCCTTGCTACCAGGTCCCCCATACCGCATCCAGTCTTTTCGCTGTAACCAATTAGGGGCAGAGCATCATCCGATCGGTGCTGTACTCACACACAGCCACAATCGCGGACGGAGGGGCTTCCTCTGCCAGGTCCGCGCCCATTCTACCACAGGGAAACGCCCATGTCAAGAGCCCCAAAGTCCTGGTGCAAGTGAAACCCAATAGAACTGGCTCGGTATCACAAGACACAGAATATCCGAGCTAGATCGACCATCAGCAACCCCATCCACAGGGCTCCCTCAGAACAATGACGGCTCACACAACGCAGGCCGAGACTCTGCTTCAACACGAACGTACGGAACCCGGGATAGTCACGCTGCGACCTCATCTGTATTACCGTCTGAGGCGCCAAAAAGGCACGGCCCTGAAACCTTTTAGCACCCCAAGACACCAGATATCTTGCCCCTTCCTGGCTTTTTGAGTATAATTCGCTCGTGAGTCACCTGGCCTGCTACCTGAATACTGCATGGTCGGGACCATTCTGAGCTCTGCAGTCTGCCCTGGAGGCATTGCATGTACATCTACGGACAACGAACCGGACTTGCTGTGGTGGCCGCACTGCTTCTGTTACTTGCGCTGTCCGCCTGCAGCCCCTCAGAGACAGCCGTGCCTGAAGCTGGCGGCGACACATCAGCCCAAACCACCACACCGATTCAGGGAGGCAGGCTCGTATATGGCCTTACGCTGGCACCTTCGGGAATCGATCCACACGTAGATGCATCCTCCGAGTTAGGCATACCCCTGACCAGCGTCTACGACACACTCGTATACCAGGATCTAGACGGCAGTTTTGTGCCCGGCCTGGCTGAACGCTGGGAAGTTAGCCAAGAGGGTAAGACCTACACTTTCCATCTACGCCGAGACGTGACATTCCATGACGGCACGCGGTTTGACGCCGAGGCCGTCAAATTCAACTTGGACCGCATTGCCAACCCGGAGATGAGATCCAGGAAGGCTCGTGGGATGTTGGGGCCCTACAGCCACACCGAGGTCGTAGACGATTTCTTGGTCAAGGTCCACTTTCATGAGGTCTACGCCCCATTCCTCGACTCACTCAGCCAGGTCTACCTGGGCATGGCGTCCCCTGCTGCCGTCCAAAAGTGGGGGGCGGAATACCAAATGCACCAGGTTGGTACCGGGCCATTCATCTTCAAGGAATACGTTCCAAACGACCGTCTAACGCTTGTACGCAATCCCGACTATGCCTGGGCCCCGACGGTTTACAAGCACAGTGGACCGGCCTACCTTGAAGAGATCCTGTTTCGCTTCTACGTCGATCCCGCCGTTCGCGCGCTTGCACTGGAATCGGGCGAGGCCCACGTAATGGGCGAACTACCACCCAAGGATGCAGCACGCCTTGAAGAACACCCTGACTTTGCGCTTTTCCGGGTAGCCATCCCGGGCCAGCCTTTGCAGTTCTTTCTCAACACCCAAAATCCACCCACCGACGATCCGCTCGTGCGCCAGGCGCTCTTGCATGCAACGGACCAGCAGGAAATCGTCGACACGATCTTTCAGGGCTACTCTCCCCCAGCGAGCGGCCCCCTGAGTGCCGCCACCCAGGGCTACAGCGACCTGGTCGAAACCCTTTTCCCCTACGATTTGGGGCAGGCTGGCACCCTATTGGATCAGGCTGGCTGGACCGACCTGGATGACAATGGCATCCGTGAGAAGGATGGAAAACCCCTGGCACTCCGTGGCTACCTCATGAGCTGGGGACACCTGCCCGAGATAGGCCAACTGCTCCAAGCACAGCTCCGCGAAGCTGGAGTTGACCTCCAGACTGAATTGGTGGCCTTCCCCGCTGCCGTGGAAGCAGCCGGACAGGGATTGCACCATCTGGCACCCATGACATTCTCAGGGAGCGATCCCAGCCTGCTCGGCACAACCTACCTGTCATCCAATGCAGAAGGAGGATTCAACTGGTCCAAGGTTCGCGACCCCGAGATCGATCGACTGCTGAAGGAAGGACTTGCCCAACTTGACCCGACCGAACGCACCGAGCTCTATGCGGCAGTGCAGGCCCGCATCATGGATCTCAGCCTTGTGCTCCCTGTCCGAGATTACGTAAACTTGAATGCGGCGAGTGCATCTGTCCGGGGCCTCCGGTATGATCGCCGGGGTTGGTTTCCCTGGCTCTACGACACATACATCGAGGAATGATCGGGGTGCTGGCACCCGACTCGGCCACGTGGCCATATTCCCTCGCGCTGCACATTCTCACCCCATAGCCCACTGACATGCTACAGTACATCGGGCGGCGACTCCTTGGGGCCATCCCTGTTCTATGGGGTGTGGCAACCCTCGTGTTTGTGATCATGCAGCTCTTGCCAGGAGACCCGGCAGCACTAATGCTTTCCGAAGCAGGAGGTTCCGCCCAGGACATTGCCGGGTTGCGGGCAGAACTGGGTCTGGACGAATCGCTGATCACCCAATACAGCCGCTACCTTCTGCGGCTGGCACAAGCCGACCTAGGCACCTCTCTGTTCACACAGCGCTCAGTAGTCGTGACAATCGGCGAGCAGCTACTCAGCACCATGGAGCTAGCCATTGCTGCCATCGTGATAGCCGCTGCCCTGGGAGTATCATTGGGCGTGATAGCGGCAGCCAAGCGTGGCACCTGGCTCGACACTGTCGTCATGGCCATCTCGATTTCGGGCATTTCGATACCGATCTTTTGGTCAGCGCTCCTCCTGATCTGGCTGTTTGCTCTCATCCTGGACTGGCTACCAGCCACCGGGAAGGGAGGAGTAGGCCACCTCATTCTGCCAGCCTTTGTCCTTGGATATGCCTCCGCAGGCGCCGTTACTAGACTGGTGCGCGCCAGCTTGCTCGATGTGATGGAACAGGATTACGTCAGCACCGCGCGCGCCAAAGGCCTCGCCGAGCGCACCATTCTCTTTCGGCACGCCTTGAAGAACGCATTCATTCCTGTCATCAGCATTATCGGACTGCAATTCGGCTTTTTGCTCGGTGGTACGGTCGTCATTGAGACGATCTTTTCGAGGCCTGGATTGGGACAGCTGCTGGTCAACGCAATCCTGTGGAAAGATCTGCCCTTGGTGCAAGGAATCGTCCTGTTGGTGGCATTGATCTACACGCTAGTCAACCTCGCCACTGATGTGGCCTACGCCTATCTCGACCCCCGCATTCACTATGGCTAGACGCAGATTTGCAATCCCCACTCGCAAGACTGTACCGCGGCACGAGTACGCCCCCGCACCCCGCCGGAGACTTGCGGCCAACCCAGCGGCGCTGGCAGCGCTGTTCTTCCTTTTTGCTATTGCAGTGGCTTCTCTGGCGGCCCCACTGCTCTCGCCCTATGATCCCATAGCGATAGATCCGGCCCAGCAGTTCCTGCCCCCCAGCCGAGAGCATCCCGCCGGCACCGATCTCTTTGGCCGGGATGTCGCAACGCGTGTACTGTATGGAGGCCGGTATTCGCTCGGGATCGGTCTGTTGGCCGTGATCATGGCAGTGATACCGGGCACGGCCCTCGGGCTCCTAGCAGGCTACTACGGTAAGCGCGTTGACACATTCATAAGCTGGCTGGTGAACGTTATGCTTGCCTTCCCCAGCATCCTGCTCGCCCTGACCCTCATTGCAGTGCTGGGCACCGGAGCAGCCAATGTGGTGCTAGCGGTAGGCATCGCCGGGATCCCCCAATACGCGCGCCTCGTCCGGGGGCAGGTCCTCGCCGACCGCCGGCAGCCCTATGTCCGTGCAGCCTGGACAGTCGGGTGCACACACACCAGGATACTCTTGCGCCACATCTTGCCCAACATTCTGGGCCCCCTGGTTGTCCTGGCGACCCTCGATGTTGGATGGGCGATGCTGAACGCATCTGCCCTGAGCTTTCTAGGGCTGGGTGTGCAGCCACCGACACCTGAATGGGGAGCCATGCTGAACGAAGGCCGGGGTTATCTGCGCGATGCTCCGTGGGTGACAGCCGCACCTGGCCTTATGATTGCGCTCACAGTCCTATGCGTGAACCTGCTGGGCGACGCCTTGCGGGACAACCTGGACCCACGCCATCGAAACCCGCGCTGATAGGCCAAACACACACAAGCCGCCGCTGGAAGCCTATCCAGCAGCGGCCAATGGCAACAACAGCACTCACAATCTCTATCGATACTCGTCCAGCAGATCCCTCATCTCTGGATCGTCGGCAAGCTCAGGTCCCATCGAGATCGACTTCCATCCCTTGTCCTTTAGCCTACCTGCGCTGTCAATCACGACGGACAGCTTGCCCACGCGCCGTCCGCTGTGCCTTGGCAGAGGCTGCTCAGCGACAACGACTAGCGAACTTGTCCCTGGAGTCCGAACTGCCCGCTCTGGGAGCTGCCTGGGCAGTGCTGCGACTACCAGATCTATGCCGGACACCTTCTGCGCCAACTCCGCCGCTGACCGGTAGCTGAGATTGGTCAGCAAGACAACCGCATCCACCTGCTCAGCTACCTCATGCACAAGCTCCGCCAGCACGTCCATCGGGTCAACCACTACAAAGTCGGCAAGTTCGCTCTCAGGGATCCGGGTCAGCCCGATCACACCCAAACGATAAGGGCCAACCTGCAAGACAGTGTATGGCTCTCCTACAAGGCCCCGGTCGCCGCTCCAGAACGCATTTGCCGACAGCATCGGGAACTCGGCCTCACCAAGCCCCCGTCGCAGCGTCGATTCTCCCAACTCAAGCTCAAGAGGCCCGATTGCCATTGCATTGTAGCCCATTAGGTTCATCCCCGCTAGGACGCCCTCTGGCGCCATCTGACCCCCAGGACTGCCCTCGGCTGTCAAGGCATCACCAGCATCTAGGAGCAACAGATGCTCAGCCTCGGACCTTTGCTCTGCGACATAGGTCGCCCGCCGGCGGAACCCGCCAGTAGCATTCATGCCTCAGCCGCAGGGCTCAGTCTCTCCCCAATTGTCATTCGTGTGCAGCACTACCAGATCTAGCGGCAAGGGCGTCTGGTCCGCCACCAGATCTGCGGGTAGTCCGGCCTCCGGGTTCACGCCAGCAGGCGCGTCCCCGCAGCTAGCTGCAAAAAGACCCAACAGCAGCAGCAAAGCAATCCCCATCGTGTCCCGCTTAGACACAATCCTACCCCTCATCCACACTCCTGAGGCGGCGGATCCACCAAGCCACCAACCCGGCAGACGCCAACACAACTACCACAACAATGCCTGCAATCACGTACGGGAGCACACTCTCCGAGTCCTCGCTGCGCCCTTCAGCCCCAGGACCACCCTTTCCAGCCATGGAAGGCACAAGCTTGATCGCCGGAACAATGGTCGGGAGAGGAGTACGAGTTGGATGGGGAGTCATAGTCGGCGGTCTGGCAGTCGCAGTCTCGGTAGGCGTACTCGTGGGCGTCAAAGTGGCCGTTGGCGTGGGTGTGGGAGATGCAGTTTCTGTCGGCGCCAGCGTGGGCGCAGCTGTTGCAGAGGGAGTGGGCGTATCTGTCAACGGTACAGGAGACGGCGTTCTCGTTGGCGGTCTCCGCGTCGGGGTGAGCGATGGAACCGGCGTCACGGTGGCTGCTGGTTGGCTGGGATCGGGCCACAAGCCCACAGCATCGAGAAAGACCCAGTCCTGACCATACGCTCTCGGATGATGGACCCATACAAAGACTGTCATCGTGGACCCCGTAGCTCGAGCAGACACGGGAAGGTCAGGCCAACGCGTCTTTGTCCATTCTGACCGGCTCCAGATCACGGTGGGGGCCAACGGATCAGTGCCCCCAGTAGGGTCAAGGCCCAGTTTGCGCTCAAAGTCCTCCTGCGTCACAGCCGCCCAGCCAATGTTGGCCTTGTATACGACGCCCGGCGTAACCGCCACCTGCTGATATATGCCCGCCGTGAACGGAGCGCCATCGGTCAGTATCCACAAAGACGGCGCTCCCCAGTAGGTATCATTTGATTGGCGGTAGTCAGGATCACCTGACAAGACATAGTACCACCACGCAGCCGGTATCAGGTAGCGCTTCTCGCCGACCCAGTCATCGACGAAAACATCAAATCCGCAGTTCTGGGTCAGGTTTCCCGGCTCCAAGCAGGGATTGCTATCTCCAGCGTGCGAATGCAGGTTGAGGAAAGCGGCTGCGATCACACACAGCAGCAGTCCGGCACCCAACACTCTCCAGCCAAGTCGTTTCATGGCGCTCGTCACCAATCCTCAAACACACAAGTTGCCGAGGGAGCAGGCCCTCCAGGCCGGTCGCCCCGACGGCTGGCGCATTATACATGAAAAGGCGCGGGGCCACAAGCAGGCAGCCTAGGCAGGGGAGCCAGGCAGTGCGGCGCCGGCGCCAGTACTGCTTGAGTTATCAGAGGAATAGTGCTACAATGGCGAAAAGCCATGCCTGCTACACAGATCAGAAGCGCCTGATTTGGCTGCCAGCGAGGAGTAGCCCATGCCCGGAAAGACAATGAGCGAGTTCCAGGCTGACGTTGATGCCTGGATCCAGCAAGTGGGAGGTGGATACTGGTCACCCCATGCCAACCTGGCACGAATCGCCGAGGAAGTCGGCGAGCTTGCCAGGATACTCAACCACCAGTATGGACCCAAGCCAAAGAAACCCAGCGAGCCGTCACAGGAATTGGGTGAGGAGCTAGCAGACATCATCTTTGCCATCATTTGCCTGGCCAACTCAGAGGGCATCGACCTGGAGAGAAGCCTGCAGCATGTGATCGACAAAGTCTGGGAAAGAGACCGCGACCGATACGTCTAGGCCACCGTCAAGCCGAGGCCCGAGCTTGAGGCATGCGGTGCCCCACAGTCCTTGCAACTGCCGCCAGGTTTGTCTTGAAGCACCGGATATGCTATAATCGCCCCAGGTGTTGCATCACTTGATCACCAGGACTCTGGAGGTTGTCCCTATGGACAGACGGTTCACGGCTCTACGCGTCATCGGCACAGTGTTCAAGATCCTTGCCTGGATCTCACTTATCCTCGGCGTTATTGCCGCTGTCGCAATGCTCATACTTGGCTTCACGCTGAGCGGGCAGGCAGGGCTGCTCGGCCTGGAACTGGGCAGTTCCCTTGCAGGCATTGCCATGTTTGTAGTATTGCTGATCGTCGCGATTTTCGGTTTTCTTGTGCTCTATGCCTTCGGTGAGTCAGTGTACTTGTTCCTATCCATTGAAGAGAACACGCGGCGCACCGCCTATCTCGCTCAGCAGCAATACACGTCGTATCAGACCCCCTATCCTTCGCCCGAGTCACAGGGAGACCAGGAAGGCTAGGAAACATTCGCGGAGATGAACGCCTCCCCCCGAGCCATCAGATCGCCGTGATCCTCAGGCGGGTCGAGACTCCTCAATAGACTGATCGTGTGCTGTCTCAGGATCTCACCCGCCTCCGGGGCCCCCTCATCCTGCCACCTTTCGAGCGTCAAGTTGGGAAAGATCTCGCTCTGGAACGCAGCACTCCGAAAGAGCTTCAGTGTCAGATCCGAGGTCAAAAAGCTGCCGCCAGGCCCCACATTGATCACTTGCTCAAGCGCCACCGAGTCTTCGTCCAAGGGAAATCCTCCCGCGAATAGACGGGCCTGCGCGATCACTTCGTTGGCATACACCACAACAGCCGGAGAGAACGCTTTTGAGCCCAAGTTATCCCCCACAAAAGGCACGAGTCCTACCTTGCCAATACAGCTAATCAAGTGATTTAGCCATTGGTGTCCCGCCGCGATGACATCTGCCCCCCAACCCATGCCGCTTCCGGATGTCCCACAGTGGGGCAAACAGTAGTAGGCCATCATCTCGGCACAGGCCAGGTCGCTCAGATAGCTCCTTGCCTCGTAATAGCTACCCATCCCCCTCATGTCAAAGACAGCGGGCAGGCTGCCTAGAATGATGGGAGTTCCTTCCCTCATCAGTTGGCTCAGCGTCAAGCCCGCGAGAAGCTCGGCGTTCAGCAAAACCATCGCGCTTGCAGGCGTGATCGGTGTTGATGCCCCAGCCATCCCATAGTTGGAGTAAATGAAGGGCAACCCTCTCTCGACCGCATGGAACATCTTGGACACTGTGCCCCGACCGATCACCAGAGGGCTTATCGGATTGAAGTAGGGCAAGACAAAGGGAGCGGATGCCAGGTCTCCACAGAGATGCTCCAGGAGCGCGAGCACACTCGGGAAGAGATCCTCATTCGACACCAGGATCACCAGCGGCTTCTCCGTATTGGCGACCATCTCCAAGGTTGCATATAGGTCCGATTGGTCTGGCGGTACATCCTGGACAATGCCCACCGTAGACACCGCATCATAGCTTGGAAGTGCGTCCCCCAAGCGGGCCATCGATTCCATATGCTTCCGCGCGAACAGTGTCACATCGTCCGATGCCGGGTCCTGGTACTGGAGGGCTGTCACGCCAATCCCGAACCGCGCTTCCCCTGGCAATCGAAACGCAAGATTGGCATGCCGGTCGTAGATCTCGACCGCATCAGGGGCTTTCTCCAGCGCCCAGGCCACCAAATCAGCGGGGATTCGTACAAGATCGCCAGCGACCACCGATTCGCCACCTGCCCTGGCGAAAAGATTCCGGGCCCGTTCAGAATCCACTCGAACGCCGGCGCTGGACAGGATGCGGAGCGAATAGTCGTGGATCTGCAGGATTTGGTCCTTGCTGAGAACCTCCAGCCTTGGGCGAACGCGATTCAGCTCTTCATACCCTGAGTTCTCTTGCGCCATTGATCAGTTCCCTCCTCCAGAGAGTGCCGTGGTGATGAGTTGTTCGGCTTCGGTGCTTGGCAGAGAGCCAAAGACCGCCCCAAGGAGCCCATCCTCAACTCTCGCCGCGCTCAAGTTATCGAATTGGTGTGCTGTGAGCGATTCCAAAGCTGGAGCCGCCGCCGTATCCTCGGGATATTCAACCAGCAACAGCCAAACAGCAGATTCATCAATCAGGTATTGGGCCAAGACGGCGTCAGTTTCCGCATCAAGTGACAGGATATTCCCCCCGCCCAGCCACAGATGGTCCTGGATCGAGGTTTCCTGGTGGAAAAAGATCTCACTTCGTTCCGTGAGCCCTTCACGCGGCAGTCGCTCGATCAGCCCTGGCAGCCCTCCGCCAGAAGGCAGTGCGCCAGACACCTCCGCAGCAAACGACTCGAGGGTGGCAGCATCTTCCGGAGCAAATGAAAAGACACGCACAAAAACACGATCCTGCCAAAAGTCCACCCGCCTCCCTGGCTNNTACAGGCTCTCCCGAGCGCAGCATAGTGAACAGTCCATACGCATTGCTTGCAGTATCTAGTTGCCAGATCTCGACTCGTACTTGCCCATCTTCAGGGCCTTCATACGTCTGCACATGGACCTGTTCAAAGCCATAGACAAAGAACGAGTCTGCCTGACCGTTCACCAGATCGTAGAGGTTGTGCCGATCGTACGCCTGTGCATCACCCACGGGTGCCCAACCAGGAACTGCTCCGCGCTCGGGAAACAGGCGCTTCGATGGATCTTTTTGGAGGCACCCTCCCACCAGTAGGAGTGCACCTAAGCAGAAAAGCAGGCCGCCGGCCTTGCGCATCATCCCAATACGACCTCCTGCAAGTCGATATGGCCGGCATCGGTGGTCCCCAAACCCAGTGTCTGTGCGGAGATTAACTGTCGACTCCCATCGATCAGGAATCCAGTGTCAAGTCCGAGGGCTTGCCGGTGCCGCACAAGGATGTCGCGGGCCACCGTATCTAGGGCCACTGGATCGAAGGAAAGGAGAATCGCGTCCTCACGCTTGGGCTGGTTCCAATCGACAGGACTAACCTTCAGGGCAGCACCCACGATCAGGCGTGTCTTGTAGCGAATGTTTCCCTGAGCGTTCAACTCGGCAATCGCCGGATCGCACCAATTGTCATGCAATCGGCCCGGCTGGTTCACCGAGCCATAGTGGTTCTTTAGCGCCACACTAATGCCGGCCCCGCCATGCTGCTTGGGCGTGGGCAAGTTCACGATTGCATCGCAGTTGTCAATCTCTTGAAAGAAACGGACGCGCGCAGTGGTCAATGCCGCCTCGCCACCTTCGCCGCGAGCGCCATGACACTGCACACCTGCGCCGCCTTCATTCAACCCATATCCAGCCGATTGCAGCTCGTGGTCGGTACGATCAAAGATCAGTATGTCCTCCGCGCGCAGCCCCGCTTCCTGTAACCGCTGGGCTACAGCATAGGTGACCACCGGCTGCGTAGGTCCGCCATAGGCAATGCAGTTCACCTTGAGCAGAACCTTCTCGCCTGGCTCAAACAACGCTTGCCATATAGCTTGCACGTCACCCCTGCCAGCAAGGGTCTTCATACCCTCGTCAAGCATCTGCCGCACCCCAGAAGGATCCGGCACTCCATCGACCCATACACCGCTATGCCTGACCAAAACCACCCTGCTTTTGTCCACCTCGGGCCAGTGGGCCCTCAAAGCTGCCCGTTCCAGAGACAGTTGGGCCGTGGCGGTGGGCGGCGGAGGACTGGCAACCGTAGCCGGGACCGATGTCGCCGCAGAGGGCACAGTCGCAGACGCAGTTGGCTCTGGTGTCAAAGATGGCACAGTCGCAGCGGCGCCCGCCGTAGGAGATGGTGCCGCGCTCAGAGGCGGGTCCGACGCCACCGTCAAGGAAGCAGCAGGTGAGGGTGTCACCGACGCTGTGGCGCTCGTAGACGGCGCCACAGCCGAACCGGAAGCCATCGACGAGGATTCAGGCGTAGAGCTGGGCCTCAAAGTAGAACGGCACGCGGTTACCAGGGTCCCTATCGCAGCCAGACTCAGGGTGACAAAGCGTCGCCGCGAGATGCGGCCCAAGAAAAACAGCTCCCGATCACGCCATCTCTTGTCTTCCGTGTCACGATTCATGTGCCCTCTTCTTCCCGCCAACAGGATCAGTCAGGAGCCCAAACGCCGCCAGTCACCCCCGCAGCGAAGCCACAGTCACCCCAGACAGCAGCCTGATAGCCAAACCCAGGGCACGCTCGTCAAAGTCAAACTCGGCTGTGTGGTGACCCCATCCGCCCAGATCTGCACCAATTCCTATGCTGGTGGCCTGACCGCCGCGCTGCTGGACGCGCTCCATCATGTACGTAAAGTCCTCACTCCCACCGCCGGCGTCTGGCGGTCTCAGCGAGAGCCCCTCAAGGCCTTGAGTGTACTCGCGCACGCGATGCGCCAGTTCTGGATCGCTATTCGCGCTCTGTGCGCTGCCCATAGGTCGAACATCGAGCGAGCATCCATACATGGAAGCAGCCGACTCCAGCACGCGCATCGCACTGGCATACATGTACTCGTTCAACTCGCTGGAACTACCCCTTGTCTCCACCGTCAAATGAGCGCTGGGGCATACAACATTCCTTCCTGTACCAGCCACAAGTTTGCCCACATTGATCCGGGTAGCCCCATCTTTGTGTCTTGGTATCGCGTGTAGATTCAGAACCGCAGTAGATGCGGCAAGGAGAGAGTTTCTGCCCTCGTGAGGCTTGCCACCGGCATGGGCTGCTGCCCCAGTGATAACGACGTCGAATTTGGTCGTCGCCAGATAGCCACCCCGTCCTGGATCGATCTGGCCCAACTCCCACCCACTATACAGATGGTGTCCCAGCAGATAGTCAACATCATCCACAACACCCGCACTCACCATCGCCCTGGCACCCCGCACACCCTCCTCGGCAGGCTGAAAGATCAGCTTCACGGTACCCTGCACCTGCTCGCACAGCGTCACTAGCACCTCAGCAACGCCCAGACCAACGGCAGTGTGCCCATCATGCCCGCATGCATGTGCAGCACCGTCATTTATGGAAACAAAGCCTCTGCGGAACGGCCTGTGACCAGGATCTCGGCTCTCGCTTATGTCGACACCATCCATGTCAAAGCGCAGTCCAACCACAGGCCCGGAACCATTTCTGAGGATTCCGACAACACCCGTGAATCCCCCCTTGACCCGTTCCAGGAACTCCCGATCACCACCCTGTTGTAACGCGCGCTGCCAGTGTTCTTCCAGGACATCCGGTGATGGAAGACCCATCCGCTCCTTATCATCCAGAACCTGGCGACCGCTCTGGACCTCGTAGCCCAATGTCGCAAGCCTTCTGGCCACGATCGAGCTGGTCCGAAACTCAGTCCAGCCCACTTCTGCGTAGCGGTGAAAATCTCTCCGGTAGCCAACGGCCCTGCGCTCAGCTTCGTCGGTGACCTGTTCCCACAGCACGTTCATCCAAGCCGACCCCCTTCGCTCCAATTGCTCCAGTTGGTGATGGACACCTCTCTGACCGTCTCGTTGTCCTCCCCGAAAACAAAGCGCCCACGAACCCGCTCCCCGGCCAGGAATCTAGGCAGCCAGTATGCACCATCATGCCACATCAGATCATAAGGGATCGCATCAATCGGATACCAGACAGGCTTCATTTCTCTGCCCTCACGCGCCTTGCCCACCCACCTCGTAGAGAGAAAAACATGAACCAATTGGCTCCATCCCGGCCTTGCCGGAAATAAGAACACCAGTTGCCCCACGGCCTGCAGATCCTCACCAGCGACCCTGATACCTGTCTCCTCCTCCAGCTCCCTGGTCGCCGCTAC
>JABAHP010002093.1_pt1 | contig 33957 bp, 23 predicted proteins | sample 7062081 | NCBI WGS metagenome assembly JABAHP01 (sample SAMN14534357, study PRJNA622989) | marine sediment metagenome | biome: marine biome [ENVO:00000428]; feature: marine pelagic biome [ENVO:01000023]; material: deep marine sediment [ENVO:00002113] | place: India: Gulf of Kutch | collected...
AATTTTCCCACAATCGTTGGGACGATTATGTTCCCAACGAGTTATTGAAATTTGAAAAAGACCACAATATAATAAGAATTTCCTTACCTGAACATTACAAGAACTTCGTTTTGAGACTCCTGACTTGATTGGTGAGATTCAGTGGCAATAAAGGCTGTTATCTTTGACCTTGATGATACACTTGTTGTAGAACAAGCGTCCGCTCAATATTCATTTCTTGCAGCCTGTGCACTGGCACACAAAAGATACGACATCGATCCGAATGAACTCTGTCGGACAGTGAGGGAGAAGTCGCGTGAGTTATGGCATATGTCACCAGCACGGCCTTATTGTGTGTCTATCGGAATAAGTTCGTGGGAGGGTTTATGGGCACGCTTCTATGGGGACGAGCAGAACCTAAAAATCCTACGTGATTGGGCTCCGATTTACCGGCGCGAATCCTGGGGTCGCGCCTTGGTCGAACACGGTGTGGACGACCTATTGTTCGCGGACGAACTGGCAACATTATTCCAACAGGAACGACGTGTACGCCATATTGTCTACCCGGACGTGGTGCCTGTACTCCAGGCCCTCCGAGAGAAATACAAATTGGGATTGTTGACGAACGGAGCACCTGACCTGCAGCGAGAGAAACTTCGAGGCTCCGGGTTAGGAGTGTTTTTTGACGTAGTGATTATCTCTGGAGAGGTAGGCATCGGAAAGCCTGAACCTCGGATTTTCGACTTGGTCTGCGAGCGACTAAATGTTGGCTCCGAGACAGCAGCAATGGTTGGGGATAGCCTTGACAGAGATATCAGCGGTGCACAAAGAGCGGGCATAAGGGCTATCTGGCTCAATCGTGATAATAAAGAGCGTAATGACTCGGTGCAACCGGACTACGAAGTCGAAAGTCTGAATGAACTATGTGAATATTTGAGTTACCTTGAATAGTACAGTATCAGCTGCTGTGTAGTGTATTTCAACAGTAGTGTAACGCGAGCATAAATTTCCCGGGCATTGAAACACCGCAGATCTGGATTGAGATTATAGAAAAATCCCTTTGATAGTTTTATATGGGGTACTTAAGGATGGTAAATACCAACCTGCCCCTACGTACAATAATTGTCCTCGTCTGAGATATGTACTCACCACAGTCTGATTCTGATATATGAAGGATTAAGAGCTTTAGTTCTCTCGGTAGTTAAGAACAACAGGTATCGTGATACCTACTGATAGTGGAAAATAAGAGAGGATTAGAGTTGGTAGGTGCTTCAAATTGTTAAAAGGAGGATTATAGATTAGTGTCATAGATATCTCGGAAAATGATTCTGGACTATTCACCACTTTTAAGCCAAAATATGTATAGTAGGAGTCTTTTTATGAAAACAGTATTGGTTGTTATAAGCATACTCGTGATCTGCTCAGGAGCAGGTATTGCACAAGAGGGGCCTATTATGATTGAGAACGCCTATGTGCGATACGTTATGTCTTCAGATGGGAAGAACCTTGCATTTGTGGACCGAGCGACAGGAGTAGACTATCTGAAACGCGACAAACCGTCGGTCTGTGCCTTTATTAAGTGCAGCGGGGTAGAGTATCCTGCAGCTTCGGCCTTTTTGGCAAATGACCGTTTGACCATAAAATTCAACCATGTAGACACGAAAGCGGTTCTTAAGGTTGAATCCCAGGATTTGTACGTCCGTTTTGTAGTTGAATCGATAAGCAGCAAAGATGTCGAATCACTTGTTTTTCTGAATGTTCCGCTTACTCTACGAGGTAGACCTACAGAGTCTTTTGGGTCTTGTGCTTTGTCTCTGAACCTAGTCACCCGTGTAAATCAGTTGCCTGCACTTCAGACAAACCTGCGGGCGTCATGCTACAAAAAGTTTGGTATAGAGGGGGCCAAAGTTGCAATTGTTGCGATGCCAACGGATAAAATGCTGACGGCTCTCAAACAGGTTTTGATCGATTCAGATGAGATGCCGCATTGCACCGTAGCCGGGCCATGGGCGTATGATATACCATTCAATCATGGTTCATACTTGTTCAATTTTGGTTCGATTACTGCTTCGAACGTGGATGAATGGATAGACATGGCCAAAAACCTCGGTGTAACTCAGATTGACAATCATGGTGGAAGAAATTTCTTCCGGTTCGGCGACTTTGTCCTAAATCCCAAGAAATGGCCCAAAGGATGGGATACGTACCGTGGTATTGTGAAACGTCTTCATGATGCTGGAATTGATTCTATTTTCCACACGTATGCATTTTTCATTGACAAACAGTCGAAGTATGTTACTCCGGTTCCTGATAAACGGCTGGATGCTTTTCGAACATTTACTCTCGCTGAACCAATTGCATCTGATACCATAGAAATCACGGTTAACGAGTCGACACGGGGCATGACTACAGTCACAGGTTTTTTTGAGCATAACAGCGTTATCCTTCATATTGGTGATGAACTAATTGTTTTTGGCGATGTGAGTCAGGAGCCTCCATGGACTTTCAAGAAGGTCCAACGCGGTGCGTTTGGGACAAAAGTAGCTTCACATGAGAAGGGGGAGAAGATTCGCCATCTCAAAGAGTGCTTTGGACTTCTCGTGCCGGATGTGGAATCTTCACTCTTTGAAGAGATTGCGAAGAATCATGCTGAGATCGTGAATTCATGCGATTTCGATGGCATTTACCTCGATGCTATCGATGGCAGTAGCATTCTACGCGGTGGGGATGAGTGCTGGTACTGGGCGGATAAATTCATATTTGAAATCCAGAAGCATCTTAAGAAACCAGTGGGTATGGAAATGAGTGCTATGTGGCATCATTTCTGGCAATTCCGCACTCGCTGGCAGGCATGGGACTACCCCCGGCGGGGGCATAAACGCTTCATCGACATACATGCTACTTCTGTAAACAGTGGGCTTCTATTGCCTCTGCATCTTGGATGGTGGAATTTCCAGGAATTCAATCCACCTCAGGTGGAGCCCACATATCCGGATGTGATCGAATATCTTGGTGCCAAGCTCATTGGATGGGATGCAGGCATTTCCCTTACTGGTTCGATAAATCGTGATCGTCTATACGCAGTACCACTTTTTCGAAGGTCGGTGGATATCCTTCGTACTTGTGAAGAGCTCCGTCGAGGTAATGCTTTTGATAAAACAGTGAAAGCGAAGTTACGCGAGCCGGGAAAAGATTTCTCGCTGTTTCGTGATAATAGTGGAAACTGGCGATTCCGACCGGTTCATTATGACCCACATACGGCCTCATGTTCAGAACCCTGGAGTCTTTCATGGACAGCGAAAAATCCCTTTAGTAAGCAGCCGGTTAAATTTCGTCTTGAAGCCCTCATGGCTACAGGTTCATATGATGATCCAAACAACATAGTCCTGGCTGATCTTACAAATCAAGAACATTTTACAGGGCCACCACGTACTGCCAGCGGAGTAAAAGTGGCACCGGTCAAAATAACCAATGGTCCGGAGCAGTGGGGTATATTAACTGCAATAAACTCAGGTAAGGTCTCCCCCAACGCAGCATGGGTAAGACTTGACCGTAAGTTCTCACCTTATCTTAATCTGAAGGAGCATCAGGCAATAGGTGTTCCGATAGAAGGTGATGGCCAAGGGCAGATTATAGCTATACGGCTGGAGAGCCCACGTCATATTTCATACGGTGCTGTGGCTGATCGTTACATCACTGTTGACTTTACGGATAAGCGATTGTTTACTCTCGTAGAAACGGAATCATCCCGTTGGAGCGACTATGTCTGGAATGACCGTAAGTGGCTCTACAACGTCTATCGTGAAACCATTAACTTCAGCATGATTGAATCTGTTAGTATCTGGTATAATAATCTTCCTAAGAATAAACAAATAAAGTGTGTCATCGGCCCCCTTAAAGCACTGCCGATGGTTGTCTGTACAGTGAAGAATCCCACAGTAATAATCAATGGCAGGACACTAATTTTACCGGTGGAAATGCGAACGGGCAGTTATCTGGAATTCAACCGAGGCGAGGATTGTGTGCTTTATGGACCGAAAGGTAAGGTGATTACTAAAGTGGCATTGGAAGGCATGATTCCTAAACTCTCGGCCGGAGAGAATCAAATCCGCTTTTCATGTGACACAGTAGATGGACCGGCCTCACGTGTGAAACTAACAATCATCTCACATGGAGAATCTCTTTGATTCGATGATTGACAGTTGGTGAGCCGAGTAGGAAATCACGCTCAGGTTTAGCCTTCATTTCTGTTGAGGTGATTATAGGCTTAAGAGCTTTAGTTCTCTCATTAGTTAAGTAAAAACCAATATAATAATACCTGCCGGCAATGGGAAATAAGAGAGAATTTAAGCTGCTAAGTGCATTTAAGTGCTATAAACCGGGTTACGTATTTGGTCGTTGAAAATTCGCTTGCGTTAAGTAGCCTCACTACCGGTTTAATGTCACTTCGTCTTCTTCAGCAACCGCACAGCCCTGTTAGCGTCAGCAGCAGAGTCAAAGGCAAAATGGAACACCGCACGCTTACCGATCGCTGCTCCTGACAGGCCGCGAAGGTTGATTCCTGCATCTGCAATCTCCTGGCTTAACCTGCCCCCGAGACCAGGTTTATCAAGAGCAGCGACACGCACCGACCTGAGCGACTGAGCCTTCTTAAAGCCCGCTTTTTTGGCAGCCTTTACCTGTTTGGCACCTTTTATGGGCGTCACAAACACAACTCCCCAGCCCGGTTTTTCGGGCGTTCGCCGTGATATGAGGAATTCAAGATTTACCCCGGCTTTGGCAAGTGCATCCAGTTTCTGCGCCAATCCTCCAGGTTTGTCCTTAATAGTGGCAGCCCACACATCAACTTGTGTAATATCCAGCTTCATAATATGGTCTCCATAAAACTGTATTCTGACACCATGTAATATCGACTTACGAAAAATACTATACTATATTTACCTACGTACTTTTGTTTGTCAATAACAGCAAATATTAATCTCAATCCCAAGCTACCTCAACGCCGGCATATCTCAGCCTTTCAAGTGTGTTACGATACGGGCTAACCTCTTCTTCCTCAAGATTGTCTATCAGAATCGGGTCTATTGAGGCCAGTCTATCGAGTAGGTTCTGCCGCTCTTGTCTGTCCACAATTCTTGAGTCTGCACTCATGGCTGCAACATGAAAGCGTGCCCCTGCTTCCTTCAGGTTCAAAATGCCCTTGAAAGGCAATTCAAAGTTTTCCGGTAAAGCTCCGGTTTTTCTGGTAAAAGCCTCTGGCGTTCCCGCTTTGAGCGAAATCCGCGTGTGCACTTTTTTGAAGTGAGCAATTTGTTGTGCATAATCAGGATCAGTTCCAAGGAGAATACCGTTAGTCTCAAGAATGAACAATTGAAACGGTGAGTACTCTATTTTTTTCAGAAGGCCCAAAAGATGTGCTTTTCCTAATGTTGGTTCAGCTCCAGAAAGCCGTAGTTGAAAAACTCGACCTTTGCGAGCGACGTGGCTTAGCTGGTGGAAAGCCTCTGCTGGGGAATAGAAGCGTCCATATTTCTCGGGAAAGTCACGACACCAGTGTACCCAACAAAATGTGCATCGCAAACAACAACCAGAAGTATAACCAGTTGCAATTCCACCGTACATGCGAGTACAAATAAATTTCGTGTATTTGCGTTGGTCACCGCGACAGACAATTACCTCTGTTTGCTTGGCAAGCTCGATAGGATCAAAGGGAATGAATCCCGGTTCCAGATACCGTTGATATGTTCCTCGAAAAATATTCATACCGTTTCTGCTCTCACACCTTTTTACATCAATCATTATAACAAATAATTGATGGTTATATAAAGGCTTATGAGCTTTAGTTCTCTCGATAATTCTGTGAAAACCAATATAATGATACCTACTGGTAGTGGGAAAGCTGATCAAAAGAATCGAGAACAAAGAGGACTGCTATCTGGGTCCTTATCCCAGCATAATGCGTGCTTGACGACGCAGTTACTTTTTGTTATCAACAGAGCCATTGAAAAGGACCTATCTCTATATAGTTATCGTTTAACGCGTGATTATGATATCAGGCTCGGTCCAGTATAGGCACAAGGAGCCGACTTTATGACAAAAGCCAAAAAAAAGCGAACGAAGCCGAAGACAAAAACCGCCAGGAAGGCCGTTAGTAAGGCACGCCGCACATCAAAAAAAACTAAGCCAAAGGCCAAAAGGGCAGGTGGCAAAGCGGTGAAGACAACACACCGAGCCTCGAAAAAGGTCAAGCCCGGGACAAAAAAGGCAAGCAGAAAGATGGCCAAAAAGGTTGCAAAAGAAGTAGTCCAAGAAATTTCAGAGATGGAGCAATCTTTCCACTCCACCGCCGAAGAAATGGCGCGGGGGCAGCGTGAGATCTCAGTTGCGGAATTCTTTATAAAAAACCGCCACCTTCTTGGATTTGACAATCCTCGCAAGGCGTTGCTGACAACTATAAAGGAAGGAGTCGACAACTCGCTGGACGCATGTGAAGAAGCGGGCGTGCTACCTGATGTCCGAATCTCCATTGCTCCTGCGAAAGAAGATAACCGCTTTCAGGTCACCATCGAGGACAATGGGCCGGGCATCCTCAAGAAACAGATCCCTAAAATCTTCGCCAAGCTGCTTTACGGTTCGAAGTTTCACAGGCTCAAGATGTCTCGGGGCCAGCAGGGCATCGGTATATCTGCTGCTGGTATGTACGGCCAGCTAACAACTGGTAAACCCATTACAATCACGTCAAAGATCTCTCCAAGCCGCCCTGCGCATCATTACAAACTCGAAATCGACGCCAAGAAGAACGAACCTCGCATCATTGTAGATGAGACTGTGAAATGGCCGGTCAAACGAGGCACCAAAGTTGAGATCGAGCTGGAGGCCAAGTATCAGAAGGGACGCCAATCCGTTGAGGAGTATCTAGAGCAGACAGCTATTGCCAACCCTCACGTATCACTTCGGTTCGTGACACCTGACGGCCAGGCAAAAGTATATAAGCGTGTTTCGAAACAGTTGCCCGAGCAGACCAGGGAGATCAAGCCGCACCCCTACGGTGTGGAGCTTGGCGTGCTTATCAAAATGCTACATGATACCAAGTCGCGCACTTTGCAGTCGTTTCTCAATTCCGATTTCACCAGAGTTAGTTCACGAGTGGCAAAAATAATCTGTGAAAAAGCAAAGGTATCCGAGCGGTCTCGCCCGACGCGTATTGCCAGGCAGGAGGCCGACCACCTGCTGAGAGCCATCAATCATACCAGGATAATGAATCCGCCCACTGACTGTCTGGCCCCGATCGGTGACGAACTTATCCTGGCCGGCCTGAAAAAGCAAATTGAAGCCGACTTCTTCACTGCAGTTACTCGGCCACCCGCTGTTTATCGTGGCAATCCTTTTCAAATAGAGGCAGGCCTGGCATACGGTGGTTCTCTGAAAGCCGATGGCCTCACCCGAGTGTTGCGTTACGCCAATCGAGTGCCTCTGCTCTACCAGCAATCGGCCTGTGCAATCACCCGTTCTATTCTCAATACCGGTTGGCGCAATTATGGACTGCAGCAGTCTGCAGGAGCACTGCCGACCGGACCGATAGTCATCATGGTCCATATAGCTTCGGTGTGGGTGCCCTTCACGTCAGAGAGTAAAGAGGCTGTTGCCCACTATCCGGAAATTATCAAAGAGATCCGTCTGGCCCTGCAGGAGTGCGGACGCAAATTAGGTAAGTTCATCCGACGCCGGCGCAAGGCTGCTGAATCTGAGCGAAAGAAGGCCTTTATCCAAAAATACATCCCCCACATCGCCATCGCATTGCGGGAAATGTTGGAACTCTCCGACCGCCAGGAGAAAACCATGATCAGACAGTTAACAGATGTCCTCGAAAGGAGCCGATCGTGAGCAAGGTTGCCAATCAGATAAAACAAACCGCTACTTTAGTTAGAGCCAAGATACAACGCAGGAGCAAGCCCACTCTGTCGTTCCCGTTGCGTTCACTTAGTAATGTCAAATACCACCCGAAAAGAGGCTTCCTGGAACTTAAAGGCAAGAAAAAGACACGCACGCTCACTGTCGCTACGGTCAAGACCTTTGCCCAGACCCTGCGGATGATGTCCCAGGCCAGGAGTCTCGTCGAAGACGACGAAATCATGACTAAGCGAGAGGCGTACTACGTGTCCAAAAACTGGGAAGATGCACGCTTTGATGAGCAACCTGAATCGGATACGGTGATTGACGACATAGAAGCGCTATTCGAGGTTAATCGCGAGCAACTTGGATTCATACCTGAGGAAAAGGGAGGTGAAGTTGCCGGCAAGCTCATCGTCATAGACCGCGAATCAGACACAGGTAAAAAGTTACGTATCGACTGCACGAAATTTGGTTCCGGTGCATATTCGATCCCGATCTCCGTGGAGCATCTGAAGTTTGAAGCAAAAGCCAAATTTGTACTCGCCATTGAGACAGCGGGCATGTTTCAACGCCTGGTCAAACACAGCTACTGGCGTAAGGCTAATTGCATTCTCGTTTCTATGGGTGGTGTGCCAACTCGTGCCTGCCGGCGTTTTATCCGGCGATTGGCCGATGAGTTGAAGCTGCCTGTTTATGCATTTGTGGATTGTGATCCGTATGGTATGTTCAACATATATCGAACGCTGAAGGTTGGATCAGGCAACGCTGCTCATATCAACCGCTACTTTTGCGCACCAAACGCCAAGTTCCTCGGTGTCACGCCCCAGGATATAATTGATTATAAGCTGCCCACACACCCGCTCAAAGAGGTCGATATCAAACGGGCAACAGATGCCCTCAACAACGATCCCTTTGTGCAGCACTATAAGCCATGGCAGGAAGCAATCCGGCAGCTGCTTGACATGGGAGTCAGAGCCGAGCAGCAGGCTTTCGCAGTGCACGACTTAAACTACGTCATCGAACATTATCTGCCCAGGAAGCTTTCGGCGTCCAAAAAATTCCTTCCGTAGCTCGTTGATATTAGATATCAATTGTTTTAAACACAATTTAAGCCGGAAACGGACTTCTTGTTACGTTATTGTTCGACTGACTGGCCATTTAAGTGGCATCTTGAATCGGCATTTTGGTATATTTCTTTAGCTGGCTATGTTCTGACTGAACTCGGGCAAAGTGTAGGAAAGTATGTGGTCGATTTTTCAAAATTACAATCAATATCCGTGCGTCTTGAAAGAGGCATTTAAGCAAGAGACTATACCACAAGAAACCCTTCTCAGTAGTCGAAAATTGTTAGAATTCAACGACAAAACCATGTCACTATTTTGTCACCGCAGATTTTGATTTTGCGTAAATCGAGTCCCCAAATATATCATTTTTTGACAGAATATTGAAATTTTCAAAAAATATCGGCTCAATAGAGTATTGAATGGCCGACGTGAAATATATTTGACCATTTCGAAACTTTTGGGGAAAGAGGAAAGGCTTGCTGAAATTAAAATAAAGGCCGTTTTTGGGGATAGATCGGAATTATTTATTGCCCAGGCGCAAAAGATTGGTTAACATAAGCGACATTTAATAGATGCTGTATAAGAACAAGGAAATTGAGCCGTCTAAAGCAAACAACCATCGAATCAAGCAGATGGGCTTGAGAATCATTGTGCAACATGCTCATTTGGTACTAACATAAAAATGAAATACAACTGAGAAGACTTTTCAAAGAGATGGGAGTAAAAGAAATGAAAGCTCGAATTCACTTCTTTCCAATGTGTCTGATCATCACGTCTACAATGTACTTATTTTTATTATCAGGTTGTCAGGTCGGGCCGGATTATGTTCGTCCGGAGTATTCGGTTCCGGATCAATGGCACCAAAAAGCTGTCCGGGGTTTGGAGGATGGATCGGCGGATTTGCAGACGTGGTGGAAGGTGTTTGAGGATCCTGTTCTCGAAAGTTTGATAAAGCAGGCCGGTGCCGAAAATCTCGATCTTCAAATTGCATACGCCCATGTGATGGAATCCCGAGCACTGCTGGGTGTTGCTGCGGGCCAATACTGGCCCGACGTGGACGCCGTGGGTTCTTATAGTCGTTCCAGACCGAGTGAGAATGGCCTTCTGGCAGGTTTGCCTGTAAATGCGTCCGATCAGTTGAACATGCATACGGTGGGGGTCGACTCAATTTGGGAAATTGATGTATTCGGTCGAATCAGTCGATCTGTGGAATCAGCCCAGGCGTACATGGAAGCATCTATTGAGAACTATCGTGATGTGCTGGTCAGTTTATACTCCGAAGTTGCTCAAAGTTATATTGATATGAGTTCGATTCAAGAACGGATTAGATATGCACAAAATAATATCAAGCTTCAGCGGGATACACTTGAACTTACTCGAAAGCGTCGCGAAGCTGAATTGGTACCGGAACTGGATGTCCAGCAGGCAGAATTGATCCTTGCCAGTACGGAATCAACCATTCCGGTGTTGCGGCAATCTGAAGCACAGTCTATCCATCGTTTGAGTGTTTTATTGGGAAAACCCCCGGCGTTTCTTTACGAAGAGTTGTCAAAAGCATCGGAGATTCCCGAAGTACCAGAGGATATAACGATTGGTCTACCTACAGAATTGCTTCGACAAAGGCCGGACATTCGCCGCGCAGAGCGGATTTTAGGGGCGGAGACCGCAGATATAGGCATTGCAACCTCAGGATTGTATCCGGTGTTTTCTTTGTCCGGCACTTTTGCCCTCGAAGCACAACAAATAAAGGACGTTGGTGACTGGGACAGCCGGACATGGGGATTCGGACCGGCGATGCGATGGAACCTGTTCGATGGTGATCGAATCCGAAGCAGTATCAACGTGCAGGAAGCCCAGGCCGAGCAGGCGATGGTTGATTACGAGCAAACGATTCTCTTAGCACTGGAAGAGGTTGAAAATGCGATGGTTGCTTTTGCCGAAGAACAGCAGCGAGTTGAAGCGTTAGAACGTTCCGTATCGGCAGCACAAAAATCAGTTGAGCTTGTCAAAAAATTATATGAAATCGGTTTGACCGATTTCCAAAACGTTCTGGATATGCAGCGGACTCTCACGGTCCAGCAGGACCAGTTAGCGGAGAGCCGAGGCCGGGTTGCGAAAAATCTGGTCCGGATTTATACTTCGCTTGGCGGCGGTTGGTCTGTGGAGACCACGAAAAAATCCAACACCGAACCATAAAACCGAATCAGGAGATGGACCTATGTCACTTGAACCCCAAAAATCCAAACGATTGGGAATCATTATCGGTGCCCCTTTGATCATCGGCAGTATCTATGCCGTATTTTTTATCGACTGGGGAAAAGATAAAGCACCCGAACCTCAACCGGTTCGGCCGTTGAAAATGATTCGGATTGGTGAAACATCTCTGCCGGCTGTACGTGAATACCCGGGCAAAGTCACCGCCAAAGACACGGTAGTGCTGGCCTTTCAGGTCGAAGGGCAGGTTATCGAGTTTCCAATCCTGAAGGGGGAGGAAGTTAAGAAAGACGACCTGTTGGCAAAGCTGGATGAACGCGATTATAAAAATCGTTATGATGCCGCCAAAGCGGAATTTGAGCAGACCAAAGTACAGTTGGAACGGATCCAACAAGCGGTTGAGAGCGGAGCTGTTTCCAAGACTGACCTGACAAATGCTGAAGTTGCATTTGAACGGGCCAAAGCAAACCTGGAAATTGCTCAAAAAGCTCTTGTTGACACCGTTCTGAAAGCTCCTTATGATGCAGTTATTTCCAATACTTTTGTTGAAAATTTCGAAAATGTTAAAGCCAAGCAGTCCATTGTGGGGATACAAAATATACAGTCCGTTGAAGTGGAAGTGTCCGTTCCCCAGGAGCGCGTACTCAAAGCAAAAGATCAAAAAGGCAAGTTTCGCTTCACGGCAATTTTTGATCCACTGCCTGACATAGAATTTGATGTTGAAGTCAAGGAATATACCACTGAAGCGGACCCGCTGACCCAGACTTACACCGTTACTTTTACCATGCCGATTCAGGATAAGTATAATATTTTTCCCGGCATGACGGCCTCTGTCAGGGAGTATCCAATCGAAGGCGCCTTTCCGGACTCCGGCCGCCTGCTTGTACCGATCGACGCAGTGCCGGTTGATGGACAAGGGCAGTATTATGTGTGGAAGGTCCAGGAAAAAGACGAAACCCTGGCGGTCCATCGTCAGGATGTTACGGTTGGGAAACCAATGGGCAATGACATCGAAATTATAGAGGGTCTGAGCAAAGGCGACCGGATTGCAGCCCAGGGTGTTCATCTGCTGCAGGAGGGCCAGCAAGTTCGCGAATATTCGCTGAAGAGTCAGGAGAGCTGAAAATGAATATCGCACAATTATCGATCGAAAAGAAAACGATAACGGTTGTGATAACGTTGCTGCTGCTTGTAGGCGGTATTAAATCTTATATGGGACTCGGCCGTCTGGAAGATCCGGAATTTACAATCAAAAGCGCCAAGGTCATTACCTATTACCCCGGAGCCACGGCAATGGAAGTGGCCGAAGAAGTTACGGACCCCCTGGAAATATCCATTCAGAAAATGGGGCAGGTCAGGCGAGTGAAGAGCCTGTCGATGCCCGGTTTTTCATCTATTGAAGTCGAAATCAAAAAACATCATATGGCTCCTGAGCTACCGCAGATATGGGATGAAGTGCGACGTAAAGTGGGCGACGTGCAGGACCAATTGCCGCCCGGGACATCAACCTCACTGGTATGGGATGATTTCGGTGATGTTTATGGGATCTTTTATGCGATCTATGGCGACGGCTTTACGGAAAAAGAGATTTATGAGTATGCCAAGATGCTTCGCCGTGAACTGCTTCTGGTTCAGGATGTGGCGGATGTCAGCCTCTTTGGTGTTCGGGATGAACGGATTTACATAGAGATATCACGGGGGCGAATTGCCCAGTTAGGCATTTCCCCGGAACTAATCCATGCTTCCCTGAGCGGGCAGAACATGGTCGCTCCGGCGGGTAATATTCAAGTCGGCCGCCAGTATGTCCGCATTTTTCCGACCGGTGAACTAACATCGGTCGAAGATATTGGTGATGTTGCACTTCTTGCTGGTGACGGATCCACTCGACTGTTCCTCAAGGATATTGCCACAATCCGGCGGGGATATGTGGATCCGCCAAAGGTGATTGTACGATTCAACGGCATGCCGGCGGTAGGACTGGGAATTTCGACTGTCGAAGGGGGAAATGTTGTTGTTATGGGCCAGGCTGTTAGTGAACGTCTCAAAGAATTGCAGGCCGAAACCCCAATTGGTATGGAAATCGGCGTTATCTCGCATCAGGCCGATACTGTCGTAACCTCGATTAATAGTTTTATTATCAGCCTGATTGAGGCAATTGCAATTGTAATTGGTGTGCTTGTATTTGCAATGGGCATTCGCAGCGGTATTCTTATCGGCGGCATTCTTTTGCTGACAGTATTATCAACATATATACTGATGGATATCAATGGGGTTATGCTCGAACGCATCAGTCTTGGAGCTTTGATTATTGCATTGGGAATGCTCGTGGATAATGCTATTGTCGTGGTTGAAGGCATACTCGTTAATGCTCAAAAAGGCATGAGCAGGAAAGAAGGTGCCATTGCAATCGTAAAACAAACGATGTGGCCTTTATTTGGGGCTACCGTGGTGGCTGTCCTGGCCTTTGCCGCCATAGGTGCATCTCCGGATTCCACAGGCGAATATTGTCGCTCTCTTTACCAGGTAATTCTGTATTCGCTTACACTAAGCTGGATTCTGGCAATCACAATTACTCCTCTTGCGGGCGTCTCTTTTCTGAGAACCAAAAAACTTGAAGCCGATAAAGACCCTTACAGCGGCAGAGTATTTCAAACTTACAAAAAGCTGCTTGTTTTCTGTATGCGTAAATGGCAGTTAACCGTTCTGGTTCTTGCCGGTCTGTTGGTTTTGTCGATGTACGGGTTTGGTTTTGTTGACAAGAGTTTCTTCCCCGACTCGACACGCCCTCAGTTCATGGTACATTTCTGGATGCCACAGGGGACTCATATTAATGAAACTGAGAAGAATATTGCATCGGTCGAGAAATATCTGCTCCGACAGGAAGAGGTCACGGATATAACCTCGGTTACCGGGCAGGGGGCAATGCGATTTCTATTGACCTATACACCGGAAGAGCCAAATCCGGCATATGGTCTGGTGTTGGTTTCGGTAAAGGATTATCGTCTCATCGACACCTTAATTGAACGAATCCAGCAATACCTCAATGAAAACTATCCCGACGCACAGGCCTTTTGCAGGCGTTTTATGCTCGGGCCCGGCGACGCTAACAAAATACAGGTTCGTCTGCGAGGCGCAGATCCGGACGTATTGCGTGAACTCTCGGTGCAGGTTGAACAGATCATGCAGGACGAACCGGATGCTGTTGATATCAATACCGACTGGCGACAGCGAGTACCGCTATTGAGACCGATTATTTCAGAAACCGCCGCCCGCAATGCCGGACTGACCCGCCAGCAAATTACACTGGCACTTCAGGCGGCTACTGAGGGAATTACAGTCGGACAATATCGGGAAGGCGACGAATTGATACCTATCGTATATCGCAGTCCTGAGTCTGAACGGGATGATGTCATAGAATTGGCGAATGTGCAGATATACAGCCCGATTGCAACCGGTTTTATTCCTATCCGGCAGGTGGTTGGCGAGATGAAAATGGTTTCAGAAAATCAGATTATTCGACGACGTAACCGACTGCCGACACTTACGGTAAGATGCGATCCCAAAAGCGGCCCTGCAAGCATTGTCTTTGGAAAACTCAAACCTAAGATAGACGCTATCCCGATCCCGGAGGGCTACTCGCTCGAATGGGGCGGCGAATATGAAAACTCGGCCGAGGCACAGCAGGGCCTAAGTGCCAAACTGCCGGTGATTTTCCTATTGATGGTACTGGTAGTCATCATTATCTTTAATTCCATTAAAAAGCCCATGATAATCTTCCTGACTGTTCCACTGGCAATCATTGGTGTGACTATCGGTTTGTTATTGATGGGACAATCGTTCGGATTCATGGCTCTGTTGGGATTTCTGAGTTTGACGGGTATGCTCATCAAAAACTCAATCGTATTGATTGATGAGATTAACATACAAATTGCTTCCGGCAAAGACCCCTTTAATGCGATTGTAGATTCGGGTGTTAGTCGTGTAAGGCCGGTATCAATGGCGGCCATGACGACCGTACTGGGTATGATCCCTCTGCTGACGGATGCTTTCTTCGTGGCCATGGCGGTGACGATTATGTTTGGATTGACCTTCGCCACAGTTCTGACGTTGATTGTGGTACCAGTCTTGTATACTGTATTTTTTAGGATCAAAGAAAAAGGTGCTTGAACTTAACAGAAGAGACCAAAAAAACGGTTCCCTCTTTAGAGCCGGCAGCAGTGGTTTAATAGAGGCAAAAAGATGAAGCGATTAGATCCGGAAAAAATATTAAAGAACAAGTACAATCACCTGCTCTGTGCATTGCTCCTGCTTTTTATCCTCTCACCGTCTTTGGAAGTCAGGGATAAGACCGTCAATTTTCCGATAGCGCCTTTGATTCTGTTGGTCGTATTAGTGGCTGCTGTGCGAGCAGGTTTTGTACGCGGAACTTTTTTTAAGTATTTCCTGATAGTTGCCCTTGTAAGTTTCACGCTGAACCTGTTGATTTACTTTCTCCCGGAGTCCAATATCAAAGTCATCAGGAGCCTGAAGTTTATCACCGGGAGCATCAGCGTTTTGTTTTTTTCAGTCACCATCTACATTCTTTCCAAACGTCTTTTCAGCGTTCGTAAGGTAACCGCTGATACGATCAAAGGTGGTATCAGCGCCTATCTTTTGATCGGATTTGTATTTGCGACACTCTACGGTTTATTGGTGCAAATTTATCCGAATGCTTTTTATATCGCTACAAATAAGGAAATGATGTTCGTCCATTTCAGCTTTACGACACTGACGACATTAGGCTACGGTGACATTGTTCCAAATGGACGATTTGCGGCGGTGCTGACCAACAGCGAGGCGATTATCGGCCAACTGTATCTGACGATCTTTGTCGCCAGGTTAGTGGGCTTGTATATTGTCAGCGAAACAAAAGAGCTATAAGACATTCCCTCCTTTTTGAATTATCTTTGAGTTTAATACGATCTTTCCACGAGTCGCAAAAGGTCGGGATTCTGCGGAAATTCGTGTCACCATTTTGTCTCCACAAATGTCAATTCTTATAAATTATGAAGATGTAAAACATAAGGTTACTTTCGAAAAGCACATATTTCCAAAATTTTTCAGCGAATTTCGGAGAATATGCAAGCCAGACCTGCAGCCGGTTAAAGTTGTTTCGGCTATTCTGAGCGACAATCCGAACTGAATCATGTGCTTAAACGCCCGTGCATCGGAATGGGTGTCGTCGCACAATTTGATGGGACGCAGGTTTGAGACGAATAGAATTAACTGCGAATACCCGAATAGATGATTGAACCGATCAACTCAGATTTTAGGCTTGACAGACTTGGCTTCATAGAAGATTCAGTGACCGATGCTCTTCTTCACTGGTCAAATCTCCCGATGCATTGGAATAGGATGCTAAATACAGACAGAACATGAATTAAAGCAAGTATAACTACTCAATCCTTTCTTAAGTAACCTTACTTGCTCTCAAGAAATCGCACACATACCGGCTTTGCGACAGAAACCTTATGACCCGTGGGCTCCAGTGCGCCGGTTTCTTTGTTAATCCGAAGAACAACGACACTATCTTTGCCTTGATTGGCAACGAGGCAAAATATGCCCGTCGGATCAATATTGAAATTCCGTGGTGTTTTTATATCGGCTGTCTCGTGCTCGACATAAGTTATTGTCCCATCAAATAAATCAACTCGGTAAACCACAATGCTGTCGTGTCCACGATTTGAGCCGTACAGAAACTTTCCGCTCGGATGCACACGAACTTCAGCACATGTATTGGATCCGTCAAAATCTTTCGGAAGTGTGGTGATAGTATGGGTCTCCTTCAGAACACCGGAAGTTGACTCATAGGCAAATGCAGTCATAGTGCAATCGAGTTCGTTAATCACGTAAGCATACTTGCCCTTCGGATGAAAAACAAAGTGCCGCGGTCCGGCTCCCGCCTTGACCTGTACAAACGGAGGACTATTGGCAACGATCGTTCCCTTTTCAATATCGAGCTTATAAATCATGATTTTGTCAATTCCGAGGTCGGCGACGAAGACAAAACGATCGTCCGGGCTAACATTAATCGAATGTGCATGAGGTCCCTTCTGCCGCCTTGGATTCACGCTGGAACCAGTGTGCTGTGCAAAACCAGTCGGTTTTCCGAGTCTGCCATCAGGTTTGATGGGAATTACCGAGGCGCTGCCGCCGCTGTAATTGGCGACCAGCAGATTTCTTCCCATATGGTCGAGGCTGACATGGCATGGCCCCGCACCGCCTGATGGTTGTTTATTGAGCAACTTAAGTACTCCCGTATCTGCCTCGATTGCATATGCACTGACACTCCCACCACCGCCGGCCTCGCTAACAGCATATAAGAATTTGCCGTTGGGATGAATCTCGATAAATGATGGATTTCGGGCCTCAGTTGCAAGAACCGGCTCAGACAGCTTTCCAGTCTCAAGGTCAAGCACACTGCGGTAAATTCCCTTGCTGGAATTCTCTCCCCTGGTGTAAGTGCCGAAATAGACGGGGAGTGATTCCGCAGATACTGTTGAGAATCCTACGAGTAACAACGCTACGGTAACAAAAGCTCTCATTTTCATACACAAACACCTTTTTTAAATGTTCCATATCGAATTCTTAGCCGCCCTCATAAGGGAGACTAAACAAATTGGATTATTAAATACCTTTCTCCATTCCATAATCATCCATTATAAAGCCATTACCGATGTCTTGAACAAAAGGACCTGTGTTTTTAAAGCCAAATTTTTCATAGGCCTTTATCGTATCTGTATTATTCTTATTTACAGTAAGCGTAATTTTTTTTAATCTCTTTTCCTGAGCGAACTTTTCAAGAAATTGAATGGCTTTTCCACCATAGCCCTTGCCTCGCTCAGAAGACCTTATATAGATTTTGCTCAGGAACAACTCATCCTGTTTCGGATGAATCCCCATGTAGCCGATAGAATGGTTTTTTATTCTGATTAAATAGTACAAAAATCCCTTTTGTATTTGTTCAGTGATAGCTTTTCTTGTCTGGAATTTTTCAAGCATATAATCGACTTGGGCTTTACCGATGATAGGAGTGAAATGTTCATTCCATATCTCATAGGCAAGATTTTCGACTATTTCTATCTCACTTTCGTTTAGTACCGGTTCTATTTCTATAGTCATATCGATAACTGCCTGAACTAATATATTAACAGCTTTCCAATCGTTGGCTGTATGGGATATTAAAAACCCCGGTTGGGATAATACCTAACCGACCCTGCCATCACCGTCGATATCAAGTCCGTGGATCTCCTCGAGCTTCTTTACCAGGGCGCGCAAAGTGTTCTGTGTTAATGAAAGTTGTTCTTCAAGAGAATGAACTCGATCTTCAACTGAATCTGATTTTCGCTTTTGGCCATACATCAAGCCTGTTTGTACGACTTCCCAAAGTATACCCATATTTCCCTCAATTCATTTCTAAAGATTTACCTATATACTTTTTCCTGTGATACTCACCTGCATTTGATTCACGGGTCAACATTATAATGAGATTGGTAACATCGAAACTTTATGATTTTACTTTAACATACTCAGCCGCAATCCTATCACCGGTTTTTTCTATCCAGTTTCGTAACAACTGACGATGTTTATCCAGGACATCTTTATAGTCGTCGACCTCGGCAAGATTCTTCATTTCACCCGGATCACGCTGGAGGTCTATGAGTTGTTCTCGATGTCTGCCTGAGTCATAAACACAGTACTTGAAACGGTGAGTCCGCAGCATTCTTCCGTTCTGACTCTCTGATACAACAAAATTACGCCATTGTTTAGTATTCTTTCCTTCCGCTAAAGGTCGCAAACTCCGGCCCTTTAGTCCTTTAGGTACTTCTACACCCACATAATCGTAAAGGGTAGGAAGAAGGTCGAGACCGTTAGAAACCAGATGCGTGTTATCAACTACGCCCGCGGGAATCATCCCCTTGTAGCTCATTATGAAAGGAACACGCACGGATTCCTCGTAAAGCACCGACTTATGTTCCATTCTGTGCGCAGAATCCATGTCCCCGTGGTCGCTGGTAAAGACTATAAGAGTGTTATCTTCCATCCCTGCTTCTCGCAGGGCATCAAGTACCATCCCGATTTCTTTGTCGACCATTTCGATCAACCGACAGTACGCCCATCGGTGCAGGCGCCATTGATTCTTAGTCCACTTCTCACGGATATATGCCCTGAAAGGTCTTGCATTAACGTACTTCTGTGTTATGCATCCCGGCTCGGCTTCCGGCACTCCGTGATTGTCAGGTAATGGAGGGCAGTTCTTCTCCACAAAAGCGCTGATATCTTCACTATTTCTCGCACGTGCCAGTACAGCCTCGCAGGTTTTGGAATCTATATTGCCTATTGGTGTTTGTGATTTAGTTCGCCGAAAATCATTGATAGCCATGTAGCAGATATCGTGAGGATTAATGAATGAGGCGAACAGAAAGAGTGGTTTTGTGTGTTGCCCTCTGATGAATTTAGCGCAGGCATCAGCCAATCCCCGGCGTGAGTTACCGGTCAGATTTCGATATCCAAGTTTCTGCACGTTGTTCATCTTCCTGGGTAGATGCACCTTACCACCGTAAACCGTTTCATAGCCGGCTTTCTGAAAGATGCGTCCAAGCGACTGCCGCAGCATAATGTCTGTTACGGTGGCCCCGCCAGAGTCATTGTTCTGGCCCATTCCTATGGCGCTGGGCATGAGGCCTGTCTGTAGACTGAATCGGTTCGGCACACAGACAGGATTGCAGGCATAGGCTCGTTCAAACCTTATGCCCGAAGAAGCAAGCCAGTCGAGGGCAGGAGTCTTAAGCCATTGATTGCCCGTGCAACTCATCGTACCAGCATGTTGCTGATCGGTCATAATAAAAAGAACATTGGGCCTGTTATCTGGCTTTGATCCATCCGCTGCTAATGTTCTCTGGCCGAGCGTCAATCCGATTGCCGTCGCTGCTGTCGCAGTGATGAATTCCCGTCTTTTCATTTTTGCCTCCGAAGGCTATGTGCTGAATTTTAAACCGGTGACATTTCAGAATCAAGCAAAAATCCCTTTACATTCGTATGCGTGGCACTAGTCTCAAATCAACCACCAGTATCCTGGGCGGATGCTTTTTAGATTAAAGGATCGTTTATCTTTCGGGAGAGACTTAATAAGCTCTCCGGCTTTCTTTCCGATTGCCTCTGCTGCGAGCTCAATGTTCCGTTTGCCGGCCTCGGGGGATGCGTGCTTTCGAGGATCCAGGCCGCCAATACCGTCAGGCGGCTTCATGTTAGGCGCCAACGGACCGGTACCCAGGGTCGACATATCCACAAGGTCGGGATATAGAAACATGATGTTTGATGTTTCCCATTTTGCCGCGTGGTCCGAACCTGATTCTGGGCCCTTGCTCAATGTTATTTCCCACAATCCAACGCCGGCTACACTGCCATCGGCCGTGACTGGTTTGAGGGCCTGGTTTATCATATCAATCTGTCCTCGAACGTTGTGCCCTGAAACCCCTATAATGACGCGAAAGCCCGTCTTCTTAAGGCGTTCAAAAAGTTCAGTTAAAACAGGCACGAACATCTTCTGGTCGAAACCGTTGTGGAAGTAAACGGGGGGATATACCACACCTCCGAAATGTTCGGCAGTCTTGACCAGGATACCATGAGCCTTGAGGGCATCATTACCGAGGGGCAGGTGTTTGCCATGCCACTCTATCAGACCGAATGGTACATACACCACGGGAAATTCCCGTGCAGCTGCTTCCAACTGATCCGGCCTCATGAACTGCATCTGGACTGACGTGGGTAGCTCGCTTGTAATATCTCCCTTTCCAATCACTGGTTGTTTGGCATCAACCACAGTGAGTGTGACGGAGGCCAAAAGAACGAAGAAGACGATAGCTACGGCCGGCCACCGGTAGGATGGTTTGTTGAATGCGACGATCATTGTGATTCTCCTTTCAGCTTTCTATCGAACGTGTTATTAGTCATCTTTCATCTGCTTTTAAACTTTCTATTTCCTACCCGACTGAGGTACCTATGAGAACAAATCAGGAATCATAGCTGCAACAATAGATATCTTTGATTTGGTCAACAGTTGGTATTACGGGATTGTTACCGGTACTGCCCGCCACTGACGCATCGTTCGCCATCTTTTCAATATTTACTTCGTATGAATTCTTATCGATACCGAAAGACTTTGGCGAAGGGATTTCAAGTTCTCGAATCAACTGATGTAATTCATTTACCAATATACGACAACATTCCTCGTCGGGTGTAGAATCATCGGCTAGGTCCACACAACGAGCTATCGCTGCATATCGAGACGGGGCCCCGTCGACAGAGAACTTGGTAACAGCCGGCAGTAACATCGCATTACTCAAACCATGCGGAACGTGGAAGCAGGCACCAATAGGTTCACTCATGCTGTGCACCAGGCCGACTGAGGCGTTAGAAAAAGCAATTCCCGCTTGAAAAGAACCAATCAGCATATTCTGCCGGGCGTTTTCATCTGTACTGTTATACCAGGCTTGTCTTATCGAAGACCAGATAAGTTTCACTGCGCTCAAGGCGAGCAGATCGGTAAAATCACAGGCTTGCCTTGAAACATAGGCCTCCATTGCATGGGTTAATGCGTCAATACCTACGGCAGCAGTCAAAGACTTCGGCATACTCATCGTCAACTTGTAATCGAGGATTGCAACGCTTGGGACGTAAGCCCTGCTTCGTCCGGTCATCTTGATCCGGCTCTGTAAGTCGGAAATTACCACTACTTTACTGGCCTCTGAACCGGTACCCGAAGTTGTAGGTAGTGCAATCACTCCTGCGCCTAACCGAGCAACATTATCAATACCCATAAGGTTCTCATAAACATCTTCATTTCTTGCTAATACCGAAATAGTTTTGGCTGTATCAATCACGCTGCCGCCACCAAGAGCAACAGTGCCATCACATTTGTCAGCCTGGAACTGTTGGAATCCGCGCCCAACCATTTCAGTATCAGGCTCATCAGTTACACCGGTGTAGGTAGATACTTTCAGATCGGCCTTGCTTAACAGTTGTGCGATTTCTTTGATACGTTCCGTTTCCTCGTGGAATGGGTCGGACACTATCAAGACACGCGACCATTCAAGGTTTCTGACTTCCTGTGCCACTCTGAGACGTGTATCAGCTCCAATAATTACTCGTGACGGAATGTCCAACTCACAATCCAATAGATACTCCTTTTATCAAAATCAAGAAAGCCTTCACATGTGAAAGGTTTCTTATTGAGAGAATTATACCTTTGACCCACATTCACCGCAATAGTTCACATTCCCAGTCAGTCCCTTGTCACAAACCGGACACCTACCAATGAAACCGATAGTGACACTTCAAAGAGCAGGCTGCATCCACGATTAGTCGTTCTGATATCTTTCCAAATCCCTTTACGAAATAATATATTTTAGACTAACAACATCTCATTTTAATTTACGCCGAAGCATGTCTTGGATCTGCGTACTTAGCCTTAAGCGAGCCAATTCGCCGACACCACGCAGTCGAACCTTCCGGCTTTCTAAAAGGTCGTTTGAAAGCTTGAATGAAACATCCACGTAGCTATCACCGCTTTTATCTTGCCAGGAATCACCAACCGCAACTGCCCATTGACTTCCTGTGGCTTCGGCCGCTGCTATAGCTAATCTCTCTGTCCTTTGCCTTGGGGATGTGCTTTTAGCCCATTGGTCATGGGGGATACGGAGCAGACAACGCAGTTTCTCCACAGTCGGAGCCACATACGATCCGGCCAATACTTGGCGGGCGCCATTCACACTAATCAGTGTCGAAGTGAGGCTACCGCCGCTACCTACCTCCACCAGCGTTAACGTCATTTCGCGAGTTTTTAAAAGATTGACAATGTGTTCACCCAGAGAAGTTTCATCATCCGTATACACATATTCGCCCAGATGTTTCATAATCTTCTTTTTTAACTGCTGTAACCGGGCCCGATCCTGTGGTGTGTCATCGGGCAGTGAAAAGGTGAAATCCACCAATCCGCCTTGAAACTGTGAGGAAACCGTAACATCGGATGTTAAATGCACATGGTCTTTTAGCGTCTGGTCAATCTGAGACTGTCCAAGACCCACAAATCGTAGTGTTAAAGAGCAGCCCGGCAGCCGGGTGCCGAACCTCCGGCTAAGATACGGTACTAATTCATTGCGAACCATGGCCTGTAATTCGTTAGGTGGTCCTGGTAATGCTATGATTACGGTATCAGTAGCTGTAAAGACGAGACCGACTGCCGTGCCATTGGGATTATTGAAGTAAGTGCCGTTTGTCGGCACCAGCGTTTGTCGGCGAAGGTTAGGACGTAGCCGGGCAGGCGACACATTGAAACGCCTTGACATCTCCTGTAGGACTTCAGGGTGTTCTTTCAGCTCGATTCCCGTAAAGTCAGCCAGTGTCTCACGGGTAATGTCGTTGTCGGTGGGACCAAGGCCTCCTGTAACAATAACTAAGTTCGCTTTGCTTAGAGTAAAGCGAAGAGCCTCTTTGACACTTTCCTGCTTGTCATTCACACACATTGAACCGACACATTGCAGTCCAAGCGGCTGAAGAGTTCGAGTGAGAAAGTGGGTATGCCCATCCGGGTAGGCACCTGACAGCAGTTCGCTGCCGGTTACGACGATCATATATCGGATAGATTTTGGAGTTGATCCAATAGGAGAAGCAACTGCTGCGACCGGTTGTATTAGCTCGATTAACAACAATAGATACAACCAAAGAAATCTAAACTTCAATAAAGCTGGTTTCAAGATTGTTTCATAATGAGTCCTTATTTTAACCTGGAGGATTCTAACTTTCATCTTTTTATCTACTCCCTTCCGGATGGTAATTTTTCAACTCCGCCGCTTCGCGATGGCGAGACAAACTGACGGGATTAATTTCTATTTTCTTTACTTACCTTTATTTGGATACTTCTCTTTTCAAGAAATTGGCTTATTAAATATACTTATACTTTATTAGCGTATCAACTTTGAAATACAAGCACAAATATTTTTATTGTCCTACACAGGCATTCTTCACTTCTTGTTGAATCTGCCCAGGATAAATCTTTATAAGAACACAGCGGACTGGTCTAATCCTTTAATGTGGTTAGGAGAATATCAATTTCTCCAATAAGTCCATGTCGCCAAAATGACGCCAACAAAGTTGATATCGCTCAGATTGACCACAAACGAACATCAGTGATTAACTCAAACAGTATTTTTTGAAAAATATTTTTTTAGTTTAGGGTTCAATAGCTTATTTGCTTTTGCTATGTCATAAGTTGGCAGGAATAGAGAATAACTATTTGAAGGATCACCAAGTCATATATAATGTCCTCTATGTGATACGCCTAAGAGTGAGTTGATAAGGAGCATTAACAAACTGTAACGCAAGGGATGAGAGCTGGTTACTTTGCAAAAAACTCCACTCTACGCGGACAGTTTTGTTGCGACCTTTTCGTTGTAGTTTGTGTCCAGTCTGTCCGCACCGGTTTTGCCTGATGTGCATTTGATAGGATATCTTTATCCTCGGTTGGTATCAGAACTGCCGAGGCCCGTAATACGGAGGTTTCTGGCCGAGTTCGTAACAGCCCAGGTCCGGTGCTTTTCCGGCGAAACGGTCGGCGACTTGCGGCACGTCAATGCCGGCATCGACTACATTAGCGTTTTTCTTGAGCAGTAGGTTATAATCTCCCGGTTCATAAGTCCTTCCTTTTTCCGGCGGCATAGCTTTCAAAAAGATGTCATAGTCTGTTAGGACGCCGTGCTCCTCGAGTCCCGTGGCCTTGAAGAAATCTTCAATCGACTGGTATCTGCCGACATTTCCATTACGGCTTGTCCACTTGAGCAGCCGATCGGAGTCGTTGCGACGGTAGGCGTTATAGTCCATCGTGCTGTAGGCCGTTGGGGAGCCGGACTCCATCGCGTAACCCTGGCCGCCCATGAAAAGGTTGTTTCTGAAGTGACCGTTTTGCCATATAGCCGGTGGACGAAAACCCTGTCCCGCACAACATGATGTGTTGTTGTACGCCTCGATGCCTGCCGGATAATTGTTTAGCTTATAGCTTAGGCTGGTGATTGAGTACAGTTCGTTGCGGATCAGGTAGACAGGACCGCCGTAGAACGGCTGCGTGGACATGCCCGTGTGTGTGTTATAACAGCGGTTGCGATAAAACCTCACGTTGTGGCAGCCGTAGTCCGCCTCGAATGTGTCGTCCTGAGCCCAGGAAAGGTCATTGTTATAGAAATCGATATTCACACAGTGCTTCGTTACGTCATCTACCGGCGGACCGAAGTTGTAGATCGCAGCTGAATCGCTGAATCTCGTGATGCGGTTGTAGCATATCACGTGACCTCGTCCATAGATGTTGACGCCGGTGTGGCCGGGACTCATATATGTCTTCGATGGTCGGGGATACCACGTCGGATTGATGCCGATAATCTCGTTGTCGGCGATGTACCAATCACTCGAATTTTCGCATCCTGTGTTGATACCGTAAACCACATCATGAATTCTGCATCCGCGAACGACAAGGCCCTTGGAACCACCCGGTTTTCCAGCGTAGATAGCCATCTGGGCGTTGCGGAAGGTCAATCGTTCAAAATGTATATGATGCGTACCGTTGAGCGTTATTATCCTTGAGCGACTGTTGACTCCCTGGCCTTCCAGTACTGCTTCGCCGTTGGATGGGCCGCGAATAACGATGGGTTTCTCTGCAGTGCCGGACTTGCTCAGTTCAAACGGACCCTTATAAACGCCCGCGTGAAGCAGAATCAAATCGCCGGGCTTCGTTTGTTCAATGGCAGCCATTAGTCCCTTTTCGGGTGTGGCCTCTATCGTTCGTCCACCTTTGTAGGCCCTGGGTTCGGCCCGCGTTGCAGCGGTGACAATTTTAGGTTTTGGCGGTGCGCCGCCGTCCGGATCGGACATTATGAATCGCACTTCATATTCCGTTGCCGGTTCCAGAAACAACACGCTGCCGGCGAACATGTTGCCTGTACGATACGGCCCATATCGCTGGTTGGCCACCTCGTTATGAACACGCAGCATTGGCAGAGCGTTTTTCCATTGTGTCCGCCCCTTTTTCCTGAAAGCAACGGCGACCGAGGCATTTCGATTGCTGTCACCCTCGATATACCACCGGAAGCCCAGATTCTCTATTGTAGGCGGATCGATAATGAATCGCTTTGGTATGATCTTGTCCATTTGTGGCCCAACTTCGAAGCCGGCAAGTGATTTCTGTTGAGGTTGTGCTTGAGCGAACACGGTCAGCGTGGTCAGTGGCAAAACAACCGCTGTTTTCAAAAACCTGGTAAAACATATCCGTTTCTCTTTCATTGTTCTCTATTCCTCTCTGGAGATAGATCATTTCGGATGGTTCCCACGTACTTTATGTCTGGCGACGGCAGTTTGACCTGTTGGGTTGGCCGGAAGCTGCTGCGATTTTCATAGTAAGTAATGATCTTATATCCGCATCCTTCACTGATTATATCCGGCCTTCCATCTCTATTAATATCCGACAACTGCAATTTGTGACTTGCATAGCTGTCACCACTTATGTTTCTCTTGCTCCATGACGGAGAACGCCTGTTTCCCGTGTTCTCATAGACATAAACGTGATGTACCTGCTCAATCCAGCGGTCGAAGTCCAGATCACAGGTTACTATGTCGTAATCACCGTCAAAGTCAAGGTCCAGCGAGGCTAAGCCCTCCGGGTGGAGGATTGAACCATCCATTTCATGTTCAATCCATTTGCCGGACTTTGGATTAACCGGACACTCAAACCAGAAAACGCCTTTTCCATGGTGTCCTGCACTGACAATCAGATCAAGGTCTTCATCGCCGTTCAGATCTCTCAGAAGTGCGTTAGAGATGCCGTACTTGTTAGTTACCTCATGCCAAATCCAGTTGCCGCCTGGTTCATTAGGGGCTTCGTACCAGCCGTTGCTAAAAGCGATGTCCACGTTCCCGTCTCTGTCTACATCGCCTGTGTCCAGGCCGGCATGACAATGTGAGCGGCCCTCGTTACGCTTACTTTCAACAGTGTGACTTTCCCATAACTGCGCAGGAATCCCGGAGGGCTTAAACCATTTGACAGTAATGTCTGATGACCAGTAGCCGCCACTGTTCAGAGTGGCGATGAACTCGTTTGCTTTTCCGTCGCCATCCAGGTCTGCGCATATCAGATCGTGCAGAAATCCATTCTCGCTGCTTAATTTATGATAATCCCAGGCTTGTTTGTCCAGGCGGCCGGGATTCTCCCACCAGCCAGGGTCGCTGCGGTATTTCGCACCGATTACGTCGAGATCACCATCACCATCCGCATCATACAGGCACGCCCCGTTCAAACCTATCTTACCGGTGCTGTCGAAATTGCCGTGGCGTATCCAATCCTGCCTGTTTGGTGTGCCGTTATTTTCGTAGACAAATAGTGCTCTGCCGCCACCGGCCACAATGTCCACATCACCATCACCATCCATATCCCCGGCTCGAACAAAACCGGGCTTGCCGTTACCCTCGTAGTCCCGATCAACATAAAACCGGCTGAACATAAATTCCTTTTGAGGCGTCTCGGCAGCGCAAAAGATTTGGGGTAACAAACTTATTAAGATTCCTAACGTGGACAGACAGCACATTTGCATCTTGCTCCTTATTGGTCTCGTTGGCCTGAATAAAGATATTGTATTTTAGAGTATCTGTCGTTTCACATCAAGACATCGTGCTTCTATCGGTTCATCTCTGCGGCATGATGCAGGTCGCCGATTGCATACTGTACCCCAGCGAGCAGGTGCTGTAGAAATACAGGATTCCAGTAGGTCGCCGCATCATGACCCAGCGTTGTATAAAAGATACGGCCTTTGCCGTAGGTCCGAACCCATGAGACTGCATAATCCTTGTCCGGCCGTTTCTGTGGGTCTTCCATCCGGCTTAAGTCAAGACTTGCTATGACATGGACCTTTTTACGGGAATAAGGCTCGCGAAATATATATATTTCATCTTTTATCGTGTAGGGCTTTCCGCCAAAGCATGCGTTTACGGGGTGCTTTGGATCTTCGGGCCTTATGACCACCTCCTGGTGGATGTGTCCGGCGTAGTAGCCGCCCATCATTTCTCCATACTCGGGCCAGTTTTGAAAAGCTGCTGTCGCTGCGTGGATCCCAACTACTCCTTTGCCGTTGCGGACATACTCAAGGATACTTTGCTTAACTGATTTGTCGAATTTTTGGGCGGCGGCCTTTTGTTCACCCTTTAGCTTAGCAAAATCATCGGGCAGGAAAGGCTCACGCTCATGGATGTTGTTCATCACTAAGGCATCGAATTGCTTAATTTTGTCGCCGAGCAACAGACGAGGATCATCACTGATGACAGCCTCAAAAGCCCCTGTCTTATTAGCGAGTATTTCCAATGCCTTTTCCGCGTAAGGGTTGGGCTGGTGCGTCCAGACATGCCCCCAGACGAAAACCTTGCGCGGTTTGGCGGGTTTGGCCGGTGCCTTGTCTGGAGCGGCTGCCTCAATGAGTTGAATTTGCTGCTCTGTTGGCATGGCCACCTTCCTTGCTTTCATTTTGGCTGCTTTAACATCCGGCGGTGTCGGCCCGGCGGCCTGTGTGATGCGGGTAAAAGCCACCCCAACAAGCAAGCATAAGTAAATATAGCTTCTTTTCTTTCATGGTAGGGTCCTCCCTATAAAGACCAACCCTGCCGATACTCCGAACGCAACAGGGCATCGGCGTGGGTGTTATTGACGATTTTCATGTCAATAGGATCGAACTCAAGTTTGCATTCGACCTGTGTGGCTACATTACCGAGCATGAGGAATTCGTTGAGCGCCGAGGCATAGTCAAAGTTAGCCCAGGCCGGTTTGCCGCCCCGGCAGGCGATAAACCAGTCCATCTCGTGACCGCGAGAACGATCAACGATCCGGGGTCGTCCTCTCTCAACGTTCTTGAACTTATCTTCAGGCAACAGGCGAAAAGTAGCATTGTGGCCGGTAGTGTGAATTGTACCCTTTGTGCCCACGATAATAGCTCCGGCATGGTCCATTTGCTTCTTGTCTCCCCAGCCGGCATCACCCAACAAATCCTCGATTCGCTTCCGACCACTTGGCGCTGCGCCATTGTACCATGTGAAGGTAATTGGGCCAAACTCCGCGCGAGCAGGTATCTCCCACGTCACCACCTCCCAGCGCGGAAAGGAGAGCCGGTTGATTCCGGAGCACTTTGCCTCGATGCGAATGATAGGTTTAACTTGACCGGGCCGGCTTGTAAGCCAAAGCTCGTGTACCTTCAGGGCCATGAACGCCAGGTTGGCGCTGTGACTGGCCCAGTTGCCGAGTTGGCAGGTCCCGAAGTCGCGCCAGAGATTCCGCTTCGTCCACTCGCGGTGGTAAGGACGGAAGGCCGCCGAGCCAAGCCACAAGTCCCAATTTAGATGATTTGGCAAAGTTTCCTCGCCAGGAGGCTTCTTACGGTCGGCGCCGCCACCAGTGTTCCAGATATGCACATCTTTTATCCGGCCGACCGTCCCATCACGGACCAGTTCCAGGGCACGGCGAAATTGTCCACTTGCGGTTCCCTGGTTGCCCATGGAAGTTGCCACATTGTATTCCCTGGCCAACTCACGTAGGGCGCGAGACTCGTGGACCGTGCGTGTGAGCGGCTTCTCACAAAATACGTGTTTGCCTGCTCTGATAGCCGCCGCTGAGGCGACCGCATGCGTATGGTCGGGAGTGGAGACGACCACGGCATCGATCTGCTTGTCCATCTTCTCAAGCATCTTGCGAAAATCGGCAAACGCCTTGACCTTCTCATCGGCAAGCCGTCGAAAGGCCGGGGTGGCTGAGCGCTCCCATTGGCGGGATGAGGTAGCGAAACGATCAGCCAGGTTTGCCCAACGTTTGTACGTCTCGGCTATTTTCTGCCCGTTAACGTCGCATATAGCAACGACATTTTCCATCCGAGGGATTGTATCTACAAACCACGTTCCGCGCCCTCCCACGCCGATAAGAGCGACATTGATCTTCTCATTGGCAGGTATCCCGCGGACGGATCTAATGTTCCTTAGAATTACCAGCCCGGCGGCTCCCAATCCGGCCCGCAAAAGAAAGTGTCGTCGACTCTGCTTACACTTCACGATTATGCTCTCCTATGTGAACATGTTAAACGTACCGACATGCCAACTCGGATCCTGACGACCTGAACTAATCGGTCAGTTATTATATCCGCACAAGTCTTCGTCAACAAGCTTTTCCAAAGTCAACTTGACATACCTGTGCGGTAGGACTGGGTATCATGATATCATGTTCTGGAGAGGATTTTTGATTGATTTATTATTATTTCTATCAATAACAGGATCTAGAAAACGTAATATAGCTTTCTCATTTAGCTGCTTTTTGTTCGACTTTTATTAGCTTTTTTAGGCTTGATGCGACTACAACTGGTATACAACAATGCAACCTATTATTTGCCAATTCTGCAAAAGAGCCCTTCTCATAAATGTTTTGATAACAGTTAGTTATGAAAAAGCGAGAATTTCGCACCGGTTTCAATAACCTATTCACCTTTGAAAGGCCATATGTTAATGTTGGCCCCTCGAGATCCTTGCTATTACAAGGAATGGTGTTATTATGTTATAGTAGTAGTGTACTTTTGTGAGCGCATCAGACACAACAGGTTTCTGGTGCTGTTCTGTCGTCGCGAAAAGGAACATGGAGAATGAAGGCACGTGTTATTACAATCAGCGCGCTCGTAATATGGGCATTGCCTCTATATGCTGCTGATTCCTTTGACCCGGCCAAGCCGAACAGAATCACGTTCGCACCGACCGAAGCCCGTTTCGTCCGGTTAGTGATACATAATAGTCTGCAGAGCCAGCCTTGTATAGATGAGCTGGAGATTTACGGTTCCGAGGATGGCACGAACCTAGCCCTTGCCAGCGCAGGCGCGAAAGCTACCGCTTCTTCCTGCCTTCCCGGATACTCCATTCATCAGATTGCTCATCTAAATGACGGCCTCTATGGCAATAGTCACAGTTGGATTGCCGCGGGGACCCGGAATGAATGGGCACAGATTGAATTTCCGAAACCTGTATACGTTGCCACGTTAGTTTTCTCGCGCGACCGGGAGGGACGTTACCATGACCGGATGCCGGCCTCGATAGAAATTCGCATTTCTACCGACGGGACAAACTGGAAAACGGTTGCTCGCAGCAGTGTTTTTCCAATCCTGCCGGAGGGGCAATTAGGGCACGTCGACGTACTACGTTATGCGTTTGAATGCGAGGACCTTACGTGGCGAAAGTTCGATCCTTGCGATTCTGCAAGTCGAGTCCTTAGGCAAATGGAAGAGATGATCGAGCGATTCTCAGCCCAGGGGCTGGATGTGTCTGAAGAACGCCGTGAAGTAGCGGAATTTTCCCGCCGTGAGCGCCTCCTACAACAATCATCTGACAAGGGGACAAAAAGGCAGGAACACTTCTTCCAGGTTCGCATGACAAAACGGCGGCTGTTCTTCCGTGCACCCGAACTGGATAAGCTGGAGAGAATCCTGTTCGTTAAGAGGCACCCTTTTGAGCCTTCACATAACTACAGTGTAATCTTTGATTCTACAGGTGGTCCTGGTGGTGGCATTTGCGTTCTTCAAGTACCACGCCGAGACGGTATCCTTGAGCCGGAACGGGCGACCGTGACAACCCTGTTCGATGCAGGAAAAGGGATAGCCCGGGATCCTATGGCCGATTTTGGCGCCAACAAAATCTATTTCGGCTACCGTCGTTCCAAAGATGACTACTATCATCTTTACGTGATGAACGCTGATGGAAGCGGCCTGAGGCAGATTACCGACGGTCCATTTCATGACTACTTTCCCTGTCCGTTGCCGGATGGTGGGCTATCATTCATCAGCACCCGATGCAAGGCCAGGTTTCTATGTTGGCGACCACAGGCGTTTGTACTTTTTCGCATGGACGCTGATGGCGGTAATATTCGGGCGCTTTCACATGCAAATCTCAGCGAATGGACGCCGTCAGTGATGAACGATGGAAGGATTATCTGGATGCGTTCGGAATATCTCGACAAGGGTGCTGATTTCGGTCACACTCTCTGGGCTATACGGCCCGACGGCACACATCCGGAATTGATCTTCGGTAATAACACACTGAACTGTTATGCAAACGGTCGTGAAGTTCCAGGCTCGAGCGAAATAATCTGCACTCTCGTTTCCCACGGTGGTGATTTGAATGGTCCGATTGCTCTGATTGATGTTTCAAAAGGCCGATTCAATACCCAGGCCATTACCAACATCACACCCGATGTAAAACCTCACTACCATATGAGCTGGGCCAAACAACAGTGTTTTCGAGATCCCATTCCGATCAGCCGGGATTACTTTCTGTGCAGCCACGCACCATTCGACAAATTCGGCCTGTATGTCATAGACCGCTACGGCAACCGCGAATTGCTGTACCTCGACCCTGAAATCGGAAGCATGTCACCTACGCCATTGCGAGCTGTTAAGACACCGCCGGTGCTGGTTGGAAATACTGAACATGCAAACGAGCTTTCGACGAAGAGTCAGTTCTTTGTCGCAGATGTCTATCACGGACTCGAACCGGCAGTTAAGCGAGGTATGGTAAAGTACATTCGTGTTTGCCAGGAAGTTCGGGCCGACTTAATTCGACTTCCTAACGGTGAGTACCAGGCAGATCATGAGCCCTTCCAGGATTGGTATGCAACGCCGACTCATAAAGTCCGCGGCCCTTATGGCTGGCCCAGTTATGTCGCCAAGAGCGTTATCGGTATCGCACCTGTAGAGGAGGACGGTTCTGCCAGTTTCTACGCTCCGGCCGGCAAGGTTTTATATTTTCAGGCACTTGATTCGGACTACAAAGAGATACAGCGGATGCGCAGTGTAGTGCAGTTACAGGCGGGGGAGAAGCGAGGCTGCATTGGTTGCCACGAGAATCGCATGTCGGCTCCTCTCTCGGGCAGAGCAGTACCAATGGCAATGCGACGCGGGCCAAGCACTTTGCAGCAGCCCCTCTGGGGCGCCGGCCCCTTCTCGTATGAAAAAGTAGTACAGCCGGTTTGGGATACCAGGTGCGTACGATGCCATAATACCGGGGATGAACAGCAGATTAACCTGACGGGTGTACTCGATGCCGATGGGATTCCCGCTTCATATCGAACCATTATTACAAATGGCTGGGTTCATTATTTTGATTATACCTGGGGCCGGGAACACTCGAAGGCCGAACCGCTGAGCTTTGGCACGGTCAAGAGCAAATTATGGGATATCCTGGACAGTGGACATTACGACGTTCACCTGACTGAAGAAGAAGCACATCGTATAAAATGCTGGACGGATTTAAACTGCCCGTTGTGGCCGGACTACATTTTCAGGCAAAATCGCCTGGCTGTTAAAACCGCAGCTAAAAGCCCGATGATTAAGTGAAAAAAACATCAATAATTTTCGATAAATTCATGTCACTAAAATGTCTACAAAGTATTCTTGTCAACTCAGGATTCAACGTCCAATACTCAACAAGAGTTTCAAGTTAGCTTTACGCTTATTTAAAGATGTATTCATCGTCGTTCATCCAATCCCCCCACTCAGGGAAAATGTAACTTCAATATCCATTTCTCCCATCGCTTTTTAAAGTCTTTCATATCGCTCTCATTCAGAGTTTTTTTCAATGTCTCATACCCGGATGGATCTTTCTTCACGTCTCTGCTGAAAGCATTGTAGAATTTCACAAGCAAGCCTTTTTCCTGCAGATAGTA
>JABAHP010004657.1_pt4 | contig 33948 bp, 32 predicted proteins | sample 7062081 | NCBI WGS metagenome assembly JABAHP01 (sample SAMN14534357, study PRJNA622989) | marine sediment metagenome | biome: marine biome [ENVO:00000428]; feature: marine pelagic biome [ENVO:01000023]; material: deep marine sediment [ENVO:00002113] | place: India: Gulf of Kutch | collected...
GAGAAGACGTGGCTGATATAAATGACAATCTAACGCCTGAGAACTTGGTATCCGGGCACCTGGAGGCAGTGAGAGGCTTCTGTCTTGCTCACGCCAGAACCGTCGATGACGCTGAAGATATCATGCAAACAGTAATGCTCAAAGCAGTCAAGAATCTTCACAAACTCAAGGACAGGACCCGTGTGCGCAGATGGTTGATTAAGGTCGCAAGGCGGACGTGCATAGACCACTACAGGGAAACTATACGGCACGTCTCATCGAATCGAAGACCACGAACGGCGTCAAGTATGCAAGACGCTCAGTTCAGAGACTTGCATGAAGCCATCAGCAGGCTCGCAGATATATATAAAGAGACCATATGTCTTTACTATCTCGACGGACACGATTGCGCGGGCGTTGCAAACAGCCTTGGAATCAGCGAGGCAACTGTCCGAAAACGACTTGTTCGAGGTCGAATTCAACTCTACGATATGCTTTCGGGAGATACGCCATGACGAATACAAATACTTGTAAGAACCGACGTGAACAGATAGCTGCATTCGTACTGGGGCAATTGGGGCCCGCAGCAGCGCAGCAACTTCAAGAGCACCTCAGGCACTGCGAAGCTTGTCAGTCCTTTCACTCTTCTTTCTTAAGCCAAGAGGAATCGCTGCAATCCGCATTCAAGGGACTCTGCGAAGAACTGGCGGCCAAAGATGCGGCCCTTCTTGAGTCGTTGGATGAACAGAGTGAGAAAGTGCACGATACTGTTCCATCAAACACTGAGGCTGATTTGAAAACCAGTATTTGGCGCGTTTGGTTGCCCAGGATCTGGCGCTGGGCTGTTGCCGCGGTATTGCTAATCGCCGCCGGGTACGTGGCCGGACGGGCCTCGGCGCCAACTTCTCCGGACATTCAACAACTGAGCAATTCAGTGACGCCGATGGTTGCCGAGAGTGTGCTGGCGGATGTGGAGCGTCGGCTGACATCCCGGGCGGAGCGTGATTACACTCGCCTGAAGCGTGAAATCTACGCTCAGACAAATAATGATATAGGCTCAGCTTTGGCAGAGAACCTGGCATTGTACGAGGCAACACTGGACAAGCGATTGACCAACCTTGTTCAGCTAATTGAGGCTACGCGGGCGCGGGACCGCCGGAGGATCACTAAGGCACTTGAGCACATCGAGGCAAACAGACTGAAGGACAGGGCGCGATTTCATGACGGTTTGGTTACCGTCGCAGCCCATGTGAACAAGCCTATTCAACAGAAATCGAATTGACCTAAGTTAGATGCATATTAATTGAACGAAAGGAGCAAGAAGATGAGGACTGTAAGACAATCCGCTTTAACTCTCATAGCTGTGTGGTCCATGTTATTGGGCATTTCTTTGGGCGCAGGCGCACCATCGACGGGCGCAACGGAGGGTAACGATGGAGCCTGTACGCAGGAATCGCGTTTGGAGAGGTCGGCGCCGGCAGAGCCCGAACCCGGGGCACTTGAGGATCCCTTCTCAGTAATTGAGATGCCAGCGGGCCGGTTAATCCGACGGATTGGGACAAGTGTCCAGGGAGATGTCAACACGGGCTGGTCGAGTTGGCGTATGAGAACCCCCTTGACCGACACAGGGTATCTTGAACTGTTTGGGTTGACCGATCCGGGCGACCGGCAGAAGGTCTGCGTGCTTCCTAAGGAGGGTGCCAAAGGTGAGGACCTGGCCATCACAATCAGGGATGCGCAGGTGATGAGCCGCATCCTCGACCATGTACTGAAGCGGCCGCGGTGGATTGGCGGCGTGTTCTATGATTACGGAGATTTCTTTCAAGAAAACAGCCATCCGATACAGGCAACGTATGTGCAGGGCTACGGGGTCATGTTCTTCGTGGAGGTGGACTTCCCACTGGTGCAGACGCCGAAGGCCGAACAGGAGCAACAGCCTGCGGAGGCCGAGGAAGGAAACGTAGATCCGGTATGGCGTCAGGCCGAATTGGGAATGCTATCCTCAGCGAAGAGCGGCGATCCACAACAGCTCGACAGCCCAGGAGTCAAGGCTGAGCATCTCAAGACGGAGCTGACGAAGGTCTTGAGGCATGCGTCGAACATTCGGAACATGAAGGCCGAGGAGTGGGTGGTCATATCGGTCACCGGAGAAGGCCACAGTGAAGAGGGCCTGGCGTACTTTGTGGCGTACACTATTACCCCTCAGCTCTCGGAGGAGGGACAGGTGGGATTGGATGTCAGCCTCCGGGTAGACGGCCAGGTGGTCTCGGACGCCAATGAGGTTGGAGAATATTATCTGCGACTGAGCTGTCCGCAGTCTTCCGTTTTGACGCTGCGAGCCAGGAAATCCGATGTCGACGCCTTCGGCAAGGGCAAGCTGGACTACGAGGAATTCGTTCAGCGCGTTGAGAGTTCAGTCGTCGAGATTCCTTTTGCGGGCGATCCTGCCGAGCAGTTGCTTGGCGTCTATCGGCAGAGTTTGCCCGTCGACGAAGAAGAGTTCCTTTGGCTTTATAGGGGGGATACCGAGAAGGGCGATTAGGCAATCGGAATAGAAGCTGACACGCTCACCGCGAGGAGTGTAAATATTACTTCCCTATAACTGTTTGCCTTATAAGAACATGCATTTATTCCTGACGAAAGTATTTGCAATACATCCCCTGAATCATTAAAGAACAAGGATTTAACTACTGGCTAATAATTGCACTGCATGTGATTATTTTAAACTTTGAGCCTAAATTAGTTGTAAGTCCTTATTATGAAATTTGTCATTGGATTTTGGGAGTTTTTTCAAAAATTCGCAATTGATGCACAAGACGAGCCAGAAAGAAAGTCATAGATCATCGCATCACGACATTATTGAACCAAGGCAAAATAAGGGACCGGGATCGAATACTGCCGGTCTTTGCAATTAATGAGAATCTTGATTTCACCTCGAACCATTCCCTTATGTTTTCCAGGTCTCAAAGTAACAGCTACTTCATAAAGTTTCTGAGCCTCAAGCTCAGAAATGTGTGTTTTGATTTTAACATCATCGCAGTCTATTGTATCTACTTTGAACGGTAAACCTCTTGATGAAATCTTGAGAATTTTGGATTCACGACCTTTAACAGTGCCAAAGAATAGTCGAGTTGGATGGTACTTGATGGGGCTCACAACCTGAAGTGTTACCGGAATCTGCAAAGTATCACCTTTATCAGTGACCACAGTAAGGGATTCGCATCTACTTTTCCGAACAGAGCCTTTTTTCACAGAAGTGACTAAAAGGAACTCTCGTTGGACGTACTCACCTCCAAATATGTCAGCGTGTGACTTTAGAATAATTCTATCCCTCGTGATGGGGGCAAGATCACAGCTAATACAATCGGAGCTTGTTTTAACGCTTTGGATTTTCAAATCAACTTTACCGCTATCTATAAGATGAATTGTTTTTTTCATAACTTCTTTTGATAACGGGTCAACAGTGAAATACACATGTCCCGGCACTGCACGTAGATTTGTACGTACGCTTCCACCGATCTCCAAGCATATCTGTTTCTCATTGTCATCATTGGATTTCAAAAGAATCCTTGAGTGCATTTTTTGCCTAAAGGGCATAAAACCAACACGCACGTACCCTTTTTCACCAGGTGGCAAAACCGGCTTGGGAATCTCAACTTCGATAATATCTGATTTCTCGAGCAAGGCTACCTCCAGCGGCAGTTTTCCAGTATTTCGATAATAGAAGTTATGCCAATGCCACTTGCCATCAGGGGGTAACTGGTCAAAGAAATACTGTTTTTCTTCAAATTGAATATCCGGCCCCTTTGTATCAGGTCGAAGTTCACCGAGTAACACCGGGTCCCAGGGACTCCTCGCAAAGCCAGAGGTTTCAGCGTTCTCAAACTCTTCGATTAGTACGTCGATTTTACCCATCAGTACGTCGGCATTAGAGATGTTATCTTCCTTATCGAGACTAACTTCTTCTTGAGGTATAGCTCGAAATCCTTGAGCTATGAGGTCTTTTCGAGGGTGATCTCCGAAACCTAACACGAAAATTCGAGTTTCCACAATTCCATTAACATTGAGTCGGCAGCATTGGTTTTCAATGTAAAAATCAGGTTCGGACCAGTTGCCACCTATCTCAAAAACCTGGTTGACTTTAACTTCAGGGGGAATATTTACGCTAATCTCGAAGTGATCTGGTTTTGGCTCAATCCAGAAGGAAGTACCAAGGTACATCTCATTTTTCGGCCAGCTCATTTGCCGGTCATGATTTAAGAGAATGACGATTATTGCTTTATCCCCACAAAGTAAAATACAAGGTTCAACAAGTGGCTCGAAAGAAGTTGCGAAATCCTCAACATATTCTCCGATTCGAAGTAATGGTTCGAGCATCGCCAATTCTCTTTCAATTCTGTCAAGTTCTGCTTTTAGCATCTTGAGCTGATAGGTGGTGCTTTTGTCTTCAAGCCGACCCCTGTAAAAGATACCTTTTGCACCTCGGCTAATCATATAGTACACTCTAAGTCGCATCTCAACAGGGCTGAGCAGACCCTGAAGGTGGGCTGACATCAATGAATGGTGAACTTCGGTTTCTGGAAACAATGGCCGGGGAGCTAAAGCTTTACGGATATACCTGACCTTGGCTTGCACATAGTGTGGATCTTCCGGACGGTATTTACCAAGATATTCAACCTCCGATGGCTGACAATGTACCCGAGCACAATCAACAAGTTCACCAAAAGCCATAATTCCATATTTTATGAAGCCCTGATTCGTCCAGAACGTAATCATTTCCTGTCCTTGAAACGTAGGTTGTTTTTGTAAACTTTCCCTGGCAACTAAATCAAGTTGACCATACGGATTATCGGTAAAACCTTTAAATTTAATACCGGTTGGCTTTCCAGGGACAATGAAGCAGGAGAATGCACGAATGCTGTTGCCCACAACGGTGCCATCCTTAGTTTTCACCTGAGTGTAAACATGGTCGCCCTTGGCTATGTCAGAACATTCTGGAACGATAATACATCCACTTCTGCCGGGGCAAATCAGTCGACCGACAATGGTAGAATCTGCAGTTTTATCTTGGCCGTTTATCTCAACGGATTCCAAGCACTGCGTTTGCTCGCCACGATTTTTTACGTAGATATACACTGTAGAAAGATTGTCAGAAAAAATTATAGATGTAATTGAAACCGACAAGACTTTTGGCTCGATCGTGGTTTGTGTCACTTCTCCGTTCGCCGTCTCGATTTCGAGTTCAACAGGCCTTTGCGGGGATTTCTGAAACTTCACAATTAACTCTGTCATTCCTCCCGGAGGAATTTCTTTTCTGCTGAAACGAAACCACATCACGTCACCTGCTTTTATGTTTGTCGGGAAATACCATCGCTTCCGTTTCGTACCTGCTTCTATTTCGTCTCGAGGATCCGGCAAAGATTCCGGCCAAGCCAGTGCTTTACCATCAACTTTAAGTCGGCTAATGGAAATAGCTTTGTCTGAGGTGTTTTTTATTCCTAAATGGACAGCGCCTGTGTCCCATTCCGAGGTTTGACGAAAGTATTGCCAAGCGATCTGGCAATTCAGTGTATACTGCTTATTCACGTCAACAGCCACAAGCGTAGTCGTGAGCCAAAGCGATGCCAAAGCTGCTAATGGGAAAACTATAACATGTCTGTAAAATAATCTTTCTACGGTGCTCGCAGAAGCAGTTGGCATTTTTTACCTCTCGATATATTGCATCTTTTATGGAATAACCAACGCACAAACAATCCGTCTAAGAAGCTCTTAGGAACTTCAACTGGAACTAAGGCATAAGATCGCTTTAAAAATTGTGAATCATTGCGTACCCACTTTCCCAATGACAGGTATTATAACTTCGCTACAGTAGGGATGCTTCGTGACAACGGTTACTTTTCCGCGGAAAATGGTCTCCGACCCAAGTGGTGGGGTCAATACTATTTTGATGCTATGGGTGTCTGCTTCGCTTCCAAGTAGTGCGACCACAGTTCCCAAAGAAGACGGCTCTATCCTTACTGACTCAATAGAAAAAGCTAATTTACTCATCGATTTCAGACTGACATCAAAGTTTTTACTTTCCGTTCCTTCCTGTGTAAAGTTGCAAAAGATCATTTTAGGATTAGGCTGTACGTCAGGCTCAATAGTCAGCTTAACAGGGATCTTAAGTTGGTCAAATTTGTCGTGTTTTGTCTTAACAATCAAACTACCTTCATAATCGCCTGTGGGCAAGACATCTTTGACATGCACTGCGAAAATGATTTGGTCCCCCTTATCGTTTTGGATATTGGGATCAAATACCCTGCAGGTGAGCCATGGTTCAGCAGCAGTTATCCCAACGAACTCTAGTTGTGTTCTTGAATCACGCTTTACTACTAATCGTTGCTCAACCGGCTGCTGACCTGAAAAGCACTTAAATGTTAATTCCTTTGGGAAACTGCGTAACCGTCCCTCCGTAAAAACGTCGCCTTTTAATGTAACAATTACAGTATATTTTTCGGAACCGGCGGCTAACGTCGTTGTGATATTTCTTTTACAAGGGCCTGCAGACAACCCACCTGTCATAAGCTGTACAATAATCGTGGTTTCCTCCCCGGGAGGAATCTCTTCTTGCTCAGGTTTTAGCGTTGTGCAACCACAGCTGCTTTTCAGATCTGAGATGCATAGCTTGACATCGAGGTTGTTACGTATTATGATTTTAGCTTCGTGCTGCCTGTCGGCGAGGATGGTTCCGAAATTCAGCTCTTCCCTCATCATTTTGGAATTCTTGATTGATACAATGAGGGTTGGTTCTTTGCCAGTTGTGTGTGCTTTTGGGGAACACAGATTCACGTCAGGATGACTCAACTCAAGAACATTACCAGACCATTTCTTGACAAACTCCGACTCTGGGAGAAAAAAAATGTGTTTCGGGGGATCGGCAATGTAGACTCCTTTATCTGTAGTTCTCAGCACCAAGACGAAATGATTGGTCTTGAAATGAGCAATTGTCATTAGGTCTACTAACTTATGCCAGTCCCGTGTATCATATCTATACCCTTTTGCTTGTAAACCAATTGATTCTGCGGCTCTTTTTAGATCTAAAAGCGAAGTGCCCTTTCGAGATAACTTCGTTTTCTTGGCAAGGTTATTCAGGTCCGGTTGTAGACCCTGCAACTTTGCGGCAAGATAGAGACAATGCACGCCGCAGGCACTCTCAGGTCCAGGATATATTTCACCGTATTCAGAGTAATCCGGGTATTGAGCGAAAAGCGGATTTATCGTAAGTAAAATCACAAGCCCAAAAATCAATCTCTGTGATGCTCGTATCGAACCAAGCCATATAAGATGCCAACGACAATTCATAAATCTGTACTCCTTATTGCTGCTTTTACCCTCGCAAATGTTTAAATCCGACCAGTCCTGCAAAGAGGACGATGGTTATCGATACACAACCAAAGATAGCCCAAAATCCCCAAGCCCCCTTCCCTGCTGACTTGTCTTGGTTGTGAACTGGAGGAGAAGCATCCTGAACAGGCACATTAAATTCAACCGGCGAGATGAGTGCAGAATCTTTGCCCGATTCCAAAGCGTTACTGTCGTTTACCGAAGTGACTGGCTGGTTCTTAATCCATTTATCCTCACGAATTTCCTTAGCCAGTATATCCAGTTGTTCTGCCGGTAATCCCTTATAGTAAGAATGGATGTGGTCGCCGTACCTCATGTCGATAAGTTTGGTGCCGGGCGGTACACCCATTCCTTCAAAGGTAAATACTTTATCGTCAACAGGTTGATTAATAACCACGTCCGAGAAGTTCACATCTATTATCTCTGTTACATCGCCTCCTACAAATCGATATTGGTAAGTTTTAGGGAAGTAGAACTCACCGTTTGTCTTGCCATCTGTGTATGTAGCGTCTAATACTATGATGGGGCCCTCGGAGTACAGGTTGGAATAAACTTGCATTTTGGTCACATTATAACCCTGGCTTGGGTCAATTTCTATTTCAATTCTCTGTTTAAGGTTATCCCCATACTCTCTTTCTCCGTATAACTTGTAGCATTGGCCTTTCTCCGTTCCTTCAGTCGACAATTTAAGGGACGACCCAAACTTCTCATAAATTTTTTCTAACGAGGAATATTCACCAACATTGAAAAAGAGCGTAGGGTCAAAATACGAGGTTACATTTCGTACAAACTTGAATCCCTCTCTCCAAGGATGATTGATGTAGGCTTCGGCCGGGAACTTTTGAAAATGATGGAAGTAAATACGTTTATCAGGCGACCATGCCGTTTCCCGAGTTATCGGAAGCCCAAACCGTCGTTTTCCCTCTGGGATGTCTATTGACCTTTCGTCTATGCGCCGATTGTCACCTGATAGATACCACAGGACTTCACGCCGCTCGATACCACCCTTACCAAACCTGCTCAAAATGTTCTTATCATTGGTCTTGACAATTCTCTCAAACGCAACAATAGCCTTGCCTGTTGCAGAGTGGATTGAAGATTTGTTATATTCATATCCTTCACTTAAGAAGGCCAGCAATTCGCTGTTCTGAGCGAAGCAACTAGTTAATTGAGCGACTAAAACAACTAAAGTGAAACCAAAAAGCTTAGGCTTACATAATTTTTGAGTGGTGGTCTTCATCGCAAATTTCCCCTGAATCTATAGGAATTTGTTTTATATTTTCCAAAGTTGCTTGCTAAGCAACAACCTTCACCTTAGTGCATAGATACTCCAATAGCTTCTGCATTCGGAAGTTCACAAAGAAAATCGGCATTGCCACGACCATAAAAATGTGGTCGTGGCAATCACCACTTTAGACTTGCTAACATTCTTTCCACAGTTCGTCATTTATCATTGTGAATACGTCACACGTCCGGTAAAAGCAGCACCAGCAAAACCACCCTGAGCCGCATAAGACCCATTCACCGTCGGTCGGGTTACATGTGTGTTGCATGTTGTTGCTCGTTGTACAATCCCCTGCCTCTACCGTTTGGGACGCATCTCCGCCGGGACAATCACTAGCTATGGAGCAAGATCCAATACTCTCGCAGCTGCTCTCAGTCCCCTCATCTTGTGGACACTGATTCCAGCAAACACTATCGGCGTAACCACCTATAACACTGTCCAGAACTTTGTCACTCAATTCAATAGCCCCATTGTCATTGAGTCGCTCAGTTATGGTTGTTAGGGCTGTGTACGTCAGAAAGAAAAACAGGCACGCACTTAAAATACAAACCTTAGTTTTCATTGTAACCCCCTTTCAATTTCCGGTTCTTTCTCAATATAAAACTAATTCTTTCACAACACAATTATTCGCGGTCCATCTTATAAAACAACATGGCCATGCTATCTTGTGCAGACTTATGGCACCTTCGATCGCCGTAAATGTTTAAATCCCATCAGCCCAATCGCCAGGACAAAAATCGCCAACAACCAAACCATCAGGACCCAAAGCCGGGACCGATCTGTTGTCGTCGCACCATTCTTCATTGCAACTGCTGGAATGGTTTCGTTAACGACTTCATCTGTTGATAAAGGTGCAGGAGGGGCGAGGGATTCCGAATTGTTACTGTCATTTACAGAAGAGCTCGGCGAAAGCTCAGACCATTTTTCCTCGATAATATCCTTAGTCAGTATATCCAGCTGTTCTGCCGGTAAGCCTTTGTAATAAGAGTGAATGTGGTCGCCATACCTCATGTCGATGAGTTTGGTGCCGGCCGGTACACCCATTCCTTCAAAGGTAAATACCTTTGGGTCCACGGGCTTATTTATGACGACATCGGAGAACTCCACATCCACCGTCTCGGTTATGTCGCGTCCTGTCGTTCGATAATGGTAAGTTTTGGGGAAGTAGGAACCGCCATTCGTGCCACCATCAGTATATGTAGCATCGAGTTCCATGATAGGTCCCTCTGGATACAGACTGGAATAAGCTCTCATTTTAGTCACGTTGTATCCCTTGTTCGGAGCAATTTGTAATTCAATCGTGAGTGTCAGCTCATCACGCGACTTATCCTCTCCATGTATGATATATAGCTGATTGTCACCAACTCCTTTGGCTGACACACTCAGGGAAGAACTGAATTTCTTGTAGATTTTTTCCAAAGAGGAATACTCACCAATATTGAAAAAGAGCATTGGATCGAAATACGTAGTCACACCCCGCACAAATTTGAACCTATCCCGCCAAGGCTTGTTTATATATGCCTCAGGAGGGAATTTTTGAAAATGATGAAAATATATCCGTTTGTCAGGCGACCACGCAGTTTCGCGTTTTCTTGGAAGCGTGAAACGCTGTTTTCCTTCAGGTATATCAGTGGATTCTTCGTCAACACGCCGATTATCCTCTGAAACAAACCATTGGACTTTGCGACTCTCAATCCCACCCCGACCAAGTCTGTTCAATACAGATCCGTCTCCAGAATGAACTATTCTTTCAAAGGTAACAATGGCGCTGCCAGTTGCCGAGTGGATAGAAGATTTGTTGTTTTCATTTCCCGCCGCCAAAAAATCGAATAAGTTCCGATCCTCAGCAAGACAAATCGAGGCACATACTACGAGCAGATTGACAAAGACCGAACTGACGTTTTTTGCAAGTTCTTTTCTATGCTTCACAACCTATCCCTTATACAGCGTCATCATAAAAAAACTATGTGGAGTACAGGGAGTCGTGGCCTTTAGACCCCACATAGCCCCGTTGAAAACATTATGCTCATTGATAATCCACAAACTCATCCACCTATACCACGGTATCTTAACCAGCATGCTCCTACTAGCGAAAATCGATTGAGTGTAGATATCATGAACACCAAGGCTGATTAGCAGTCCTTCATAACCGATAAAATGCTGCTAGGAGGGCAAATATACATGGTACAAACCTTAGTCTCATTCCAGCAAAAACAAATCCATCCGTTAGTACATTTCACTTCCTCTTCTGTACCCGCATTGCAGATGTGCTGGTTATTGTTGCTGGTTACACACTTTGTCGCTTCAAATTCCTTCTCCCACTCTGCGCCTGGACACTCAACAATCTCGGTACAATCTTCCCCTTCCGGACACGTCTCACCTGCGTCTTTCGGACAATGGTCCCAACAAACCATGTCTATAGCACCGCCTGTAACACCGTCCAGAGCATGCTCATCCAACTCAATAACCTTGTTGTTTTCCAGTCGTTCAGTTTTAGGTGTCAGACCTGTGTATATCAGGAAAACAAACAGGCACGCACTTAAAATACAAACCTTAGTTTTCATTTTAAACTCCTTTGAATTTTTTTCTATCATGTTTTAATCAAATTGATTAGTGGCCCTTTCGATGTTCAGTTGGCTACGGGCAGCTAAGTCCTCACGGCATAATTAGGGACAATAATTTCGCAGTTCTATATCATTAGTGATCGCAGTTCTTATAGACTAAGAAACCCTCCCCGCCGTACGTATACTTTTTACACTCAAGAATATAAGACACGCAATCACAAATATACCCATTCGCACAAGTAACGCTCTCGAACTCCTCTATAGTACAAGTATGCTGGTTGCTATCCGAGGTCACACAAATCGAAGCTTCAAGGTTAGATGAGAATTCTCCACCAGGACAATCTGGATAAATTTCGCACGAACTTCCTTCGTCACAACCTCCAGAACCCTCGGGTCCAGGACACCAGTTCCAACATACCATATCCTTCTCGGATGCCCCCGTGACGGCTGCTAACTCATCGTCACTTAGTGGTATAATCCCTGCATTTGCTAAAGGACTGATCAAACCAATTAAGGCTGCCATTACAACAGCTAATATACAGCCATATATTTTATATCTGTGGGTCTTCATATTGTTCACCTCTCTTTTCAACCTATACTGCTTTTATTAGAATATCTTTGGTTCTCAAGAACACTTTTTCACTAACTCCTTACAAATCATCCAATAATACGATCATAATTCTAACCTCCTTTAAATAATGCCGAATTTGTAAATAGATTTGTTGATAAAAAACCGGCGAATTTCCTGTTATTTTATATATTTTTTGCCATATTATTTAAAATCGTGTCCATATCTGGTGCTTTTTCTTCCCAGGCTGATATAACCCGGCTGTCCTTTAACAAGGCAACGGCAGGTGTCGTAACGAACCACTCTTTTGTATCGGCCAATCGGCCGAGGGCGCAATGCGAGTTTCTACTTACCTGGCCCTGACCGTATGGAGGCATTTCAATTAGGGCTATCAGTAAGAAATCTTCGTTGCCTGCAAAATCTCTGGCCATTTTTTCATATTTTGGTATTGCAACGGCACAGTCCGGACAGTCGTGGTGATAGAGCAAGATGAGCCAGTTGCCTTTTTTCAGAGAATCGGCGATGTCGATATGTTCGAGAATGGGCAGTTTTTTACTGACCCATGTTTCAGGCTCAAGCACTTCGTATGAGGCGGTAATTTTAGCTGGTTCGTTAAAAGCCGATATCGGCGTAGTTACGCAGAGGATGAGTACAGCAAAACATGTAGTAGTTGCAAATCGAGATATGGATGGCAGCGGTGTAATACATTCCTGAATCATGGTTCTTATGGATTTCCGTTTGCACTTGAATGACAACACCTGTCTAAATATTGATAGAGCTATTACTGCTGGCAGATCGATGGCAAACAACGTTAGCCAGGGATTTACGTGTACAGTCCCAAAGCAGCCGCAGGATTCCGCTCCGCTGAGGCCTTTATAAAGCGTAATAAATGAGAACAGTGAAAAGCAAGTCAGGGCGGCAAGCCATGCGGCTTTTTTGAACAGGCCGGATAACAGCCAGATACCAAACGCGATTTCAAATTCAACTGTTAAGATCAGAAACGGCCTGTATGACCAGATGTCCTCATTAGTAACAGGTTCGGTCAAAAGCTGCCACCCCTTTAGAACCGCTGTTGTTAACAACAATATTCCTAATAACTTTAGCACTATGTCACTTGTCAATTTCATATTCCACAATCTTTTCTTCAGCGGCCTTTATTGTTTCCACATATCCAACAACAATATCAACTGAATCATGGCATGTCTCTTCGCAAAAAGATAGCTTCATTTGTTCGTCGACGTTGCAAAATATCTTATGTTGACATTTGCACACTTTTGTGACTTCTCCTTGTTTTATTCGCCACTACAGTGTAGTTAGCAAAAACTACAATCTCTTAGGTGTGCAGTTGTACTCAAACCCCAGTTGTAGTTTTCAAAATGTCATTAGTTTTTTGCCGTCTTGTGGAAAAGCCACCCTCCGAAAGTACACCTCGGCATGTTTCTGTTCAATTAAAAGTTGAGTAAATGTTTTATGGCTGATGGGAACCGGCCGCCCCCTTCCGACGGCCTTGTATTTGTCGGCAGCGATAAAGGTGTTTTTTCAGGAGTAAAATGCGCAAAAGATAACAAGAAATGGGCAAAAAAGTGCAAATTCGTTGTGGGTATTGAGTATCGCGTATTGCGTGAAGACAAACGTAGCATTTCTACCGTAGGCCGCGATTCGCATCGTAAAATATCACGTAGGCCCGTTCGGGCCGGAGTGAGTAAAATAAATGCGAACCGAAGGTAGAAATGCGTAGATGTGGGATTAAAACGGCGTTTTTTTAGGCATAAAAGAACCGGATCCCTGCCTAAAGAATGCAGGGACTGTGGAAGTGCATAAAAGACAAAAAAAAGAAAAAAAAGTTGGACAATTAAAAAATATGAAGTATTCTATTTTTGGGTTTTTTAGCATAAGAGAAGAGCAAACATAGCATGGCTAACAGGGCTGGGGTTATCTCAAGTTTAACTCTTCGTCCGCACCCAGCCCTGTCTTTAGTTGGTATAATTTTTTTGGTTTATTGAGCATACGAGACGGGCAAACAAAGGTAAACTCACAGGGCTGGGGTATCTTCGCCTTCTCAAATTTCTAAGACTCCGGCCCTGTTTTTGAAGTGACCGTCTACAGCAGGGTTGGGGATTCGCATTCTTCTTTGTCTCAGCCTCCCAGCCCTTTTTTTGCAAAGTGCCATTTTTTTGTTTTTTTTTGAGCATAGTAAACTAAAATAGGAGGCTAATCTGATGGAAAACAAATTATTAGCGGAAGGTTCCAATTTACTTGTTCTCGTACCTGTTGTAGCGTCTATCCTTTTAGCAGTTGCTGGATATATATTCACGTACTTTCACAAACGCCGAGTTGATGCCAGAGCTGCCCGCCTTGACCGTGTGAATTTGCAGTTGCGGAAATTATATGGTCCACTATATGCAAGAGAGAAGGCCGGCAAGGCCGTTTGGGCAGCTTTCAAAGAGAACTTCTGGCCAGCTCATGGCCAACCCGATTACTTCGGAGGTGAAACCAGCGAAAAGGAAGAAGCCACTTGGCGTTTGTGGATGAAGGAAGTCTTTCATCCCCTTAATGTACAAATTGAAAAAACAATACTTGAAAATATCGATCTTCTCGAAGGAGGTGAATTCCCTGCGGAGTTCATTAACGCAATTGCTCACGTTAACTCATACAAGGCAATTATAAAGCAATGGGAAGAAGGTGATTACTCACAACATTGGGCAGTGTGCCCTTACCCTCGCGATATGTTGCCGAAAATCGTGGAGCATGTGTATAGGGAATTGCTTAAAGAACAGAGGACGCTTATTTTGGGAACAAAATAGACTCTATGTAGTTTTACAGCTGAAATGGCAGCAATATGAAGATTTAAAGCTGTTTAAACAGTCAATAATCACTCGTTCACAAGATCATTATTAATCATTACCAACTGATGGTGGTCCTCTTTGCAAGCTTAGTGTTATAGCTGAAATGAGAGTAATTCACAGAAGATCTAAAGCTAAACACTTTTTGAAGGATTAATTTGTCAGTTAAGAATGATGTATCCGGCCCGTTCAATTAGTATGAGAGGGTCTGAACGCCAGTTCCTGTCGCAGGTGCTTTCTTTCACCAAATAACACGTTCCAAAACCTATAAGTCTCCCCCGATGTATCCCATTCCCTATTTAAAATCCTAAAAACATATCCGGATTAGCAGGCTTACCTGTTCATAATGGATGGCATTACTCCAATAGTTCTCCCAAGTTCCAAAACATTTAATTAACGTTTAATTGATCAGAAGCACACCAATCCCTACATTGGGAGGACGGTTTTCACACGAGACGGGTGAGAAGCCGAATACCTTGTAAAAACAACAATTTGGTTTTGAATACCTTTGTCCCTGCAAGGGATTTGGTACGTACTAACCACAACTGCTGGGGTGAATAAAGATGGAAGTTCCCGGCAATCGCAAAACCAATTTTGATGAAGACACACGGCTGATGCTTCGGTTGACCGATGGAGATTATATAGCTTACGGTAGGCTGTACAAAAAATATTTCCCTGTTGTAGTCAGTTATCTAACAAGTCTCGACAGATATCAAATATCTTCGGAGGACCTTGCTCAAGAGGTTTTTACGCGTATATGGAAAAATCGAAAGCTTTTCCGAGCCGATTCATCTGCCAAGACCTATATATTTGGCATTTCGAAGAACGTCTTGGCTGAGCGTCGCTGCCAGATCCGGCATCAAATCGCAGCACATAATCACTCCAAGTTGGTCTCCAATCCGTCCAAGGCCGAAGCAGTTCTTGATCACCGGGAGCTTGTGGATACCATCAAGCTGGCCAAATCCAGGTTGTCTGACAAACAATGGCAAGCTATAGAACTTGTTCTCCTCTCAGGTATATCGATCACCGAAGCCGCCCAATTGGCTGGCTGTTCGATCAGTGCCTTCCGTCGCCGACTTTGCGATGCAAAGAAACGCCTTCTAGGATTGCTTAAGATATCCCAGACATTTTGAAGTTTGACTGCTAATCCTCGAATCCGCAACTAATCGAACAAAAATTTTTTTTGCTGTAAATCTTGTTATTACAATCAATTGTAGAAGTTTTCAATAAATTCCAATTTTTCACCTCACAAAATCGGCATTTTCATCACTAAGTCTACAGATGTTAAAGGAATGTGTTATGTTTGATTCCAAGCAAACGTACGAGATGATCTATGAAGAAGCCCGGCTTCTGAATATTCCTATGTGGGTGAACTATCCGGGAGTTACTGATAAGGAGAGTGAAGCATTTCAGGCCCGCTTGCTTACCTGCTCAACGTGTGCCGAGGAATACGAGGAAACCAAGGAAATTGTGTCTCTGGTTAGAGATCATTGGGGGTCGATCAGCAAAGAAACACTGAATCTGCTTGGACAGGATAAGAGGTCTAACCAGTTGCAGAATCAGCGGTCACTGAGTCGTAGGCATGCTGTGACAGTCGAAGAAGGCTGGGAAGACCTCAAGCGTCGAATTCCTGAACTTGCACAGCTTGAAAAAAGCTGGAGACACCTGCAATTATTGCGCAGAGTTAGTGCAGTTGCCGCCTGTCTGGTTATTGGCGTGTTTATCTGGATGGCATTTCCGATTTATCCAAGGCCGGAAATTGCTCAAGAGTCTGTTCCAGAGCAGGTTGCATTTTTTCCGAAAGCGTCCATTATATGCCAAGGGCCGGTTGGCAGCATTGTTGGATATATAAAAACGATGAAAACAGTTGAAGAACGGATTACATAATATGAGATTGATGAGCGACACAGCCTCAAAGCATATTAATCGTAATCCAATCTCCAGTTTTCGGTAAAGGCTTACAAGAGTGTGAATGCCTTTGCCGAATCGATTAGGAAGATAATAGTTTTAAGTTAATGATAGTTGGAGCAACTGACGGGGACAGAGTCTATACTAATCAGGCACCTATGAAGATATAAAGAAGATAATTGTAGAAGTTGATAGCCGGGCCAAAGAGTAAGAATATTCCAATCTAACTGTATGTAAATAAGCAATATTGAAATTAATGAGAGCAAGAACGATTATTAAAAAGAGAACACTTTTTTTCAGCATAGCACTTATCGTGCTTTGTCTAACATTTTTAATGAGGTTTTCAGCTATCTTTTCAAACACATCAAATGTTGCTGAACTCGATTTAGACAATCTTTCTTTAGGTCCCCTCCTTCCTTCATCTCCATCGGCACTGCCGCCAGAGGAACAGGAAAGAGCTATTTCATCTTTTGAACCTGAGCGAGACGGTTGGTTGTCAAAAAGTAGTGGATCAGCTATATTGTCAAACACATTTAATGTTGCTGAACTTGATTTAGACAATCTATCTTTAGGCCCCCTCCTTCCGTCATCTCCATCGACACTGCTGCCGGAGGAACAGGAAAAAGCCATCTCATTTTTTGAATCTCAGCGAGATAGTTGGCTGTCGATAAAAACGGGATCCGCAAGATTTGAAACATCTACACGAACAATCAAAGGAGATGAATATTTTGAAGATAAAGCAGCAGAATCACAGACAGGTTTAATTGAATTTTTGGTAGAACCTTTACCACAGGAGGATATAGGTGATCTTAGTCCTGTAAAAATAAGAGCCCATATGCTTAACGATAAAGGCTGGAATTTCGTTAAGGAAAACGTATTTGATCCGGAAGAAGAAACAAAGGAATGGGCGATATACGATTTTTGCCCTTTGGAAGGGGACTTGGCCCAACTGGTTCGTAAGACATTCTGTACGGAATTGCTTTTCTTCCCTTTTGATTTCATGTCAAAAACCTTTCAAGATGAAGTGTGGCGCAACAGATATACTGCCGAAACAAAAGAGCAATTTTTTGAAGAACGGGGTATACCATGGCGAAGGAGTACCTCCGAGGAAGACAGCCAACTATTTAATGGCGAATCCCACTACTTATTTATGATTAGCCCTACTATAACAGGTGCTCATTATTGGTTTAACAGAGAAAACGGTGAACTACGACGAGTTGATGTATTTTTGCCGGGGAACGTTGTGAAAAGTTTTCAATATGAGGATTATTATCAGTATAAGAACCAGACGGCAAAATATCCACGGAAGCTTAAGCTAATCTGGAAAAAAGGCAGGGGAGAATCGACGATTGGGTGGGAATTCTCGATGCGACTTACTAACGTGGCTTTGAATATTGATATTCCCGAAGATAACTTTTCACCACCTGAATAGTCTTTATTTAAATTTCATAAATTGAAAAAGTGTAAGTTTACATTATGACCCAGCAAAAAGTATTTAATGTACCCAAGTTAAAACTAAAGTTTGCTATAGATCAAAATGGCTGAAAGGAGACGAAAATGAATAAGAAAGAATTTAGTAATAAAGATGATGGTCTGATGGAGGCAAAAGACGTTGCTAAAGTCAAGAAGGCTTTTTTATCCCGCCGTGAGGCCTTGAAAAAAGCGGGATCAACGGTGATAGGTGCAGGAGCAGTTTTTTTGGGATTATCTTTGTCACGTCTTACTACAAACACAGCGCCGGCATCTTGTTGCAGCGGCTGTGATGGAACTTGTAGTGGTGGCTGTAGTAGTTGTACCGGTGGTTGCACCGGTGGCTGCTCCGGAAGTTGCGGGACAGCATGTGCCACAACATGTACAGGTAGCTGTGGTGCTTCATGTGATGGAGGATGCGGCGGCGGCTGCACTTCGACATGCTCAGGAACCTGTACGGGAAGCTGCACGGGAGGATGCCATGGTGGCTGCTCAACAAGTTGCAACACAACCTGCAGCGGCACATGTTTCGGCACATGCAGCACTGGATGTAACACGACTTGTAGCGGATCTTGTACTACGGTATGTTCTCCTCATTGATAAGAATTAAATTTACTTTTTTTTAGCAGATTAATTACTTTATGAGAATAATACACAATACCATTTGGAATATCTTACCAACATGCCGTGCTAATTGCCTTTTGCTGTTAGTCAGCAGCTTTGTTTTATCATCCTGTTCTTATCACGAAAGAATCGGGCAGTCTGATAACGGTTTTCCAAAAATTGTTTTCCAGAAAACATCACAAGATTTCGGCATAGTCGGCAAAGGTTCTATAAAGAATTGCGAATTTATGTTCTCAAATGAAGGAGAAGGATTTCTTACAATAGAAGATATAAAGGCACCTTGCATGTGCACTGTGGCTAATCTGACGAAGAAGATTTTTACACCAGGAGAAAAGGGCACAATCAAGATAACCTACACAGCACCTATACTAAAAACAGAGAGTGTCGAACACAAGGTGACAGTTTATTCAAACGATCCACACAACCAAGAAATACAACTGACCATTCAAGCAAATGTCATTGATTTTATTCAGGTGGATCCCCTTAAGCCACAATTTGAATTCGGAAGTGGCATAGAGAATGAACAACCTATACTATTGCGAAGCATTGATGGGAAACCTTTTTCCATCTTAGAGCATAAGAGCAGCAAAGGCATTTTTGATTTTGAATACAATCCCGACGATTTTGCAGCAGAGTATACTTTATATCCTTTGTTAAACAAAGAGAAATGGCAAAAAGTCCCTCTCAAAAGAGGGCGAATTTGGCTCAGTCTATCCCATCCTGAGTGTACTATTATTGTGATACCTTTTACTGTTAGGGTAACTGAGAATAATTAAATTTTAATTTATCGTCTATTATAAAGGAGACCAAAAAATGAAAGTTAAAAAACAATTGAAACAAGACACAAAGAAGTTCATTATTGTTCTGATATTTGTGATATTAGCATCCTCCTCCTTGTCATGGTCAATCACAACAAAGGATTGGGTTACTAAAGCACAATCCTGGCTAAACGCCAGAGATAACGGCAAGTATACGGCGACTCGAAAAATGTACCGACTTGATAATGGTACCGATGAGACTCAAATCTGTACTGTAAGCCTGTGGTTTGAAGACGACCTCAATGATGGTTGGAGTTTCAGGACTGACACCGAGTTCGAGCCTACTGACTGCAGCGGCGAAACGGTCATTTACAAAGAGCTAAACACACCTGATGGTAATGAAGCGTTTGTGAATGATACGGAAGTATTCCCTTCCACATCCGATATTGTCAGCTCCTACATATGTCAAAGCCACAATGCTGTTGGCAAGGCATTCTATGCAGGTGATCCTAATCAAACTGCTTTGCAGGCGTTGGAATCTGTATCTACCTCGAGAACAGCTTCCGAGGAATATTTAGTCGATACACATTGTTTCAAGTTAGAAATCACATGGGATGTCGATGAAATCAATTCTCTGATCTCGGATTCTGATGGCCAATATGATCCGAATGACACTGTAGAGTCTAAGCTTTGGATTAAATCGAGTGATGGCGAAGCTGTTAAAGAATATCACAAAATAATTCGGGCTGCAGATTCCGAGACGTTTGAATTTACCGTTTGGTGGTCCAATGTTAATACAAGTCCAAGCATACCCAGCGGAACTTTTGATTTGACTGCCGGAAGTCCGAGTGTCACCGCGGAAGATGCAATCATCGATTGGGTAGAAGCAAACTGTGAATAGTAACATCTGTTCCTTCTGTGACGTCGATGAGGATAAATATTGCACATTAGCAGGGTAATCAGGTTCGGCCCAGTATAAAAGAAAATATGAATATGAACTTTTCAGCGAAGAATGACAAATACGGTTTCGGAATCTTTCAGAAAAATACCCGTGCGGTTTCAAATCCATTCAATCCCTATGATGGCAGCACAACAGGTATCACAGCAAAAGATATTCTTTTAAAGTTGGACGCCCCTTTGCAAATTCAATGGACGGTTTCTCGCAGGTGTAACTTCCAGTGTCCACATTGCTTTAACAATTCCGGCCCCAATTATCACGGCTATGAGGCCCCACGGGATGCGATTATCGAAAATGTTTGCGATGCCAAACCATACAACATTTGTTTGTGTGGAGGTGAACCCTTTTTTTGGGATGACCTGTTTATCATCATCAAGAAATTACGAGACGGTGGTATCCCTTTCGTAGGACTCGTCACAAATGCTTACTTAGTAACGCCAGAGAAATTACGTAAGGCTGTTGATGCAGGTCTTAATTCAATCCAGATTAGCTTTGATGGCTTTAAACCGGAAGATCATGCTGTTAATCGTCCTGTCTCAGACAGTTGGGATAAGGCATATCATGCTATAGAAGAGTGTGCAAAATATCCGGTTTTTCATCCCCTGGCGGTCTCATTTATTCCAAATCGTATTAATATTCTGCGATTTAAAGAATTCGTGAGTATGGCAATCGATATCGGATGTAAGAGTATAAGGGTTCAACCGCTGATGTCTTCTGGACGAGCCTCTTATTGTTATGATGAGCTCAATCCAACTTCTAAGCAATATCTTTGGTTAAAGCTGACCATAAAGGAATTAGAAAACCAACATACGATACAAAACAGAGACGGCGTTAATCTCCAATGGGGCGATCCTTTGGAACACATTTGGTTTTTTTCCAAGACGGACTCCATACCACAGTTTTTATCAATTCAGACGAACGGCTGGTATGAAGTCTCACCGTATTTACCAATTTTATTTGGTGACTCAACAAAACACAGCATAAAAGAATTTTGGCGTCTAACCACTTCGACCAAAGAATTCTGGCAAATACCGGTGATGAGAAAAATGGCAGACCAGTTGGCAACAATCGAAGGTATGCGCGAAGTCGAGCCCCGCATCTATTTTGAGGATCATCTAATGATAGAAAGGTTTGACGAAGAGAACTGGGCCCTTGCGGAAAAAACCGATGATGTCAATACATTGGTCGAGTATGCAAGGAATAAGGGATATTACAATTACGGGGACTTAAGCTAATGGCATTTCAAAATCTGAAACTTTTTGAGCGTGATGAACGTGATGGTTGGAAGCTTATTATGCCGTTAGAAGGCAAGAGAAATCTTGACTCTAATCTTTTGAATCCCGAGGCGGCAAGAATTTTCGGAGATTTGCGTCAAAATAAAACACCTATACAAATTATTGATTCTATCTCTAGGAAACATAAAGACGTCCCTTATGAACGAATAAAAAACGACGTATACGCTGCAATTCTGAGACTAAGAGAATTAGGAGTATATGAAATGACGGAAAGTGAGATCGAAGAAATTTGTTCGAATCCAGCCAATAAACTTCCAGGTTTGCATGTAATGGATGAGACGGAGATTCGCACTGTATCAGAGAAACTGCGAGCGGCCTGCCAGCGTAGTAATGGGCTCTTTTTGTTCGTCTTAGGTAAACCTGACATCGAAGCCTTTGAACCTTACCAAATTCGTGCCTGGCACTTCGGTGCCTCCTGCACGTTTTTTGTTCACAACAATAATGATGGAGAAATGGATGGTATTATCAGTTTGTTAGGTATGGGAGAGCTTAATCCGGTAGTTTCGGTCAGCATGCTGGCGGTGTTTCATAATGACGCTGTCCAACGTTGTGGGGTGGTTGTGCAAATTCTGAAGCAACTGGAAACATTTATAAAGTCTTTTACTCAGGCTTCCAAGATTCGTTTTATGATATGCAAGAAAGTGGAGAGTAACACGGATTCAAATGATGCATCATGTTTATGTCAACAAGAGACATTTATGGAATCCAAAGAACTTTACGGCGTCTTCGAGGAATGTGGCTTTAGACATGAAGCGACCTTAAACCATGAAGGTGGCCGTGGGATACATATAGAATATTATTCCAAATCCTTATTTTAGCAAAAGGTTTTTTTGAGTACAATTGAAACATTGTTTACCTAAGCATATTACAGAAAGGGGATACAAATGTCTTACAATTCACCATTAATAATTTCAACTAGTTCTCTTAATCCCTCATTCGGTGTTACCGCAGCAGTTCCTGTTTTTGTTCCTGTTGTTGTAGTTTGCGCGGTTCCAGCATTAGCTATTATTATACTTGTTCACAAGACCTGGTCGCCGATACTTATTTCGGTGGCTTTAGCAGCACTCATCTTTATTGTGCCGTGCGCTTATTATTTTAAAGCCACGTATGTTCAGCCTGATGCGCACATATAGAAGAAATTCTGACTGAAGATGAGGTTGCGTTGAAGTTTATTTTTGGGTGCTCTCAAGCTGAATTTCGCTGGAATATCGGGGATAGACCACACATTAACGGAGTTTTTGGGCGTTGTGACTGGTTCTCGTAAAGCACGTTCCCGCTACTTGCCTGGCTATATTAAACTGTTGGACTAAAATCCTCCGGAACAGTCTTATTTTTATAGCTAAAAAGTTTTCCTGAAAACTCGTTCTGTATTTATATAAGAGTAGGTGAGCAATTTGGCTCTTAGCAGCAGAAACTGTAAAGCATTAGTTATGCCGCGAAATGACAAGGTATTTCAATTAGGGTAAAGCGATCCTTGAAAAAAAAGTCATCGAAAACCTTAAAAGTTCACCGATTACGGTGGATAATTCTGTCTTTGGTGGTCACAATAATACTCTCCGCTGTGTTGTTCCTTAGATTCAGAAGTACCCTGGTCATGGACATGAGATTTAAATTCAATTTGTTCCCGGCTTTTCTTCCTGGCGAGAAAGTATGTGTTTCCCAGGAACACCTGCGGGCCTTTTCAGTAAGGTCTCCACCAAGTGACCGTGTGAATTTATCGGTGCCGCCGGTGCTTGAAACTCAAGTTTATATAACGGACAGTCGAGTTCTACTTATGGTACATATTTTTCGGATTCTCTCTGGAGAACATAGTCTGTGGTTTGAGGGACGAGGTGAGTCAGAAGTAAAGGATATTATCAAAGAAGTGAATATCGGTAAAAGACCGCTACTCGGATCTTATTTAGAAATCATCTCTGAAAGTTCTACAAAACGGTGGTATCGGTCGCGCCAACTTCGGAGTCGATTCTTTATGAAAAACCCAGAATCTGTTCGCAAGGTTATCGCAGAAGCAATGAAAGGAAATCTCAGAGAAGGCAAATGATGCGGGAGAGTTATCATATAAGCAAATGACTCAAAATAATCGTTAATAAATTTACATATAGAAAACCGAATATAGCCAAACCCATTTATCATGTACATCATTTTATGATGTACGTCTTTTTTTCCTAAAACGTTATTACACAGCCGTAGATGCTTTTTCTAAGGTTTCTCAGAACAATCTCATACTGTAAGGATTTCCTGCACAGGCGAAACATAGCAGGGATTGTGTTGATACTGGTCTTCTCAGGTGTAATAGTATTGTTGTCTCTTACCATAAAAAAGACGGGAACTTTGGAAGAGAATAACGGTATTGCAGTAGACTTGTTCCCCAGGGATATCTTGCTCAGGGAAAAAAGCGGGAAAAATAATGAATGCATACAGAGCAAGTTAATCTCAACAGAAAAAGAGAAAATAGTACGAGTGAAGAGGTCATTCGAAAAATTTCAACAAAGGTCTATTGTTACTTGTGATCCAAATTCTTACGGAATTATCAAATCCGATGATATTTTTGCATCCGGCTTTTCTGTATTAAGAGTAAAAACAAAGAATACTACCGATGGTTTTCTTATTGAGATAACGGCAGGAGCTGAAAAGGAAAGAATCCTTTTACCTAATCAAGCCAGGAGCGGAATTTATCATGCAGAAATCCTACCATTTTTGGCCACTTGTATGAAAAGACAGTTGAGCGCCATAAAACTTGTGGTATTTGACCCTCGCGTGTGTCTGTTATTGGCCACTGACATTACTTCTGAAGGGCATGGGCTATGGCGATGTTCTAACGATATTAGGGAACTAATGATTATAAACGATAACAACCACATGAAGAGTATTGTAGAAATTATTTCTGGAGTGAAAAAAGAATTTGTAAGCGATGAAGAATTTTCTGAAAAAGTTACGAATTAGTATTCCTGAGACAGACGACATACGGAAAGCCCTTTTCTTTGGGCGTCACACGTGGTATCTTCTGTTGATTATTCAACTATGTCTTGTACCTTTCTCTGTGTTTGATATCGTTCTCGTTAAAATTATAACTGACAAAGTTATTACCGAAAGACGTATAGACTTACTATTTCCTATAGCAATAATTTTCTGCGGTGTAATGCTCATTGTTTTGTGTATTGAAATGTGGTTGCAGTATCGCGCTATTTGTCTTGGACAGTTCTGGGACGGCACCATAAAAGATCGTTTTTTGAGAAGTATCTTGCATAAGCCTCTGGAATTTTTTCAGAGGTTTTCCGCCGGAGAAATCTTGTACCGGGTCCTTAACGACTCTGCTGCTTTGCCAAGCTACATGACACAAATGCGATGGAGTTTTATAGTCAATCTTTTCTCCATGATAGTAGTTATCGCACTTATGTTTTATCTTGATATTTCACTCTCATTACTTGTTCTCGCTGCAATACCTGTTCAAGTGTGGGGCCTGAGCAAAGTAGGCCGCAAATGTCGAAAGATTTATGAAAACCTAAAACTTTGTGACCAGAGACTCCTCGGCAACCTTGACAACATAACTACATGTGCCGAATCATTAAAGGCTTTTTCGCTGGAAAACCAGGCTCGTCATGATTGGTTTTCTGATTACCGCATTCGTTTACGAGTCGAGCGCCGCTTACTGGTTTTTCAAAGATTAGTAACACCTTTGTTACTTAAAATAAATACTATCATGGCCATCGTTGTCATATGTTATGGTGCGTATTGTATCGTCACGGGGATATTATCTATGGGTACATTCATAGCGTTTCTAATCGTAGCAGCGCGGTTCCCTGATATCGTCCAATTTTTGGCCAATTACCATGTTGGTTTGCAGGATATAATTATGTGTTGCCGTCGTGTTCGGGCAACATGGCAGGCATTAGAACATAATATAAGACCTGAAGCACGTCTGCTTTCTAAACCTTTCCCTGTGAGCTGCCTGAGTCGTGTTGGAAATCCTAAATATCTTCGTTTTTCTAAAGTTGGATATGCTTATTCAGGTGACAAGCAGATTTTTCAGGATATCGACTGGGAAGTTCCTGTGGGCAGAGTTTATCGGTTGCAAGGGCAGAATGGCTCCGGAAAATCAACCTTACTCAAGGTAGGAGCAGGATTGCTGACGCCAAAAACAGGGCAGGTATTTCTCAACGAGTTTAATATTAGAGAAATTAAATCGGATGTCGTTCGCCGAAATGTTATTTACCTCTCTTCCGAAAATTATTGGTTTAAAGGCACAATCCGTGCCAACATTTACTATGGTTTCGGGAATGGATGTTATTCAAGCCAAAAACATCTGGAAGAATTAACTAAAATAACCGGAACAAATCATTTAATAGAAAAATTACCTCGCGGTTTCGATACACCTGTATCCACAGGGGGCGAGAACTTTTCTTCAGGTGAGAAACAAAGGCTCTCTTTGCTTCGTGTGCTATTGGCTGAACCTGCGTTCATGTTCTTAGATGAATCTTTAACTTCGATTCATTCTGATGATGCCGCCCGGATATTATCTGAAATGATACGTTACTTAGGACGTGACACTACGGTCATATATGTACATCATGGTGTTAACTTCAATTTACCTCAGCAAAAGGACATTCAATTACATACAGGGGCACTATTGAATGCTTAATGTCACCGCTAAATATGTATCATTTTAACTACAATCCATTTTCCTTTTTCTTATGGCACAATGAAATCTGCATAAGGGACGTGTTTTGATAAAAGACCAGCAAAAAGTAGATATGACTATCCAAGTAATGCTCTCAGATGATTGTTGCCTACCTTGTCACACTTTTGAGAAAAACCGTTTAGAACGTACTATATTATCGCTACCAGATCTACATAAACTTTTTTCTTGGGCCTCTACTATAGAACACAACGTACCTGATCTATATTTTCTGGCAGGAGCCACAAGTTCTCTCGATCCCGAGATTGCTTCATTATTGGGAGACATGGCTGATCATGTGGTTACACCTTTAACGGATATCGAAGAGCAAAAGTCATTGCGCATCCCCTTTTCGGAGTCTCAAACTGTTATCGCTAATAGCTTGAGAGAACTCATGAAATACGCTGATCACATTGTTGGACGACCCTGTGTTGTTCATCTCGAAAAAGAGGAGATCAAACACATGGCTGTAAATATGTTTTCAGTACGCGAGTACATTGGTTCACTTACATTGCGGTTAAAAAACTTACATCATTTGAACAACAGTGATTTTCTGCTGTATGAAAAACAATTAACCGAGGTTATGTATAATAGTCTACTTCGCGAAGGTACAATTCATAGAGGAAATCTAAATCTTCACAATCTGGGCCAAACAAATACCTTTTCAAACGGCAGATTTCAATGTTGCGAAGATACAAAAATTTTTGCTTTTGGCCCTGACGGCAGATTTTATCCTTGTCCTGCGTTTTTTTTATCGGGGATTAGTCATTTCGGAGTAACATTCGATGAGATGAAGTCCATGAACGGAATGGAAATTGCGGCGAAATGTAAGCCATATGGTTCATCTTCATATCCAGGTTGCTGCTTTTTGGAAAGCGTATATAATACCAGCAATTGTATAAGTCTCCTATTTGAGACTGAGCAGAGAGCATCCCAGCAAACATTGCACCAAATAGCACATTCATCATATCACTTTGACAACTTGAGGACCCTAAAGACCACATCTTGTATTTTAAAATCTCAAAAAGAAAGTAAAGAGACTGCTTTTGCGGACTTACAAATTTTTTGTATCAAGCTGGATGAATTTGAACGAGCACTAAGAGATATATATTTGGCTACCCAGCTACTTATTACGAATGATCCTGGTACCCCAGGCAGGTACAAAGAAATTATAATCCGATGGTCAGAATTATCTAAGATCCCTCCATCTTCACAAAGAGCTATATTTCGTAGAAGAACGAGAGAAATTCTGGAAGAACTTCTTGATTTAAAAAATTNNGAAGAACTTCTTGATTTAAAAAATTTTATCGCAAGAAATAGGGATTCTATTGTAACATACAGTCCTGAAAACAACACAAGCACTATTTTATCAAGTTTTCCCCTTCAACCTCAAAAAATAACTAAAACTGAGCTTGATAGAATATCTGAATTACATCGTAGGCGCTTAGGATGGCTGTATCTATTGAACAGTACGATTAAGGATCGTAAAGTTCGTTTCCCCTGTGTTGAAGAGGAAGAAACTATCCGGCGACAATTGAAATATACTTGCCATCAGATCGCAAAATGGTTTGAAATTACACAAACAAAAAGAAATTGGCCTTCCATAGATGGATACGTTTGGGAAGTTGACTTTAAAAAATGTATAGTCTTTCCCCGTCATAATTCCTCTCTACAAAAACAAAAGAGTAGCGTTATCGGATTGGCCGAAGGCCCTATTATGGAGATCAGTGAGATTGATACCGATATCATACAACGGTTATTTGCTAAACGAGGAGCGATGGCGGATCTTGTTCGTTCCAAATTAAATGGGCTTGCCAATGAAGAGAATAAAGAAAATAAAAAGCTCAATATATGGGTATCTCAATTAGGTGAAGCTTGTCAAGATATTAATGAGTGGTTTAGTGAAATGTCCATCATTCATAATTGGCCCAAGATCAACAGCCAGTGGCAATATCGTGCAAGCTTTTCTGAAAACAAAGTCTATTTGGAACACGTTTGATTAAACCACACAATCAAGAAAAGAGATACTGAATAATGGGAGAATTTACGCTTGGAAAGGGATTGCGGCAGTACTTAGAGGGAAGAGCAAGATACTGTACTTTAGTTCTTACAGAACAATGTAACCTGCGCTGTAAATATTGTTACGAAATCGGAAAAAATGTGTATCATACCATGACTCGACAAACTGCTTTACGAGCCATAGACTTTTTCTTAAACAACATCGAGCCAGGAGAAGGTGTTGTCCTTGAATTTACCGGCGGTGAGTGTACTCTTCAGGTTGACTTGATGAGAAATGTCATCGAGTATTTTAAAGAACAACTTTTTCATCGTCCTAATCACCCCTGGAGTTCTGCTTATACCTTGATGTTTTCAAGCAATGGAACTTTGTATCATACAAACAAGTTTCAAAGACTACTTTGGGAAAACAAAGACCATTCTTATCCGGCAATAACAATAGATGGAACCAAGAGAAAGCACGACATGTCGCGGGTTTTTCCTGATGGTCGTGGTTCTTATGATGTCGTTGCCAAAAATGTAAAATTATGGATCAAGCAATTTCCAGGTGCCACAACTAAAATCACTTTTAGCAGCGATGATTTGCCGTATGTATGTGAAAGTATTGTCCATGTCTGGAAATTGGGTGTGAGATACATTGGTGCAAACGTTGTTTTTGAAGATGTTTGGAAGTCGGGAGATTCTGAGTTGTTTGAAAACGAATTAAAGAAACTGGCAGATATATCTATTGAACAAGGTTTTTGGAAAACTCATGATTGTACTTTATTTTGGGTGCCTCATTACAATAAGGAATCTGAGGATGACGATAAGAATTGGTGTGGTACCGGAAGCATGTTGTCTGTTGATTCTCGGGGTAATCTATTTCCTTGCCTGCGTTTTCAAGGCTTTTGTTTGAGTAACAGGCAGGCGCGCCCAATAGGTAATATCTATGAAGGATTTGACCACGATGTTTTACGTTCCTTCTACTGCCTACGCAAGTCCCTTCAGAGTCCCAAAATGTGTGTCAACTGTAAGATGAGCGATCAGTGTGCTTGGTGTACCGCGCTTAACTATGATGCTGCTGACAGCGATACAATTTTCCAAAGAGCGGTTTTTATCTGTGAAATGCACAAAGCCCGCTGGCGAGCAAATCAATATTATTGGAATAAACTCAAGGCGGTACATGGTGTAAACATACAAAATTTTTATGGCACTTCAAAACATTCGTGCCCAATATAGTGTCAAAGTAAGGGGGCGTTTATCATAATGAATCAATTAAAGGGAATTTGGATAATTCTTTCATCAAACTCGGTACAGTTTTGCAATGAATCTGCGGAGCCTTCTAAAAATACGATAATGGATCCGGAACTTTTGGAGAAAATTGCCAGTCTTGTGAAAAGACATAATTGGTCCTGTGATGTTCTTGTAGATAAAAAAGAAATCAATCCAAATGATTTAGCCATCTGTCAAGATATGAAAGCAAATATAATTCTGCCCGCTGAATCCAGAATATGTGTTGATTATGAGCCTGCAACTGTTGTGTTCGAATTAGATAGTGTTAATCTTGAAAAATGCTCGCTGCATGCACGACATGCTATCCTTAGAATCAAGCGTAATTATATCTCTTATCTTGCAGAAACGGCAAAAGAAATTCTAAGGCGTTTCTCACGTGTGTCATTCGTTCATCCCGAGCTTTTATACTATGAAGAGCAAGACTTCGCTACTTATAAAAAACAACTTCTTGAGATAAGTAAATTTATTCTGTCTGTTGAGGATTGGTGTAGCCGTTACGACCTGAATTGTCTAACTGGTGGATTCTTCACCTCTGCACCACAGGAATGTGGTGCAGGTATTAATAAGGTTGCAATAGGTCCTTCTGGTGGTCTGTATTATTGCCCGGCTGCTGAGCGGAACAAACAAGTACCTTTTGGCCATATCCTCGAAAAATGGAGTGTTCCTAACAGACATTTATTCTCAAGAAATTATTCAGTACCTTGTGGCAGATGTGAAGCATCGCATTGCATGCGATGTGTACATTTAAATAAGTCTAAAACCTATGAGTTTTGTGTACCATGTAAGAATATGTGTCTATTATCAAATCACGAGCTAGAGGTCCAAGCTTGGCTTAGCCAAGAAGCCATAAAACTCAAACGGTGGCCTGCTGGTTTTAGCATCGTTGATCCTCCTCTTGTCTATGATCCATATCAACTCGTAACTCTTGAAAAAGAACTGCCTCCTAACCAAGCGTGGCGACGTTTGGTTAAATGGACCGGAGATCCCGGAAAATTATCTTCGGCCATGATGCTGGACATAATACATCATTTGCAAGGTTGGTGTAAAGCTATGACAGCTTGTGCCCAGACAGGGATTCTACCTACTACAAATCTTTTAGGGAATGATTCCCTTTCTTCTCTACGACGAAAAGCTATCGAAAAATATCGTGAAGTGATATTTCAAAAAGATTTCCCCACAGTTCGACAAATAGAATTATTGATGGCTCGTATGGCAGAAGAAGTTATTAACACTTCGCAAGGTACTTCATTATAACCAATTTATTCCAAGTGCAATAGACGAAATGGATCAGAAGAAAATTAAAGGATTTTAAGTTAAAGTTGGTGGATTTCGTAATCACTCAAATAAGATTATGGAGAAATCCAAATGTATCAAGCTATTACTGAAATATTAGTCATGTGGACTCCAGGAGCGGTTGAACTCATTCTTATTGGTTTTATAGCGTTACTAATATTTAGTAAAAGATTACCAGAGATGGCACATGGTCTGGGGGCAAGTTTTACCCAATTCAAGAAAGGCCTCAAAGAGGCTAAGTACACGAAGAAAGATATTGAAAGAGAAGACAAAAATGTCATTAGCATCGATGCTCAGAAAGATAATGGTGCAAATTAAAGATATATTTCTCGGAGTACTTGCTTAATTGGGTTTGTAGTGTATTTGCCATCACATCACATAACTCCGGTTTTTATGTTTGTGCCTGTAAGCATAAGATCTGGTTTTTGGAATTCTGAGACTTTGTCTTCGAACCTGCCTATTATTGCAAAGTAAGGGGTGATTGATCGACGAAAGTATTTACGCGACAAACGTAAGAAATAATAAACAATCAGAAACCTTGATAAGCATGGAGGACCATATAGAGAAATCTCGCAGAAGGGTGATGTATGCGCTTTTTGGCACAACATGAGGAATAGCTTTTTATCACGTCGAATAATTCGTTTATTTGATAGTTTAGAAACATGAAGTTTTTCAGACCTGACAAGCGCTTTATCTAAACTTAATCTTGAAACGACTACCACATATTGTTACTCTTGCTGTTTTACACTTAACCGAGTGTAGAGGTTTAAGCTAAACTAAAAAGAGGCAAAATCGGATTCATGGAATTGGCAAACTTAACTTCGCAAGTGTCTGCTGGTTATGGTCATCCTGGAGCTTTTTGGGGGAAAGAGCATGAAAACTAAAATTGTTGTTAGTCTGTTTGTTGTTTGTTTTGGATATATTTCTTTGCTTTATGCCCGGGAAATATCAAAACAGACTGAGGATTTAGATATCAACACCAAAGTGGCCAAGCTGAAAATCAAGGGAGCAACTCCTAATCATGTTATTCGTGTTTTTGGTGAGCCTCTAAAATATTTATTGGGGAATCAGACTTTTGCCAAGGATAATTTGCCTGATAGATACCTTATGTTATATCCTGAGGGATTCAGTGTCTACATCATTAAAGGCCGGATTGGAGAACTCCGCCACGAAGGCTCTAATTATGTTTTCTTAGGCAAACTTCCCATGGAATCTTCTCTTGAAGAGGTGTTTGAGGTTGTAGGAAAACCCAAGCAAACTATAATAGGTGAAGCCTTTCCGAATATAGCCAAACAATATGTTTTATATAAAGATATTGATGGGGAAAAAGGCTATTGTTATTACGATTGCCCAAAACAAGGTGTTCGTTTTTTCTTTAATGATTATAAAGTGAGCGCTATGTATGTAACATGCGACGATTTCAGTTCACGTAGGCTTTTAACTACAGCATCTAAAGATTCTGTTGACAATCAGTATATAGGTTCTAGCAAAATGGAACTTGAAGCAGTAAACTTTGTGAACCACTTGGCTAAAGGGAACTTTGAGGGGGCGGCAAGCAAATTTGATAACCGAATGAAAGTTTTCATACCAGTAGAAAAACTACAAGAAGTATGGAATTCTATTATTAATCATGCAGGTACTTTTGTTGAGCAAGTGAATGTTAAGTCAGGCAAATCTGGGCAATATGATGTTGTTTTTGTAACGTGTAAATTCAGTAAAGCAGTGCTTGATGTTAAAGTAGTATTAGACAATGACACCCGAATCTCCGGATTATTTTTTGTTCCGGGCACAAACCCTATAGAATATACCCCTCCAGACTATGCGAAGCCAAACCTATTCAACGAAAGGGAAGTTACTATTGGAAAAGACCAATTTATTTTGCCGGGTACTTTGACCTTGCCGAGAGGAAAAGGTCCGTTCCCTGCTGTTGTGTTGGTACATGGAACAGGCCCACACGACAGAGATGAAAGTATCGGACAGAATAAGCCTTTTCGTGATTTGGCTTGGGGTTTAGCAAGTCAGGGAATTGCCGTCTTGCGATATGAGAAACGTACAAAAGAACATGCTGATAAACTTCTATCTATTGCGAATGATATAACTGTTAAAGAGGAAGTGATAGATGATGCTGTTGCTGCCATATCGATTTTGGGTAAATTGCAGGAAGTAAATAAGCAAAGAATTTTTATTATAGGACACAGTTTTGGAGGAATGTTGGCGCCTAGAATTTGCAAAAGTGAACCAAATGTTGCAGGTATGGTAATAATGGCAGGAAATACCAAGTCCTTAGAAGACTTAATTCTAGATCAAACACATTATCTCATGATGATTGATGGGACGATATCCGAAGATGAGAAAGCTCAGCTAAAAATCCTGAAGGAAGAAGTGAATAAAGTCAAAAACCTTAAGTCATTCGATAATAGTCCTTCTTCACAACATCTGCTTGGCGCACCCAAGAAGTACTGGTTAGACTTACAGAAATATGATCCAATTAGAACGGCTAAAGAGATTATGCAACCTATGCTGATTCTCCAAGGTGCTCGAGATTACCAAGTTACAACGGAGAATCTGGACTGTTGGAAACAATTATTGTCGTTAAAACAAAATATGAGATTCATACTTTATCCCAAGCTAAACCATCTGTTTATTGAAGGAGACGGTATATCAACTCCTGATGAATACAACATACCTGGACATATAGCCTATTATGTCATCAAAGATATCCATGATTGGATAGAAAAGAGGAGGTAACCTGTAAAATTTCATGCGATGCATGGTTCAACTTTAAAAAAAGCAAGTAATTTGTTCGAGCAGTTTTCCGTTGGTTTTTGCCAAAGTTGTGCGTGAAATTTAAAACGGTAAACTCGCTGTGACATTTCTTAGCCTGGCGGTTGTAAGCATTGGAAACTTGTATTTGGTCAGCGTAGTGAGCGAGAGACTTACGCCGGGTGTTAATCGTTAAACGCAGCATCATTTTTTGGCTCCGAACTTGGGTTTGTTCCTGCTTCGCCAGAGGCTACGACAGGATAAATTGGGTTTGAATTGGGTTTGAATTGG